>Ga0068863_100001550_pt1 | contig 22696 bp, 18 predicted proteins | sample KBSSwiS62_FD_66596 | JGI IMG/M metagenome (GOLD analysis project Ga0068863, IMG submission 66596) | Switchgrass rhizosphere microbial communities from Kellogg Biological Station, Michigan, USA - KBS Switchgrass S6-2 | ecosystem: Host-associated > Plants > Roots > Rhizosphere > Soil ... | reverse complement strand
CCGGGCTGCTGGCGGACTCCGGCGCGGGCAGCGTCGGATGGCGGCGGCTGGTGCCGGTGTGTGCCCACTGCGCGGCGGACCGGCCCACGCTGGACCCGCTGCGGTTCGGCGAGCTCGCCGAGGTCGCCCAGGTGGTCCTGGACGGGTCCGCGGGTGGCCCGGCCGTCCCGGCGCAGCGGACCGTGGAGCGGGCGGCGGCCCCGGCCACGGAGGACCCGGGCAGCGTCGCCGTGCTCTCCGCCGAGGTCGCGGTGCTGCACGCCCGGCTGGACGAGGCCCTCAGCCGGCTGGACGCGCTCGCCGCGAAGCTGGAGGGACGCTAGGAGCGCGCTGAAAAGCTCGGGCCTACTGCGCGCTACGGCCGGAGCTTTTCAGCACCCTCCTAGAGCCAGGCCGGGAGGTCCGGCAGGCGCACCCGTTCCCCCGCCGCCGTCGCGCGGAGGCGGCGGGAGGCGCCCCGTCCGGACACCCAGGCGGCGAGGTCCGCGACCGGGCCCTCGACGGTGACCGGTCCGGCGCCTATCGTCCAGGTCTTCTCCGGGTCGTCGGAGGCCACCAGCCGCACGGCCGGGATCCCCTCGCGGGTCGCCAGCGCCGCCACGACGTCCCCGACCAGCTCGCACAGCATCGGACGCGGGAAGTCCTCGAACGAGGCGCCGACGTCCAGGTCCACCGAGTGGATCCACATCTCCCGCGCCCGCATCCACGCGATCTCCGTGGCCGCCACCTCGACGCCCTGGGCGTTGCGGATCCGCGCGGACCACGCCCCCTCGGGCATCGCCTTGACCACCTGGGCGAGCTTGTCCGAGGTCCGCACCACGTCCTCGCGGATCGCCGTGGGCTCCCGCCGGGCGCCCGCGGCGATCGCCTCGTCCCGCGCCTCGCGGCTCGCGTAGGCCAGCGTCTCCTCGCCGGTGCGGGCCCAGTGCAGCAGGTTCATCATCGCGTCCGCGTTGCGGGCGACGTGGCTGAGCACGTGTGCGCGCGACCAGCCGGGCAGCGCGGACGGGGCGGCGAACGCGTCGTCCCCCATCCGGTCCATGAGCCCACGCAGGTGCGCGGCGCCGTCCCCCGCCCAGGCGAGGGACAGCTCCAGCGTGCGCGTCATTTGACGAGTACGCAGCGGTTGCGGCACTCGCCCACGCCCTCCACCGCGACGACGATCTCGGCGCCGTCGGTGAGGTACCGCGGAGGCCTGCGGGCGTGCCCGACGCCGCCGGGCGTGCCGGTGGCGATGACGTCCCCCGGGTTCAGCGTGAGGATCGCCGAGAGGTACCGCACCAGCTCCACGGCCCCGAACACGAGCTGGTCGGTGGTCGAGGACTGCATGACCTCGCCGTCGAGCCTGCTCGAGATGGCCCAGCCGCCGCCGCTCGTCCCATCCCCCCCGAGCTCGTCCGGGGTGACCAGCACCGGACCCAGGGGGGTCGAGTGCTCGAACGTCTTGCCCTGCAGGAACTGCGAGGTCCGCCCCTGGAAGTCCCGCACGCTCACGTCGTTCAGCACGGTGTAGCCGGCGATCGCCGCCGCCGCCTCGGCGTCGTCCGCGTTCCGTACCGGCGCGCCGATCACCACGGTCAGCTCGGCCTCGTAGTCGACCTGCTCGGAGACCGCGGGCAGCTCGATGTCGTCGAAGGCGCCGACCAGGGCCGGGGCGTACTTCGCGAACAGCGTCGGGAAGGCGGGCGGCTCGTGGCCCATCTCCTCGACGTGGTCGCGGTAGTTCAGCCCGACGCAGATGATCTTCTCCGGGCTGGGCACCAGCGGCGCGTAGTCCAGGCCCTCGACCGGGTGCGACGGTCCCGCCGCGGCCTCGGCGTGCGCCCGCCAGTCCGGCCGGGACAGCAGCGCCCGCAGGTCCGCCTCGCCGGTCTCGGTCGCGGTCGTGCTGTCGACCCGGACGGCCCGCGTCCCGGCCGCGGTGCGGATGGTGGCCAGCCTCATCGCGTCCTCGCTCCTCGTCTCACGAGAGGAGTCTGCGCCACGCGCCGCCGGATTTCAGTGCCGGGGTGTCGGCCGGGGGATCAGATCGCCCCGCTCTCGTCGTCCGTGCCCGCGTGCCGCAGCGGGAGATCGTCGAAGACGGCGGGCGGCTCGCGCCACGGGTCCGCCCCGCCGTTCCGCACCGCCCGCCAGATCCGCTCCGGGGTGCAGGGCAGGTCGATGTGGGTGACTCCGAACGGGCGCAGCGCGTCGATGATCGCGTTCTGTATCGCGGGGGTGGAGCCGATCGTGGCGGACTCGCCGATCCCCTTGGCGCCCAACACGTTCATGTGCGTGGGGGTCTCGGTGGTCACGGCGTCGAACGGGAACAGGTCGGCGGCGCTGGGGATGTGGTAGTCCGCCAGCGTGCTGGTGACCGGATTGCCCTCGTCGTCGTAGAGCATCTCCTCGAACAGGGTCTGCGCGATGCCCTGGGCGAGGCCGCCGTGCTGCTGGCCCTCCACGAGCAGCGGGTTGAGCACGCGCCCGCAGTCGTCCACGGCGATGTGCGTGCGCGGTGTCACACGGCCGGTCTCGGTGTCGACCTCGACCACCGACAGGTGCGCGCCGAACGGGAAGGTCGCGCCCTCCTGCTTCTCGTCCACCGCGGCGAAGATCTCGCCCTCCGCGAGCACCTGGGCCCAGGTCACGGTGGCGCTCGGCACACCGGCGACGCCGAACACGCCGTCGGTCAGCTCGACGTCCTCCGTGCTCGCCTCCAACAGCGCCGCCGCCCGGCGGACCGCCTGCTCCCGCACGTCGTCCGCGGCGACGCGGACCGCCGAACCGCCCAGCTGCAGCGACCGGGAGCCACCGGTGCCGCCGCCGCGGGGCACCGTGGCGGTGTCCGACTGTTCGTAGCGGATCTTCTCGAACGGGATGCCCAGCCGGTCCGCGACGAGCATCGCGAAGGACGTGGCGTGCCCCTGCCCGTGCGCGGACGTGCCCGCCTGCACGGTCGCGGAGCCGTCCGGGTGCACGCGCACCGAACCGTACTCGCTGCCCCCGCCGCCCGCGGTGATCTCGACGTAGACGGCCAGCCCGATCCCGAGCTGCACCGGGTCCCCGGACTCGCGCCGGGCGGCCTGCTCCTCGCGCAGCTTGTCGTAGTCCCCCAGCCGCAGCGCCTCGCGCAGCGGGAGGTCGTAGTCCCCGACGTCGTACTGCGCGCCGACCGCCGTGGTCAGCGGGAACGCCTTCGGGTCCAGGAGGTTGCGGCGCCGCAGCTCCACCGGGTCCATGTCCAGCTGGAGGGCCGCGAGGTCCACGAGCCGCTCGAGGTGGGCGGCCGCCTCCGGACGGCCGGCACCGCGGAACGCGCCCATCGGCGTGGTCGTGGTCATCGCCGAGACGACGTCGTACCCGACCTTCGGGATGTCGTAGACGCCCGGCGCCATGACGTAGGTCATGTGGAGCGCCAGCGCCCCGCCGAAGCCGGCGTAGGCGCCCGAGTCGCTGATCACGCGACAGCGCAGCCCGGTCATCCGGCCGTCCCGGGTGAGCCCGAGCTCGTAGTACGCGACCTGGGCGCGGCTGTGCCCCATGGACTGCAGGTTCTCCGAGCGGGTCTCGACCCACGCGACCGGGCGCCCCAGCGCGCGGGCGGCGCCGACCGTCGCGGTGTGCTCGGCGATCATCCCCGCCTTGCCGCCGAAACCGCCCCCGACGTGCGGCGCGATCACCCGGACCTGCTCGGGTGCCAGGCCGAAGAGCTGGGTGAGCTGCCGCTGGATCGCGTGCGGCATCTGCGTGGAGACGTGGACGGTGAGCGGGAAGTCCTCCGTGGTCGGGTCCACGAGGATCGCGTTGCCCTCCATGGGGACCACGGCGAGCCGCTGGTTCACCATCCGGGCCCGGACCACGACCTCGGCCCCCTCCAGCGCCCCGGCTCCGTCCTGGACCCGCAGCCCCCCGGCCACGTTGCTGCCCAGCTCCGGGAACTGGAGCTCCGCGCCCGGCGCGAGCGCCGCCTCGGCGTCCACGACCGCGGGCAGCGGGTCGTAGTCGACCTCCACCAGCTCGGCCGCGTCGACGGCGGCGGCCCGGGTGCGCGCGACGACCATCGCCACCGCCTCCCCCACGAACCGCACGCGGTCGGTGGCGAGCGGCGGGCGCGGGGTGGCGGGGTTGAGCACCATCAACCCGTGGTGGGCGGGCAGATCCAGGTCGGCGGCGGTGTACACCGCCACGACGTCCTCGGCGGCGGCCGCCTCGGTGGTGTCGATCCCCTCGATCAGGGCGTGCGCGAGCGGGGACCGGACGAACACGGCGTGCAGCACGTCCGTGCGCTTCGCCACGGTGTTGCCCACGAAGGTGGTGGCTCCGGTGGTCAGGTCCGCGTCCTCGACACGCCGCACCGCGGTCCCCAGAATGGATCCAGGCATGTGCCTCACCTTACGACGCGGAGATCGCGTTCCGCAGCGGCAAACGGGGGACCCTCCGCTTCTTGGTCGGTTTCGTGCCGCCGGGATCACGCCGCGCAGGGCACCGCGGCGCGCGGGGGCGGGGGTAACGTCCCCTCATGCCCGAGTTCCACCACACCGACGTGCTGCCGCTCGGGGACGACGCGACCGAGTACCGCGAGCTCGACCTTCCCGCCGGGAAGATCGTCGAGGCGGCCGGCCGGACGTTCCTCGAGATCGATCCCACCACGATCACCGGCCTCGTCCGGGAGGCCGTGAAGGACATCCAGCACCACCTGCGGCCCTCCCACCTCGCCCAGCTTCGCGCGATCATCGACGATCCGGAGGCCTCCGGGAACGACCGCTTCGTGGCGACCGACCTGCTGCGCAACGCCTGCGTCTCCGCGGGCGGCGTCCTGCCGATGTGCCAGGACACCGGCACCGCGATCGTCGTCGCCAAGAAGACCGAGACGGTTCTGACCGGCGGGGACGACGAGGAGGCCATCTCCCGCGGCGTCCACGAGGCCTACGACCAGCTCAACCTCCGCTACTCGCAGATGGCGCCGCTCTCCTTCTGGGACGAGAAGAACACCGGCACCAACCTGCCCGCCCAGGTCGAGCTGTACTCGAAGCCCGGGCAGAAGCCCTCCTACGAGTTCCTCGTGATGGCCAAGGGCGGCGGCTCGGCCAACAAGACCTTCCTCTACCAGGAGACGAAGGCGCTGCTGAACCCGAAGAAGCTGGCCGCCTTCCTGGACGAGAAGCTGCGGTCGCTGGGGACCGCCGCCTGCCCCCCGTACCACCTCGCCGTCGTCGTGGGGGGGATGTCGGCGGAGTACACGCTCAAGGTCGCCAAGCTGGCCTCGGCCCGGTACCTCGACACGCTGCCCACCGCGGGATCGGAGTTGGGCCACGCGATCCGGGACCCGGAGCTGGAGCAGCAGATCCTGGAGCTGACCCGGAACTTCGGGATCGGCGCGCAGTTCGGCGGCAAGTACTTCTGCCACGACGTGCGCGTCGTCCGGCTCCCCCGCCACGGCGCCTCGCTGCCGGTCGGGATCGCGGTGTCCTGCTCGGCGGACCGCCAGGCCAAGGCCAAGATCACACCCGACGGCGTGTTCCTGGAGCAGCTCGAGTTCGACCCGGCGAAGTACCTCCCCGAGGTGACCGAGGAAGAGCTGGACGAGTCGTCGGAGGTCGTGCAGGTCGACCTGACCCGCCCGATGTCCGAGATCCAGGCGCTGCTGTCCACGCTGCCGGTGAAGACCCGCGTGTCGCTCACCGGGCCGCTCGTCGTGGCGCGGGACATCGCGCACGCCAAGATCGCCGAGCGGCTGGACGCGGGCGAGGAGATGCCGCAGTACCTGAAGGACCACCCGGTGTACTACGCCGGGCCCGCGAAGACCCCCGAGGGTTACGCGTCGGGCTCCTTCGGCCCCACGACCGCGGGTCGGATGGACTCCTACGTGAAGCAGTTCCAGGAGGCGGGCGGATCGCTGGTCATGCTGGCCAAGGGCAACCGGAGCAGGCAGGTCACGGACTCCTGCCAGGCCAACGGCGGGTTCTACCTGGGCTCGATCGGCGGCCCCGCGGCCCGGCTCGCGCAGGACTGCATCCGCAAGGTCGACGTCCTGGAGTACCCGGAGCTCGGCATGGAGGCGGTCTGGCGCATCGAGGTCGAGGACTTCCCCGCCTTCGTGGTGGTGGACGACAAGGGCAACGACTTCTTCGCCGAGACCAGCACCCCCACCCTGCAGGTCACCTTCCGCACCTGACCTCTCCCGCGCCCCCGTCGCCCGCTCACCGCAGGCGGCGGGGGCCCTGGTCGTCCCGCGTGGGCGGCGGGCCCAGCACGACCCGGGCGCCGGTGACGAAGGCGCCCTCGGGGCTCGCCAGGACCGGGTCGAGGGCGAGCGAGCGCACCTCGGGGAGCTCCTCGGCCATCGCGCCGACCCGCAGCGCCAGGTCCTCCAGCGCCTCCAGCCGGGCCGGCTCCGAACCCCGGTAGCCCATGATCAGCGGCGCGGCCCGCGGTGCCCGGATGAGGGCCGCCGCGTCCTCCCTGGTCAGCGGCACGACCCGGAAGGCCCGGTCGTCGAGGAGCTGGGTGGCCATGCCGGAGATGCCGAAGGACACCAGCGAGCCGAACGACGGGTCCTCCGCCACCTCGATCACGCAGGACGGCCCCTTCGGTGCCATCCGCTGCACGTACACCTCGTCCTTGCCGGTGACCTCCCCCAGCTCGGCGTAGGCGCGCAGGACCGCCGCCTCCGAGCCCAGGTCCAGCCGGACCCCGACGAGGTCGGTGCGGTGCCGCCACCGGTCCCCCACCGCCTTGAGCGCGATCGGGTAGCCGAGCTCCTTCGCCGCCTTCGCGACCGGGACCTCGCCCCGCACGAGGCGGAACTCGGTGAGGGTGATCCCGAAGCAGGACAACAGCTCGACGGCCTCGTCGTCGGAGAGCGCGCGCTCGGACCCCCCGATCCCGAGCCGCTCCACGACGGACCGGGCGGCCTCCAGGTCGATGCCCTCGGGCTGCGTGAACTCGCCGACCGGCTGCTCTCGCCAGTCCGCGTACCGCGCGACCCGCGACAGCGCCTGGACCGCCCGCTCCGGGCTCGCGTACGAGGGCACCGAGCCCGGGCCCCGGGTGCCGTCCGGCAGCGGCTGGGCGAGCTCGTCCGGGACGCCCTCGACCGCCAGGAACACCGCGACGACCGGCTTCTCCGCCTTCGCCGAGGTCTCGCGGAGCACTCGCGCGTACTCCAGGCCCGGGGTGGCGATCGGCGGCACGAACACCACGACCAGCGCGTCCGCCTCCGCCGCGCCGTCCGCGGCCAGGGCCCGGTCCACCGCGGCGGCGAACTCCTCCGGGGACGCCGACGCCCCGACGTCCACCGGGTCCGCGGCGGACTGCATGCCCTCGTCGATCAAGGCGTCTGTGACCAGCACGTTCAACGCCGTCGAGTTGCCGACGACGGCGACCCGCCGTCCGCGTGGCAACGGCTGGTAGGCCAGCAGCAGGGCGGTGTCGAACAGCTGCGCGATCGTCTCGACCCGGATCACGCCGGACTGCTCGAACAGGGCCCGCACGCTCGCGTCGTCGATCGGGACGGCGGACTCGCGCAGCCGCGCGGGCGCGGTGTTGCGGCCGGACTTCACCGCCACCACCGGCTTGCTGCGCGCCAGCCGCCGCGCGAGCCTGCCGAACTTGCGCGGGTTGCCGAAGGTCTCCAGGTACAGCAGCACGACGTCGGTGGCCGAGTCCGTCTGCCAGTACTGCAGGAGGTCGTTCGCCGAGACGTCCGCGCGGTTCCCGGCGCTGACGAACGTCGACAGCCCCAGTCCGCGGGACTGCGCCGACGCCAGGATCGCGGTGCCCAGCGCACCGGACTGGCAGAAGAAGCCGACCCGGCCGCGGGCGGGCAGGTCCGGGGCGAGGGTGGCGTTGAGCCGCACGCCGTCGTCCAGGTTCGCGACGCCCAGCGCGTTCGGCCCGATCACCCGCATCCCGTGCGCCCGCGCCTCGGTGACGAGCTTGCGCTCCGCGCTCGTGCCGTCCGCGCCCGCGTCCGCGAACCCGGAGCTGACGACGACGAGCGCCTTGACCCCCTTCTCCAGGCAGGAGTCCATGACCTCGTCGATCCCCGCCGCGGGGATGGCCACGACGGCGAGGTCCACCGGGTCCGGGATGTCCGTGACGGAGGGGTAGGCCCGCACGCCGCGCACCGACCGGGCCTCCGCGTTGACCGGGTACACCGGTCCGCTGAAGTTGCTGCGCAACAGGTTCGCCAGCACGGCGTGCCCGACCTTCGACGGGTCCGTGGACGCCCCGATCACCGCGACCGACGTGGGGTGCAGGACGTTCGTGACGCTGCGCGCCTCGGCGGCCTGCTCCCGGGAGTCCCGCACCGCCAGCGACCGCTCCGTGGGGTCGATGTCGAACTCCAGGTGCAGCACGCCCTCCGCGAAGGCGCGCCGGACCTGGTACCCGGCCTCCCGGAACACCCGGACCATGGTGTGGTTCTCGACCAGCACCTCGGCCTCGAAGCGGCTCAGCCCGTTCTCCCGGGCCGCCGCGGCGAGGTGCTCCAGCAGGATCGAGCCCAGCCCGCGGCCCTGGTGGTCGTCCCGCACGACGAACGCGACCTCCGCCGAGGTGACGGGAGCCTGCGGGTCCTGGGGATCGGACAGGCCCTCGTACCGGCCGACGGCGATGATCTCGTCCCCGAGCAGCGCCAGGAACGCGACCCGCCGGTGGTGGTCGACCGTGACGAACCGCTCGAGGTCCCGCGGGGGGATCCGCGGGTAGGGCCCGAAGTAGCGCAGGTAGCGGGTGCGGTCGGAGAGGTGCTGGTGGAAGTCCACCAGCGCGTCCGCGTCCGACGGCAGGATCGGGCGCAGGTGCACGATCCGCCCGTCCGAGGCGACGATGTCCGCCTCCCAGTGCCGGGGGTAGGCGGGGCCCGCCTCCTGCGCCCGGCCCGCCCGGGGGGCGGCGGGTGCGGACGCGGCCGGGGCGGTGTCGGTCACGGTCGTGCCTCTCGTGACGGCGGTGCGGGCATCCGGGTCGGGGGTCGTCACGGCTCAGTCCCGCGGGTCGTCGGGGTCGAGGCCGTGCAGCGGGAACACGGCGCGGCGGGCGTCCACCAGCCCGACGTCCACCCGGTCCGCCTCGCCGTCCCCCCACGCGGAGTAGGACGGGTCGCCCTCGTCGGTCATCGACACCGGCAGCGGCATGCGGGTGAGCCCCGTGGCGTAGGCGGTCCAGTCCGCGGGGATCGACGTGGCGGGCTCGACGTCGCGGTCCAGGGCGGTGGCGAGCAGGTGCGTCCACGAGCGCGGCACCACCCGGAACAGCGAGTACCCGCCGCCACCGAGCACCAGCCACTTGCCGCCCGCCACGCGTTCGGCCAGCTCCCGCATCGCCCGGTAGGTGGCCCGGTGGCCGTCCACCGTGAGCTCGAGGTTGGCCAGCGGGTCCTCGCCGTGGGTGTCCGCGCCGCACTCGCTCACCAGGATCTGCGGCCGGAACTCCTCCAGCAGCGACGGCACGACCGCGTGGAACGCCCGCAGCCAGCCCGCGTCCCGGGTCCCCGGGGGGAGCGGCACGTTCACCGAGTAGCCCTCGCCGCGGCCCTTGCCGAGCTCGGCAGGCCACCCGGTGCCCGGCCACAGCGTGAGCGGGTGCTGGTGCAGCGAGACCGTCATGACGCGCGGGTCGTCGTAGAACGCGACCTGCACCCCGTCCCCGTGGTGCACGTCCACGTCCACGTACGCGATCCGCTCGTAGCCCTGCTCCAGCAGCCACGCGATCGCGACGGCGCAGTCGTTGTACACGCAGAACCCGGCGGCCCGCCCGGGCATCGCGTGGTGCAGCCCGCCCGCGAGGTTCACGGCCCGGTCCGCTCGGCCCTCCGCGATCTCTCGCGCGGCCCGGATCGAGCCGCCGCAGATCAGCGACGCGGCCTCGTGCATCCCGAAGAAGATCGGGTTGTCGTCCGTGCCGAGCCCGTGGCCCACGTCGAACGGCAGCTCCGGGGCCGAGCGCACCGCGGTGAGGAAGCCGGGCTCGTGCACGCGGAGCAGGTCCTCCTCCGTGGCGGGCTCCGGCTCGATCAGCCCCACGCCCTCCAGTACGCCGAGCTCCGCGGCCAGACGCATGGTCAGGTCCAGCCGCACCGGGTTGAGCGGGTGGTCGTCCGAGAGCTGGTAGCGGAGGAACTCCGGGGTCCAGACGACGGAGGTGCGCGGGCTCATGGTGCGGACCGTAGGCGAATCGCGGGCGGACGGCCACGGCCGGAGAGGGGGGCCCTCACCAGGCCACCGGCTCACCGGGCTCGGCCCCGGTCGCGACCGGGCGGGCGCGGTCGGAGCACCAGTCCGACCAGGAGCCCGCGTAGAGCGCCGCGGGTCGCTCGGGGCTGCGCAGTCCCGCGTACTCCAGCGCGAGGACCACGGACGCCGCCGTGACGCCGGACCCGCAGTAGGCCCCGACCGTCCGACCCTCGCGGACGCCGAGCGACCGGAACCGCTCCGCCAGCTCGGCGCGTGGCAGCCAGCGCCCGTCCGGCCCGACGTGCCCGGCCGACGGGGCGTTGACCGCCCCCGGGACGTGCCCCGCGCGCGGATCCACCGGCTCCCGCTCCCCGCGATAGCGGACCGGAGCCCGCGCGTCCAGCAGCACGCCGACGTCCGCCACCGCGGCCGCGCCCTGCGCGTCCATCACCGGCATCCGCCCGGGCCGCACGACGATCGTGCCGTCCTGTGGGGCGAGTGGGCCGGTGTCCTGGGGCAGGCCATCGGCCCGCCAGGCCGCCCATCCGCCGTCGAGCACCGCCACCCGGTCCGCGGGCAGCCCGGCCCAGCGCAGCAGCCACCAGGCGCGGGCGGCGACCGAGCCGTCCCCGTCGTCGTAGGCGACGACGCGGGAGCTGCCGCGGACCCCGCACAGCCGCAGCGCCCGCTCCAGCCGCGCCGCGGACGGCAGCGGGTGCCGCCCGCCCACCGCGCCGGGCGGGTCGGCCAGCTCCGAGTCCAGGTCCACGAACCCGGCGGTCGGGACGTGCCCCGCCAGGTGGTCCGCCCGCCCATGCGGTCCGCCGAGCCGCCACCGCACGTCCAGGACCACCGGCGGGTCGGCCGACCCCAGGGCCGCCGCGACCGCGGCCGGGCTCACGACCGGCGTGGTCCACTCGACCTCCTGGTCAGCGGCGTGACCAGGCGCACGTCCCGGTTCCCGGGACCGGCTCGACTTCGACACACGGACCATCCTGCACGGTCTATCCTCTGCGGTGGGCACACGTCGGGCGCGGACGGTCGGTCGAGAGGTCGACGTCACGTCCGCCCGGGCCTCCCGAGCGACCCCACCCACCACGCGGTGACCCCCGCGACGACCGTCGCGGGGACCTCCGAGAGCCCGCGGCCCGACGGATCCCTCCGGGCTGCACCGACACGCGACGACCAGTGGCGGAGCGGCGCCGACGCGCGCCCGACCGGCGCCGCTAGACTGCTCAGACGAACGAAGGGGCCGGCCGTGAACGATCTCATCGACACCACCGAGATGTATCTCCGGACCATCTACGAGCTGGAGGAGGAGGGCGTCGTCCCGCTCCGCGCGCGCATCGCCGAGCGCCTGGCGCAGAGTGGTCCGACCGTGAGCCAGACCGTGGCCCGCATGGAGCGGGACGGTCTGGTCGTGGTCGCGGGCGACCGCCACCTCGAGCTGACGGAGGAGGGCCGCGCCCGCGCGGTCGCCGTGATGCGCAAGCACCGGCTCGCCGAGCGCCTCCTGATCGACATCATCGGTCTCGAGTGGGAGCTCGTGCACGCGGAGGCGTGCCGCTGGGAGCACGTGATGAGCGACGCGGTGGAGCGAAAGCTCGTGTCGCTGCTGGACGACCCGCAGGTCTCCCCGTACGGCAACCCCATCCCCGGGCTCGACGAGCTGAGCGTCTCGGCGCCCGCCCCCACCCGAACCGCCGCGCCGCCGAGCCTCGAGGTGGGCCTGCAACGGCTGGACGAGTACGCCCGCCGCGGCGGCGGCCCCGTGCAGGTGCGGCGGATCGCCGAGCACGTGCAGGTCGACGCGGACCTGATGGGGGAGCTGAAGCTCGCGGGGATCGTGCCGGGTCGAGACGTCGAGGTCGGGAACATCCCCCGCTTCGGGGACGCCGTGCCGGTGATCGCGGACGGCGAGACCTCCACCGTGGCCCCGCTGATCGCGCACGCGGTACTGGTGCGCGCGATCTGACCCGTCGCCGCGGCCGGGCCCGCGCAGGCACCCGCATGCGGCTCGGTGCCGCCGTCGTGAGACGGTTCGGACTCCGAGAGCGACGGACTGTGGGAGGCCCTCGTGAAGCTGCTCGTCACCGGCGGCGCAGGCTATGTCGGCAGCGTGAACGCGGCCCACCTGGTGGAGGCCGGACACGAGGTCGTGGTGCTGGACGACCTCTCGACCGGGCACGCGGACGCCGTGCCCGAGGGCGCCCGCTTCGTCGAGGGCGAGCTGTCCGAGGCCGCGGGACCGCTGCTGGCCGAGGGCTTCGACGGGGTCCTGCACTTCGCGGCGAAGTCCCTCGTCGCCGAGTCCGTGGCGAAGCCGGAGCTGTACTGGCACGGCAACGTGGTGGCGACCTTCCGGCTGCTGGAGGCGATCCGCGAGCACGGGACCCCACGGCTGGTGTTCTCCTCCACCGCCGCCTGCTACGGCGAGCCCGCGGAGGTGCCGATCCGGGAGGACGCACCGACCCGGCCGACGAACCCCTACGGCGCCAGCAAGCTCGCGATCGACACGATGATCACCTCGTACGCGAACGCGCACGGCCTGGCCGCGGTGAGCCTGCGGTACTTCAACGTGGCGGGCGCCCATGGCCGCTTCGGCGAGCGCCACACCGTCGAGACCCACCTGATCCCCATCGTGCTGCAGGTCGCCGCGGGCACCCGCGAGTCCGTGGCGATGTACGGGGACGACTGGCCCACCCCCGACGGAACCTGCGTGCGGGACTACATCCACGTGGACGACCTGGCCGAGGCGCACCAGCTCGCGCTGCAGAAGGCGCAGCCCGGCACGCACTCGATCTACAACCTGGGCAGCGGCACCGGCTACTCGGTGCTGCAGGTCGTGGAGGCCTGCCGCGCGGCGACCGGGCACGAGATCCCCGCGAAGGTCGCGGAACGCCGCGCCGGCGACCCCTCGGTGCTCATCGCCTCGAGCGAGAGCGCGGCGGACGAGCTGGGCTGGAAGCCCTCGCGCAGCCTGGAGACCATGGTGGCGGACGCGTGGCGCTTCACGCAGGAGCGTTCCCGGGGCTGAGCGGCTCACCGCTCCCCCTCCAGCCAGGCCCGGACCTCCGTGGGCCCCCAGCCCACGCGCATCGCCGCGCGGACGTCCTTCGCCAGGCGGTACGCGGGCCGGACGGTCTCGGCGCGGTCCAGCGCCATGCTCGCGAGCGCGCCGTCCCCGCGGGCGAGGGCGCAGACCGCGAGGAGGACCGCGGGCTCGGCGGCGGCCGATCCCCGGCACAGCCGGCTCAGGGCCGCCCAGAGCTGCTCGGCCGCGGCGGCCTGCGGGCCCACGCAGGTGCTCAGGGCGAGGTCCCGGAAGGCGGAGCGGCGCAGGGCGGAGGTCATGATCCGCACGAGCTGGGCGTCCACCGTGAGCCTGCCGGCCGCGGCGGCGTCGATCGCCGCCCGCAGGGCGTGCACCGGGTCGGCGGGCCATCGCGGGGCGGTGCGGAGCCCGCTGTCCACCCCGGCCCCGCCGGAACCCGCGGGATCCGCGGGCGCGACCACCTTCCGCAGCTCCTCCCGGGACGGGTAGACGACCGTCCCGCGGTACGCCGCCTCCGCGGCGAGCACCGTGCCGCCGGGATCGGGCAGGCTGCCCTCGCACCCGCAGTCGTGCAGCCCGTAGCAGCGCCAGGGCGCGCCCTCCTCGATCGCCGCGACCCAGGCCGCGGTGTGCACCCCGATCCCGGTGTCGAGCAACGCGAGCACCGCCGCCCCGGCCACCTCCGACCGGGGCGGCTCGTCGCCGCTCGACGCGGGGACCGGGACTCCGCCGCCCACCACGACCACGGCGGCGCCGCTCGGCCGGTCCCGCGCGATGGCGGCGGCGACGTTGCGGCACAAGGCGTCCAGCAGCTCGCCCGCCTCCGGTGGCGGCAGGTCGGTCCGCAGGCTGAGGCCGACCCGTCTGCCTTCGGGCCCGCCCGTGGACAGCACGACGAGCGAGTCCCGCGGGCGGAACCCGAGCAGCACCGGCACCGAGGCGAGCAGGCCCGGGGTGTCGACCCGGACGGGCGGCCCGGAGCCCCCGGGCGGGAGCTCGGGGAACGGGGCGGACGAGGAGGGGGTGGGGATCGGGGTCATGGCCGAGAGCCTGCGCGCCGCGCCCGACCGACGCGAGAACCGTCGCGAAGGCCTGTGGACAACCGTTTCGAAACGATGTTTCGGACGCCCCATGTGGACAGCTCCCCGCCCGGGCGACCGAGGATGGTCGCCACGTCGTCGCACAGATGTAACGTCGATCGGTTGCCCCCGTCCCCCGGCACGGGAAGGCTCACCTGCGGCGGTTGCGGGGCGTGACGGGAGGAACGGTCGGTGTACGACTACGACCTGCTGGTGATCGGATCGGGCCCGGGCGGGCAGAAGGCCGCCATCGCCGCGGCCAAGCTCGGCAAGCGGGTGGCGATCGCCGAGCGCCGCGACATGATGGGCGGCGTCTGCGTGAACACCGGGACGATCCCGTCGAAGACCCTGCGCGAGGCCGTCCTCTACCTGACCGGGTTCGCGCAACGCGAGATGTACGGCGCCAGCTACCGGGTCAAGTCGGAGATCACCATCGCGGACCTGCTGGCGCGCACCCAGCACGTCGTCGGGCGCGAGGTGGAGATCATCCGCAACCAGCTGCTGCGCAACCACGTCGACATCCTCGGCGGCACCGCGCACTTCGAGGACCCCCACACGATCACGGTCTCCGGCACCGACCGCGGCGACCACACCACGGTCACCGCCGAGTTCGTGGTGATCGCCACCGGGACGCGCCCGGCGCGCCCGCCGGAGGTCGAGTTCGACGACGTCGAGTACCACGTCGTGGACTCCGACGCCGTGCTGCACCTGCACCGGGTGCCGTCGTCCATGGTCGTCGTCGGCGCCGGTGTGATCGGCATCGAGTACGCCAGCATGTTCGCCGCGCTGGGCACCAAGGTCACGGTCGTCGAGAAGCGGCCGAACCTGCTGGGCTTCTGCGACCCGGAGGTCGTGGAGTCGCTGAAGTTCCACCTCCGCGACCAGGGCGTGGCGTTCCGCTTCGGCGAGGAGGTCTCGCGGGTCGAGAACACCGCGAAGGGCACCATCACCACGCTGGCCAGCGGGAAGAAGATCCCCGCGGACATGGTGATGTACTCCGCGGGGCGCCAGGGCGTCACGGACGAGCTCGCCCTGGACAAGGCGAACCTGACCGCGGACGCGCGCGGCCGGATCACCGTGGACGCCCACTACCGCACCGAGGTCGAGCACATCTACGCCGTCGGGGACGTCATCGGCTTCCCCGCCCTGGCCGCGACGAGCATGGACCAGGGGCGCCTCGCGGCCTACCACGCGTTCGGGGAACCGGCGCGCGAGCTGCACGGGCTGCAGCCGATCGGCATCTACACCGTTCCGGAGATCAGCTACGTCGGGAAGACCGAGGCGGAGCTGACCGCGGAGTCCATCCCGTACGAGGTGGGGATGTCCCGCTACCGCGAGCTCGCCCGCGGGGCCATCGTCGGCGACTCCTACGGCATGCTGAAGCTGCTGGTCAGCACCGAGGACCGCACGCTGCTGGGTGTGCACGTGTTCGGCACCAACGCCACCGACCTCGTGCACATCGGGCAGGCGATCATGGGCTGCGGCGGCACGGTGGACTACCTGGTGGACGCGGTGCTGAACTACCCGACGCTCTCGGAGGCCTACAAGGTCGCCGCGCTGGACGTGACGAACAAGATCCGCGCGCTGGAGTCCTACCGGTAGCCACCCGGTGGTCGCGGCGACGTCAGGTGTAGCCGATGCCGCGCTCGTCCAGCCAGGGCTTCGGGTCGATCTTCGTGCCGCCCGGCGTGGTCACCTCGATGTGCAGGTGGGGGCCGGTCGACTCGCCGCGGTTGCCGACCTCGGCGATCTCCGCGCCCGCCTGCACCTGCTGACCGACGGTGACGAACGAGCGGTTGACGTGCCCGTACGTGGTGATCGTGCCGTCCGCGTGCTGCACCCGGACCCACAGCCCGAAGCCGCTGGCCGGGCCGGAGCTGATGACCGTGCCCGCCAGCGGGACGTGGATGGGGGTCCCGATCGGGGCCGCGATGTCCAGGCCCAGGTGCGAGACGCCGCCGCGCAGCCCGAAACCGCTGCTCACGCGCCCGACGAGCATCTGGATCCCGCCCGCCGCGCTCGGCGTGGCGCCGACCTTCGCGAGCTCCTCGGCCTGCCGGGCGGCCTCCGCCTCGGCGGCCTTGCGCTGCGCCTCGGCCTCCTCGGCGGCCTTGCGCGCGGCGTCCGCGGCGACCTGGTGCAGGTCCGCCGCCTTCACGAGGTCCGCGACGACGTCCGCGCCGGTCACGGTGCCCGGGGCACCCACTGCGGGGGTCGACGCGACCGGCGCGAGCGGCACCCGGACCGCGCGACCACCGAGGTCGGAGACCGGCGTGCTGGTGTCCTCGACCGGGCCGCTGAGCGTCGCGTCGGCGAGCAGCGAGGCGACACCGGTCCGCAGCGCGTTGGCGCCCGCCTCGAAGTCCGGCAGCGCGCCGGAGTAGGCGGCCTGCCCGGCCGCGGCCGCGACGCCACCGGCGGCGACCACCGCGGCCATGCGCCAGTGGAGGGAGGTGTTGGGGGGAGCCGGTCGCAGTCCGCCGGTTCCCGCCGGCGCCGCGGGGGCGACGGCCGGCGGGAACCCGACGATCGCGCGACGGCCCCGGGGGGAGCGATGCCGTGCCACGATCTTCCTTCCGTGGATCGGCGACGGGGCCGGACGTCCGGGCGGGGATTCCGGCCGAGCCGACTCGGGGAATGGCGGCTCGATGTCCTCTTCGTGACCTCGTCGTGATCCGAGGACGACGCTAGCGGGTCCCGCCGGGCCAACCCAGCGCGCTCGCCGCCCCGGAGACCACCGGATCGGAGGACGCGGCGAACGGCGGGTCAGTCCCGGGCCCGGCCGGTCGGCCCTGCCGTTCGGCGCACCGGACGGCCGGCTGCCCCGCTCACCGCGCCCCGACCGCCTGCTCCGCCGGCGGCACGGGCCGCCACGACCCGGTCACCCGCGACGAGTGGCGCGACCGAGACGCGGGTCACCTGCCGCCCCCGGACACGGTGAGCACGATCTTCCCGGTGGTCCCGCCCCGCTCGCCGTAGCGGTGCGCCTCGGCGGCCTCCGCCAGCGGGAACGTGCGGTCGACGAGGATCCGCAGCCGCCCGTCCGAGTGCAGGGCGAGCAGCTCGTCCAGTCCGGGGCCGTCGGCCCGCACGTAGGCGCCGGAGGCCCGCACCCCCCGCTCCTCGGCGGCCGCCAGTGCGGCCTGCACCGCGATCGTCGGGAGGCAGATGAGCAGGCCGCCGGGGGCGAGGACGTCGAAGGAGCGGACCGTGGTCTCCCCGCCGACCAGGTCGTACACCAGGTCGACGGGCGCGACGACCTTCTCGAACGCCTCCGTCCGGTAGTCCACCACCTCGTCGCAGCCGAGCTCGCGCAGCAGCTCGAGCTTCGGCCCCGACGCCGTCCCGATCACGTACGCCCCACGGGCCCGCGCGATCTGCACCGCGAGGTGCCCCACTCCCCCGGCGGCCGCGTGCACGAGCAGTCGCTGCCCGGCTCGCAGCCCACCGACGTCCACCAGGCTCTGCCACGCCGTCATCCCCGCGAGCGGTAGCCCCGCCGCCTCGACCACGGGCAGGTCCGCGGGCCGGCGCCGCAGCTGGGCCGCGGGCACGGTCACGAGCTCCGCGTACGCCCCGTCGGGGCTGGGGAAGCGCGGCATGCCGAGCACGGCGTCCCCGACGGCGAGGCCGGTCACGTCCGGCCCGAGCCGGTCGACGGTCCCGGCGACGTCCCAGCCCACCGTGAACGGCCTGCCCCCGAAGGACTTCGCCGGACCGAGGCCCGACCGCGTCTTCCAGTCGATCGGGTTCACGCCCGCCGCCTCGACGCGGACCCGGACCTCTCCTGGGCCGGGTTCGGGGTCCGGCACCTCGCGGAGGATCAGGACCTCGGGCCCGCCGGTGGACTCACAGACGATCGCGCGCACGTCCCGATGGTGACAGCCGGGCCCGGTCGGCCTCCACCCGACGACGAAGGCGCGGCCCGCCGCAGGCGCGGTGCCGACACCTCAGGCGGGGAGGACGTCCCCGTCGACGACGGTGGGCCTGCCGTGGTCCTCCCAGTCCAGGAACCGCTGGGTCTCGACGAGGAGCGCGCCGCCCAGCCAGAGCGCGACGACCCCGTCGTCCAGCAGGCCGAACACGGAGAACAACGCCTCCGGGACGAGGTCGACGGGCGAGAGCAGGTAGGCGACGGCCAGCACGAGCAGGCCGAGCCGCCCCCGCGTGAGGACGCGGTAGCGGCCGGTCAGCGCGCCGCCGACCATGCGCGGGAGGGCACGGGCCCGGTCCGCGAGGCCGGGGGTGCCGGCCCTGCGGCCCTGCACGAGCACACGTGCCAGCGCGAGGAAGGCCGCCCGCTGCCGGAGTCCGCGCGGGCTCGATGTGGTGGTCACGCCCGATTCAACGCCGGGTGTCCGGAACGCGTTCCCGGGTGCGGGCCCGGTCACGCGAGAACAGTGACCACACCACGACACCACCGAAGATGAGCGCACCGGCGGCGACCGCCCACGCGAGGAACTCGACCACCGCGCCCACCAGCGAGAAGGCCAGGACGACGAGCAGCACGGCCCCGAGCATCCGCAGCACGCCCACCTCCCGCTCCCGTCGGACCCGCCCATCCTCTCACGAACCGGACGAACGGGACCGGTTTCCGGGGACACCGAAGGAAGAAGTTGCATCGGCGATACTTAGCGATATATCGTGATGGCACACGAGCGACCGAGGAGGTCACTCACGAACCATCGAGGAGACACACCATGTCCAGCATGAACCCTTCCTGGGACGCCCCCTTCGGCCCGCGCTTCGGCGGGTTCGGCTCCCGCGGCGCCGGTCGCCGTGGCGGCCCGCACCGCAGGCCGCCGTTCGGGCCCTTCGCCGAGTCGGCGCCGGGTGGTCCCGACGTGCACGTCAACGTGAACATCGACGCCGAGGATCCCGGCGAACGCGGACGCAGGCGCCACGGCGGCCCCCGCTTCGGCCCCTTCGGTCCCGGTGGCCCCGGCGGGCCCTTCGGTCCGGGTGGGCCGGGCGGTCCGTTCGGCCCCGGCGGTCCGTTCGGCCCGGGCGGCTTCGGTCCGCGCGGGCGCGGCTTCGGTGGACCCCGCGGGCGGGGCTTCGGTCCCGGCGGCCGCGGGCGGCGCGGCCGCGGGGACGTCCGCCTGGCCGTCCTCGCCCTGGTCGCGGAGCAGCCGCGGCACGGCTACGAGCTCATTCAGGAGATCGCCGAGCGCTCCGGCGGGCGGTGGAGGCCGAGCCCCGGCTCGGTGTACCCGACCCTGTCGCAGCTCGAGGACGAGGGTCTGGTCCGCGTGGAGCAGACCGACGGCCGTCGGGTGGTCCACCTGACCGAGGCGGGCGAGGCCTACGTCGCCGAGCACCGTGAGGAGCTCGACAAGGTCTGGGCCGCGTTCGACGGCGAGGTGGAGGACGGCCCCGACGTCGCCCTCTGGCAGCAGCTCGCCCAGCTCGGCGCGGCGGCGCAGCAGGTGATGGCCACGGGGACGCCGGAGCAGATCGCGACGGCCACCGAGACCCTCACCGAGGCCCGCAAGACGATCTACCGCCTGCTGGCCGAGTAGCGGGCCACCATCATGGATCCGTAACGGGATCCACCCGCGGGAAGAATCCCGTTACGGAACCATAATGGGCTGTCGACCGCGCCGGCCTCCGTCAGCGGGTCCTTCAGGAGGGGACGAAGGTCGGGTCGATCTGCGCGGCGAGGTCCACCCCGGTGGCCTTGTCGCCCCAGGACCTCGCGTTGCGCAGGTGGAACTCGACGGTGCCGCGGTGGTAGGCGGCCCAGTCGCGGGTGCGGCGGTCGAGATCGGCCAGGATCCGGGACAGCACGACGAGGTTGGCGGGCTCGAGCGCGTCCACCGGCTGCACCGCGCCGCGCTCCGCCGCCCGCACCCACGCGGACTGGCCGAGGCACCCGATCAGCGCGTCCCCGATCTCGGAGCGCAGCCACTCGACGTCGGACGCGTCGGTGATCTTGTTCCCCAGCACCCGCAGCGCGACGTCGTGCTCCGCCGCGTACTCGGCGTACTGCCGGTACACCCCGACCCCGCGCCGGGTCGGCTCGCAGACCAGCACGGTGAGGTCGAAGCGGGTGAACAGGCCCGACGCGAACGCGTCCGCCCCCGCGGTCATGTCGACCGTGACGTACTCCTCCGCCCCGTCCATCAGGTGGTTGAGGTAGAGCTCCACCGCGCCGGTCTTCGAGTGGTAGCAGGAGACGCCGATGTCCGCCTCGTCGAACGCCCCGGCGACCAGGTAGCGCACCCCGCCCGCGACCGCCGAGTAGCGCCGCAGCAGCTCGCCGTCGGGATCGAGGGTGAGCAGTCGCGACCCCGGCCCCGGCGGCGTCGTCTTGATCATGGTGTCGGCCGAGGACAACAAGGGGTTCGAGCCCCGGAGGTGGTCCTTGAGCCAGGTCAGGTCCCCGCCGAGCGCCCGCGGCGGCTCCGCCGCGGGGTCCGCCCCGAGCGCCACGCCGAGGTGCTGGTTGATGTCGGCGTCGACGGCCAGCACCGGCCTGCCGAGCCCCGCGACGTACCTGCTGAACAGGGCCGCCGTCGTCGTCTTGCCGCTGCCGCCTTTGCCGACGAACGCGATCCGCACCGCACCGTCCTTCCCGGGTGTTCCGAACACGGTAACGGTAACGATGTTCACCAATGGGTGAGCACACCGCCCCCTCGGCACCCCGCTGCACCTGCGCGGACGCCTCAGCTGATCCCGCTCGGCGGCAGCGCCCGCCACTGCGCCACCAGGGCCGGGTCCTGCAGGTCCAGCCACGCGTCCACCTGGGAGTAGGTGGCGCAGACGGTCTCCGGCCGCAGGCAGGCCTCGCCGAGGAAGTCCTCGACGGCCCGCGAGAAGCCGCCGCCGGACCAGTCGTTGAAATGGTTGCCGATGACCAGCGGGGCGCGGTTGCCTGCGAACGCGGAGTCGTACGCCGCCCGGTAGGCCCCCAGCGTGACCTGCCGGAACTCCTCGGCGCGGGCGGGCTGGTCCTTCGCGCCGTTGAGCGAGAACCAGAGGTTGTAGTCCATCAGGACGACCTTCTTGCCCAGCCCGGGGACGGTCACGGTAGGCATCGGGTACTCACGGATCAGCCCAGCCGGCGTCGGGACCTCGACGGGCCAGGTGATCCCCCGCGACACCCGGCTCGTGTCGTACCTCAGGCCCGCCGCGGCCATGGCGGGCATCGCCTGCGCCGGGTCGCCCTCCAGGCAGGGTGTGCGGCCGCCGCGGATCTCCGCCTGCTCCACCCGCAGCCCGAGGTCCGCGCGCGCCGCGTCGACGAACCCGCGGAAGCTCGCGAGCTCGGCGCCCCACATCGCCTGCGTCCAGTCCTTGCCGCTGGGCGGCGAGCCGACGCAGAAGTGCCCGTTGTAGTGCGTGCCGATCTCGTGGCCCAGGTCGCGGGCGAGGTTGAGGTCCGCGACGAGCGTTCGGACGTCCTCCGCCGTGCCCCCGAACCCGATCGACGACTGCCCGGTCCGGTGCCCCGGGCCGGTGTAGCGGTCCTTCTGCTCGTCGGAGAGCAGGTACAGGCCGGAGAGGAAGCCGGTGACCCGGGCGTCGTTGCGCGCCGCGATCTCCCGCACGCGCTGCCAGTGCTCGTGGCTGCCCGCGCCGTCGAAGGAGAACAGCACGAACTGCGGCGGCCGCTCCCCCGGCGCGAGCCTGCGCATCCAGGGGTCGATCCGCGCGGCCGAGCTCGTCTGGACGGCCGGGTCCTGCCCCACCTCGTCCTCGGCCTGCGCCGTGCTCGTCGTCGGAGAGCGGTCGTCCACCAGCACCAGCAGCGCGAGGACCGCCACGACCACCGCGAACAGCGTCGTGACCCGTCCGGACCCGCTCACGTGCGCAGACGCTAGGTCGCTCGGGCTGGTGATCCGGGGCCCCTGCACCGCGTGTCGCCCTCGTGCACCGCAATGGAGCAGTCTCGGGGGATGCTGTGCGGGTCTCCGGATGTTGCAGGGGAGGATGGACCCGGACGGCGGACACGAGGAGGTAGGTCTGGTGCTGGATCCCGCGGAGCTGTACCGCGTCGAGGAGGGCGTGACCGCCGACCCCGACGGGTCGGTGCTGCTGGTGGTCCTCGACGGGTTCGTCGACGCAGGCAGCGCCGGTCGGCTCGCGGTCGAGGCGCTGCGCGAGGGCAAGGAGCCCCGCACGGTGGCGTCGTTCGACGCGGACCAGCTCGTCGACTACCGGTCCCGGCGGCCGCCGCTGACCTTCGACACCGACCGGTGGGCGGCCTACGAAGCGCCCGCGCTGGACGTCGTCGCGCTCACGGACGCGGCGGACGTGCAGTTCCTGCTGCTGGCGGGCCCGGAGCCGGACACCCAGTGGGAGCGGTTCGTCGCGGCGCTGGAGCAGCTGGTGGAGAAGCTGAACGTCCGGCTGGTGGTGACCATGCAGGGCATCCCGATGGCCGTGCCGCACAC
>Ga0068863_100001540_pt1 | contig 22749 bp, 10 predicted proteins | sample KBSSwiS62_FD_66596 | JGI IMG/M metagenome (GOLD analysis project Ga0068863, IMG submission 66596) | Switchgrass rhizosphere microbial communities from Kellogg Biological Station, Michigan, USA - KBS Switchgrass S6-2 | ecosystem: Host-associated > Plants > Roots > Rhizosphere > Soil ... | reverse complement strand
TAAGCTTCAAACAACAGGTAACGGAAGGAACTGAGCTTGCATTTACCTGCACAAAGCCCGTACAAATATTGGTTGGGTTTTTTAACGGCAAGGGTCCTGCATTTTCCAAAGCGCTGGTTTACCTGAAAGCGCCTGAACTGGAAACGAATGCCGGCGCCAATGAATACGGCCAGGCCGAAACAAAAATAGCGAACGCCGTGGTAGTAAAAGGGATGACGCCGGTGAATGTCCATGCCTATCGGTTCCCCGCGGGAAAGAATACATTAAAGCTGGCAAAAGGTGTTTGCATGATACTTGGTTTTACAGATGCTGAACAACCCATTCCACTATACGATGCCGGTTTAACGGAGAATGGAACGCAGCGCGAGATTGATTGGTTGTTTGAATAAGAAAATGTGGAAATGTGATAAATGTGGAAATGTGGAAATGTGAAAATGTAAGTAATTCGTTCTGGCTTTGGTTGCGGACAGAGGATATGACGTACAAGTGTGCGACGCAACCGGGGCTCAATTGCCAAGTACAGCCAGGTACATAATAGTTTTAAAGAAAATTACAGATGAATAAAAGGATAATTCAATATTTATTACTGGTGAGCTCAATTTTTTTTATGCGGCCTGCAGGTGCACAGTTAAAACTTTGGTATAATAAACCGGCAAGTAAATGGACTGAAGCGCTTCCTCTGGGCAATGGAAGAATAGGCGCTATGGTATTTGGCGGTATTGAAAAAGATCATATACAATTTAATGAGGAAACACTCTGGACCGGCGGACCAAGAAATTATAACCGCGCCGGTGCCTGGCATTATCTTGATACCATCCGGCAATTATTGTTTGCCGGAAAGCAAAAAGAAGCAGAAGCACTCGCCGAAAAAGAGTTCATGGGATTAAAAAGTGATGCCGGAGAAAAAGATCGGTGGTTGAACAAAGTACAACAATTACAAAAAGCAAAAGGCAATCCGGCATCAGAAAACTTTGACGACAACAACTGGAAAACAATGCAGGTGCCTTCTTATGATGGATGGGAAGCAGTTGGTTTTGAAGGATTGGATGGCGCGGTATGGCTTCGAACCTATTTTGAATTGCCTGATGCCTGGACCGGAAAAGACCTGGTGCTTGATTTAAACCGCATCCGGGATCAGGATTTTACCTATGTGAATGGCAAACTGGTAGGCAGCATCGAAGCTAACGAACCGAGAAAATATACCATTGCAAAAGAAAACCTGCATGCGGGCAGGAACTGTGTTGCAATATTGGTATTAAACTACATAGACAAAGGTGGCCTGGCCGGCTATAAAGATACCACCCGGCATATTGGCTTGTATCCGCAGGGAGGCAATGAACAAAACAGCATTTCGTTGAACGGCTATTGGAAATATTTTATACAAAACGACGAACCGCCCGCCATTGGACATTACCAGGCCGATTACCAACCCTTCGGCGATGTATGGATGAGTTTCGGTAACACAAACGGCGCATCGGATTATAAAAGGGAGCTGGATATTGCGAATGCTTTGTCGACGACCACTTATTCACTCAACGGCATTGCATACAAACGGGAATATTTTATCAGTCAGCCCAACCAGGTAATGGCGATCCATCTTACAGCCAGTAAAAAAGCCGCCATTAGTTTTGAAACAACATTGAGCAGCCCGCACAAACACGCCAGTTTGATCAGCTTAAATGATAATACACTTTCTCTTTCCGTTGCTGTGAAAGATGGCGCCATGAAAGGGCAGGCTTATCTGCAGGTAAATGCAATTAATGGCAGCGTAAAAATAGAGGGTAATAAAATTATTGTAACCAATGCAGATGAAGTAGTGGCATACCTGGCAGCAGGCACCAATTACAAAAGCTATAATGATGTATCCGCCGATCCGGCATTGCCTTGTATCAATGCTGTCAAAAGCACTGCCGGCAAAACCTACGCACAAATAAAAGCAGCCCATATTAAAGAGTACCAGCAATACTTCAATACTTTTTCTATTGATTTGGGCGCTACTGATAACGAAAAACTGCCGACCAATGAGCGGATAGAAAAATTTGCTGGCGGCAGTGATCCATCTTTGGTTGCGCTGTATCTTCAATATGGCCGTTATTTATTGATCGCTGCTTCAAGACCGGGCACCCAAGCTGCCAACCTGCAGGGAATATGGAATGATTTGCTGACACCGCCCTGGGGCAGCAAGTATACCACCAACATAAACGCAGAAATGAATTACTGGCCCGCAGAATTGCTGAATCTTTCTGCATTGCACGAGCCGTTATTTGATATGATAAAGGAATTGTCAGTAACAGGCCGTCAAACGGCACGCGATTATTATCATGCGCCCGGCTGGGTGTTGCATCATAATACCGATCAGTGGCGAGGTACAGCACCTATCAATGCATCCAATCATGGTATCTGGGTGAGCGGCGGCGCCTGGTTATGCCATCATCTGTGGGAGCACTATCTTTTTACGCAGGACAAAATTTTTCTTCGGGACAAGGCCTACCCGATCATAAAACAGGCTGCTTTATTTTTCAATGCTTTCCTGGTAAAAGATCCACTAACAGGTTTTCTTATCAGTGCACCCTCCAATTCTCCGGAACAGGGCGGACTGGTAGCAGGACCCACCATGGATCATCAAATCATCCGCGATTTATTTAAAAATACGATTGCCGCCAGTGAAATATTAAATATTGACCAATCACTGCGCGATACATTACAGGGAAAATACAAACAGATTGCACCGGACAAGATTGGAAAATATGGACAATTACAGGAATGGATGCAGGATGTGGATGATACAACCAACAAGCATCGGCATGTTTCGCATTTGTGGGCACAGTATCCGGGCAACGAAATTAATTGGGACGAAACGCCTGATCTGATGAAAGCTGCGCGGCAATCATTGCTGTACCGGGGAGATGCTGCGACGGGTTGGAGCTTGGGATGGAAAATAAATTTATGGGCTCGTTTTAAGGACGGCGATCATGTATACAAACTGTTGCAGATGCTATTGAGCCCGGCTATTACCGGCGCGGGCAGTTATCCCAATTTATTTGATGCGCATCCGCCGTTTCAGATTGATGGTAATTTTGGCGGTGCTGCGGGTATTGCTGAAATGCTGCTGCAAAGCCACACAAAATACATTGATATTTTACCTGCGTTGCCCACCGCCCTTCCTGATGGATCGGTAAAAGGCATTTGCGCCCGCAGTGGTTTTGTGCTGGATATACAATGGCGCAATGGGAAATTGCAGCAACTGAAAATTGTGTCAAAGACGGGTAATCCGTTGTTATTACGGTACAATGATAAAATAACCAACGTTCATACTTCAGCCAACAGCATTTATAATTTTGATGGCTCGCTTAAACAGTTATAGTAAGTTTGGAATCTGGTATTGGACGCGGCCAGGTTTGTAAATTGACACAATGAAATATACGATTGTTGTTTGCCTGTTTTTATTTGTAGCTGCCACTGCAGGCGCACAAAAATTGTCGGTTGACAATCTGCGCTGTGAATACAAACAAAATCCCATCGGCGTGGCTTCCACAAAACCGGTATTCAGTTGGGAGCTGGCATCCAGCCAGCGAAATGTTTTGCAAACGGCTTACCGGATTTTAGTAGCCGATGATTCTTCCCTGCTTCAACGCGATGGGGGCAATATATGGGATTCAAAAAAAATTTCTTCCGCCGCATCCATACAGGTTCCGTACAGTGGCCAGCCATTGCAACCCATCAGAACATATTACTGGAAGCTGATGTGTTGGGATAACAAAGGCAATGCCAGTGAATGGAGCAATACAGCCCGCTGGCAAATGGGGTTATTGACGATGGCTGACTGGAAAAACGCAAAATGGATTGGCTATGAGCTATTACCTGATTCCAATAAGATAATTCCGTTTGCACATGGGAAAGGCAAAAAAGAATGGGGCACGCGAAAAGATATTTTACCCCTGATCCGAAAAGATTTCGCTGTTTCTAAACCGTTAAAAAAAGCTACGGCATTCATTAGTGGACTGGGGCATTTTGATATGAGCATTAATGGCGAAAAAACTGGTGATCATTTTTTAGATCCCGGATGGACGCAATACAGCAAACATGCGCTGTATGTCAGCTTTGATATCACCGGCCAGTTAAAACAGGGCAATAATTGTATTGGCGTAATGCTGGGTAACGGATTTTATTATATCCCGGGTGAACGCTACCGGAAGCTAACCGGCGCTTTTGGCTATCCCGTCATGATCTGCCGTGTTCATATCGAATACGCTGATGGCAGCAGTGGTGATATTGTAAGCGATGATAGCTGGAAGACAGCCCCTTCGCCTATTATTTTTTCCAGTATCTATGGTGGTGAAGATTATGATGCCAATCTTGAGCAGGATGGATGGAATAGACCGGGTTTTGATGATAGTAAATGGAGGCAGGTAACTATCAGTACGGGACCACCGCTGTTGGAACCGCAGATGGAAGAACCGCTTAAAATAATGCAGCGTTTCAGCCCGGTAAAAAGAACAATGTTGAAACCAGGTGTATGGGTATATGATCTCGGACAGAATTTTTCCGGTATTCCCTCGGTTACGGTAAGTGGAAAAAAGGGAGATACGATTCGGATCATTCCGGCAGAATTGATCAATGAAGACGGTTCGGCCAACCAGAAAGGTTCAGGCGGGCCTTCTTATTTTACTTATATATTGAAGGGAACCGGTAAAGAAACCTGGCGACCACAGTTTTCGTATTATGGTTTCCGTTACCTGCAGGTGGAAGGCGCTGCACCGGCAGGAGAGCAGAACAATCAGATGGCGGTTATAGAAAACATAGAAGGGTTGCATATACGCAGCGCGGCCAGTATTGCGGGTTCGTTCACTTCGTCCAACACCTTGTTTAACCAGGTATTTGATTTGATTAACTGGGCCATTAAAAGCAATACCATGAGTGTGTTCACCGATTGCCCGCATCGCGAGAAGCTCGGTTGGCTGGAAGAAACACAGTTGGTCGGCAGTTCCGTTCAATACAACCTGGATATAGCCAGTCTTTGCCGGAAAGTAATAAAGGACATGATGAATGCACAAACCGCGGATGGACTTATACCGGAAATTGCCCCTGAGTATGTACAGTTCGATGAACCGTTCCGGGATTCACCCGAATGGGGTAGTGCAGCCATCATTCTGCCCTGGTACAATTACCAATGGTATGCGGATAAACAAACCCTTGGCGAAGCATATCCAATGATGCAACGGTATATCGCTTACCTGCAGAAAAAATCGGTTAACCATATTTTATCGCAGGGACTGGGTGATTGGTATGATATCGGGCCCAATCATCCCGGTGTATCACAGTTAACGCCCATGGGTGTAACCGGTACAGCAACTTTCTACTATGATTTGAACATTATGAAACAGGTGGCCCAACTATTAAATAAGCCTGCAGATGAAAAGAAATACGCATTCATGGCCGGGACTGTAAAAGAATCATTCAATGAAAAATTCTTCCACACAGCTACCAAACAATACGCCACCGGCAGCCAGGCTGCCAATGCAATGGCTTTATTTATGGGATTAGTGGAACCGCAAAATAGAAAAGCAGTAATTGATAACCTGGTAAAAGATATCCGTAACCATGGCAATGCACTGACTGCAGGCGATATCGGTTACCGTTATGTATTGCGGGCACTGGAAGATGCCGGCAGGTCCGATATTATTTTTGATATGAACAGCCGCAGCTATGTGCCTGGCTATGGGTATCAACTGGCGCACGGCGCCACAGCACTTACAGAATCATGGCAGGCCTATCCGTCGGTATCCAACAATCATTTTATGCTGGGTCATTTAATGGAATGGTTTTATGCCGGCTTGTGTGGCATCAAACAGGCGGAAGGTTCTGTTGCTTACAATAAAATAGTGATCCGGCCGCAACCAGTGGGCGATATCAGCTTTGCAAGGGCGGATTATCATACGCCCTATGGCCTTATAAAAACGGATTGGAAAAAAGAAAACGGCATGTTTAGTTTGAATGTCTCCATTCCCGTAAACACCACGGCGGAAATATACTTACCGGGAAATAAAAAGCCCCTTGAGACAGGTTCCGGTAATTATAGTTATTCAGTAAAAATGAAATAAGAGTTTATTTTTTTACCACAGAGGATGAATGAGGTTTCACAGGGGTGCACAAAGCAATTTCCTCCTTTAACTCTGTGAAAAAACCTCCTTTACCTCAGTGGTAAAAAGGTGGTATCAACAACAAGAACAAATCATTCATGAAGGTTATAATCTATTCACTTTTGTTAGTTATTGCGAAGTTATCTTTAGCGCAATCATCACCACGCCTCATCATTGATTTTAATAAAGACTGGAAGTTTTTTTTAGGAGATGACAGCGCAGCCATCAACCCCAATTTTAATGATACAAAATGGCGCACGCTGAATCTTCCGCATGATTGGAGTATCGAAGGATCTTTCAATGAAAAAAATCCAGCCACCACGCAGGGCGGCGCATTACCCGGCGGCATTGGCTGGTACCGGAAAACATTTGTATTGCCGCCCAATAGCAATAATAAAAATATAAACGTTGAGTTTGATGGCATCTATCGCAACAGCGAAGTATGGATCAATGGGTATTACCTGGGAAAGCGGCCCTACGGCTACAATTCTTTTAATTATGATCTTACGCCGCATATTTACAAAGCTCCCGCAAAAAATATAATAGCGATTAGGGTAGACAATAGCCAGCAGCCCAATTCAAGATGGTATACGGGTTCGGGTATTTACAGGAATACAAGACTGGTTGTTACAGGTAAAATTGCCGTAAAAACCTGGGGAACATTCATTACAACTTCAGTGCTAAACAAACAATCAGCCAATGTGCATATCGAAACTGCAATATCAAACAATACGGAGGCGAAGTGGATTAGCATAGCAACTGATATTTACGATGCCGGCGGAAAATTGATTGCCGAGGCAAACACGTTCGGAAAAATTCGCGCAGTGTCTCCGATTGCCAATCATGTAACTGCAGTAACCATTAAAAATCCTCAATTATGGTCAATTGAAAGGCCTTACCTCTACAAGGCCATCACCCGTTTGTTCAGGGATGGAAAACTGGTTGATAGCTATATCACTTCATTTGGGATACGTTCCATGCGCTTTGATACAAACAAGGGTTTTTTCCTGAATGGAAAGCCATTGAAAATTCTGGGTGTATGCAATCATCATGATTTGGGCGCACTGGGTGCTGCTGTCAACTCCCGTGCAATCGAAAGACAATTGCAATTATTAAAAGCGATGGGCTGCAATGCTATCCGTACTGCACACAACCCGCCCGCACCTGAGCTATTGGCTCTCTGCGACAAGATGGGTTTCCTGGTGCTGGAAGAAGCGTTTGATATGTGGAAGAAAAAGAAAAACAAGTTCGATTATTATTCCGATTTTGATCAATGGCATAAAAAAGACCTGGAAGCAATGGTCCTGCGGGATCGCAACCATCCTTCTGTTTTTATGTGGAGCATCGGCAATGAAATCAGGGAGCAGTTCGACTCATCGGGTATTTGGCTGACAAAAGAATTGGTGAGCATTATTAAGCAACTGGATAGCACAAGACCCGTTACCGCAGCGCTCAGTGAATGGAGCCCGGCAAAGAATTTTATATATCAATCCGGTGCATTGGATATCGTGGGTTTGAATTATCACCAGGAAGTGTATGCGGATTTTCATAAATACTACCCGGGTAAAATATTTTTGGGCACTGAGAATATGAGCGCATTTGCCACCCGTGGTCACTACGATATGCCATCAGACAGTAATTATTTCTGGCCCGCAAAATCACCACAAAAAATTGTAGAGAAGGGCAATCCTGATTTTACCGTATCTGCCTACGACCAGGTATCTGCCTACTGGGGCAGCACGCATGAAGCTACCTGGAAGATTATAAAAAAGCATGATTTTTTGTCTGGCTTATTTGTCTGGAGCGGGTTTGATTTTTTAGGCGAGCCCATCCCTTATCCCTGGCCCGCAAGAAGTTCTTATTATGGTATTATTGATCTGGCTGGCTTTCCGAAAGATGTGTATTATATGTATCAAAGTGAATGGACCAGCAAGCCTGTGCTGCATCTCTTTCCGCACTGGAACTGGACACCCGGCAAACTGGTAGATGTATGGGCGTATTATAACAATGCCGATGAGGCAGAATTGTTTTTGAATGGAACATCATTGGGTGTAAAGAAAAAAGCAAATGATGATTTGCATGTGATGTGGCGGGTACCGTTTGAACCGGGCGTGTTGAAACTGGTCTCCAGAAAAAATGGAAAAGAAGTGCTAACAAAAACAATGCACACTGCGGGAGCACCCGCAGCCATTCAATTGACTGCGGACAGGAAAATAATACATGCTGATGGGAAAGATCTTTCTTTTATTACAATTGAGGTGCTGGATAAAAATGGATACCCGGTGCCTGAAGCCGATAATAGTATGAACTGCATTGTTAGCAGCCAGGGCCTGTTGGTTGCAATGGACAACGGGTACCAGGCGGATAGCAGTTCATTTAAAAGCCCTGATAAAAAATGCTGGATGGGTAAAGCAATAGCTATTGTGCAATCTGCCGGAAAACAGGGAAATATTACAGTAAGGGTTTCCAGCCCCGGTTTAGCCCCGGCCAGTTTAACGTTGAAAGCCTGTTCCGGAAGCCCGGGTTTACGCAATCGTTCCCGGAAATGGGCATCGACAAAATAGTAAAATCTTCCATCATATTAGCAAAACCTTACATTGTTACCGGATAAGTGCACCTGTACCTTTAGCCGGATGAATGAAAATTTGGGTGATCGTTTTCTTCATTCATCGCTAACGATTAAATGCATTTCGCATGAACAGATTCTTGCTTATGAATGGGAGTACCGTGTGCCGCAGGTTTTCAGGAGCCGCAACAATTTGCGATAAACATTTCTCTTTTCCATTCTTTTTTTCCATCCTTTTCAATTTTACCGGAGTATTTGTAACAAACAATACACTGGCGCAATCATCCAACCCGGCACAACAAAAAGAAGTTTACCAAAAAAGCATTTTTGAACGGTCTGCAAAAATTGTGAATACGCTTTCAATTACTGATTCTGTTAAGTATAAAAAAATACAATCTATTATAGCCAACCAGTATTTTGCCCTGGCCGATCTACAGGATCGATATGCGGCTGAAACAGCCAACATAAAAAAGCAATTACCGGAACAGGACAAACAACCCACTGCTATAAAACCCCTTGAAGAAAAGAAAGCGGCTGAGGTAATACAGCTCCACGACAATTTTGTTGGTCAGTTAAATGATAACCTCAATACAAGCCAGGTAGAAAAAGTAAAGGATGGGATGACCTATAATATAATGCCAATCACTTACACTGCCTACCTGGAAGAAGTATCCACTTTAACCAGTGAACAAAAGGCGAAAATATATGATTGGCTGAAAGAAGCCCGGGAACTGGCCATGGATGGTGAATCTTCTGATAAAAAACATGCTGTGTTTGGCAAGTACAAAGGACGTATCAATAATTATCTATCTGCTGCAGGCTACGATATGAAGAAAGAGGGGGAGGAATGGGCGAAAAGGATACAGGCGGCCAAAGAGGCAAAGCAAACAAAAAATTGATGGAATAATAATTTTCAAAACCAACGCTATATGATAAAGTTACTGCTGAAGAAGACCTTGCTGCCTTGTTTTCTATTACTATGCTATGTTGTTTCTGCACAACAAAAGACTGTTACGGGAACTGTTACAGATGCTGATGGAAAACCTATAGCTGGTGCTTCTATTGGTATCAAAGGAACCAACAATGGTAAAGTAACCGACTCTTCCGGTCATTTCAGCATGGTAGTACCTTCCAATCAATCGGTCATCAAAATTTCCAATGTCGGATATACTTACCAGGAATTAACAGTGGGTACCCGTACGGCCTTCAGCATACAACTGGTAAAAAATATGAAAGACCTGGAAGATGTGGTGGTGATAGGGTATGGTACGCAAAAAGCCAGGAATGTAACCGGTTCTATTGTTTCTGTAGATACAAAAAAACTGGAAGATCTGCCTGTTGCTTCATTGACGGAGATGCTGAGAGGCCAGGTGCCGGGTGTTAATGTAAGCGGTGGAAGTACACGTCCTGGTACAATGGCCCAGGTAAGTATCCGCCAGCAATTCAACTGGGGTAAAGACGGTGGAGGAACGATTCCACTGATCATAATTGATGACGTGGAACAAATCGATCCATTTACCAACCTTCCAACCCTGAATACTTTTAATATGCTGGACCTGTCGGAAGTGGAAAGCATTACCGTTTTACGCGATGCAAGTGCGGCTATCTATGGACCCCGCGGTTCCCAGGGCGCCATTGTCGTAAAAACAAAAAGAGGAAAATCAGGGCCACCCAAAATAACGTATGTTGGCAAATTTGAAACAAATGACGCCGTTAGTCATAGCAAAGTAATGAACGCGAAAGAATTTGGAATCTTCTCCAACAGGTTTAATAATGCCAATAACCCAACCAATCCCAATTATTTTTTCTCGCCTGCAGAATTGGCCAGTATGGATTCTGTTAACTATGACTGGCTCCAGGATTGGAAAAGCGCCGGCACAATGCAGCATTCACTTAATGTGAGCGGTGGTGCTGAAAGGGCAACTTATTTTGCCGGTGGGTCTTACTATACACAAGGTGCTAACCTGGGATCGCAAACTTTCAATAGATGGACATTCAGGTCTGGTACCGAAGTTAAAGTGGCAACTGGGGTAAAATTCTCAGCTACCATTTCGGCTAACAATTCAAGCCTTACAAAATCATTTACAAAGATCAATATTACGGACGGCTATGCAGGTGGTGGAGAACAAAATGATTATGCTATCCTTTTGCATATGCCAAAATATATACCCTGGCAATATAATATCAATGGCGTTAATTCATATGTAGCGCCTGTTTTAAGCACCAGGTCTCCGGGTTCTGCCACTGGTAATAATGCACTCAGTAACTGGAATTATTATGCATTGCTGAACAACGGTTCCCAAACCACCACAAAGACCTTTAATTATAACGGCAATTTTTCTTTGCAATACGATATTCCCTTTATCAAAGGGCTGTCCTTCAGGGGTGCTTACTCAATAGGCTCTACTGCAGGAAATACTGAGCAGGATATGATGCCCCTGACGCTTTATCAACCGCTTACAACCTCTCCTACTTCATTTAACAACCTCGATAAACATTTGTACACGCCAGCTCTGGGATGGAGTGCGCCGATTGTGAACAAATCAAACTCAAGGGTTACTTATGACAATTCAACCGCCACAATTGAACAGATGAACTTTTATGCCAATTACGATCGGAGTTTCGGTAATCATAGCGTATCGGCCGTTTTTGTTGGGGAACGTTCAAAATATACATACGACGATCGTTACCAGATCTATGATAACCCGATTTCCGGCGCTTATAATGGCACATCCATTTCTGCCGGAACTTTAAACGCTTCTAATACCATTACATCAAAATCAATAAGCGGCACCATGTCTTATCTGGGCCGCCTGAGCTACAGTTATAAAAATAAATACCTGGCGCAGTTTATACTTCGCAGTGACGCTTCCAGTAAACTGGCGCCCGAAAACTACTGGGGCGTTTTCCCAAGCGCATCGGTGGGTTGGGTTATTTCAGAAGAAGATTTTTTCAAAAGAAATGTTAGCTGGGTGAATAATTTAAAAATCAGGTTTTCTATCGGGAAAACAGGCAATGACAATATAAAGGCCTGGAAATGGATGCAATTATATTCCGCAGCAACCGACAAGGGGATGGGATTTGGAACCAACGGGGGTAATTATACCACCGGGCTAACGCCTGAAGTGACGCCTTACCGGGATATTAAATGGGATAAAACCATACAGCGAAATCTTGGAATAGATATAACATTACTGCGCAATCGCCTAACTGTAAACTGGGACGGCTATTATAATTCAGGCAGAGATTTGATAACATTAATGACCGGTGCCATCAATGTTCCAATATCAGTAGGTGGTGCATTTGCTGAGCAAAATTATGGTAATGTTAATTTCTGGGGAACAGAAATTGCTGCAACATGGAATGATCACATTGGCAAAGTGAATTATACGGTAGGTATGAACTTCGGCTGGTCCAGCAACAGGGTGACCAAGTACCTGGATCTTCCATTCAATTATCCTTCAATGTCAGGAAACGGCGTAAGATCTGAGGGATATTCTCTTATCGGGCCACAATGGGGATACAGAACATGGAAGGCGACATCAACAGGAGACGGATTGTTGAGAACAGACGCTGATGTGGATGCCTATTGGACCTATCTGACTGATTTGGCCACCAAGGCCGGTACTACCCCTTCTTATTTTGGTATCACAAACAAAACAGGCATAAAAAAGGGAATGCTGGCGTATGAAGACCAGGCCGGCGCTTTAAATGCAATCACAAAAACCGTTGCAGATAAAAATGGCCAGATTGTAGATGATGGCCAGGATTTGGTTCAGCTAAAAAAGAGCACCCAGTCCTATGGGATTACAACAAACCTGGGCGTTGCATATAAGTCGTTTAATCTAATGGCGCAAATTGCCACAAGTTGGGGCGGATACAACAGCATCGACAGGGTAAAGCAAGGAACCAGCAGCACCAATGCCATGTGGTCGCAGGTAACTTATCTCAATGACATGTATGACACAGCAAATAACGTTAATGGTAAATATCCCAATATAGCTTATTACGACAATGCCTATAAAACGTCTGACTTCTGGACCATTTCGTCTTTCAGGTGTGTGGTACGCTCATTAAGCATCGGATACACTTTACCAAAAGAATGGATTTCCAAACTGCATATGTCAAATGCCAAGCTGATAGTGTCAGGATACAATTTATGGGATTTGTATAATCCATATCCGGGTAAGTACCGCAACATGTATGATGGAATCAACGTAAACTACCCTACACTCAGAACATGGGCATTGGGCGTCAACCTGGGATTCTAACCTTAATTTATCGTTCAACTTTAGTACAACAAATTGTATATGAAAAATAAAATATTATTTCTTGCGGGTGTTATAGCGGTTATAGCAGTTGCGGCAACAAGTTGCAAAAAGAGCTTTCTGGAAGATATGAAAAGCTATGATAAATATGATGAAAGCGTATTTACCAATGAAACCCAAACAGGCTGGTATATCGACAGGATGTATAATTATTATTTCGCGGGATATAAAAGCCCAACCCAGACAGAAGCTTCTCTTGGGGCCTGGGACGATTCCAAAACAAAAAACACGGAAGAAATCGGTGGAACGGTTGGCAACTGGATAAATCCCAATAAAACCCTGCAGCTCGCAAGTGATGCTGATGCTTATTACGGTGCTGCGCTTCCGGCAAGCATTACCAACAATCCTTATACCCGTATTCGTTTAGCCAATTTTTTATTCGAAAAAATGGATGCGGTAGGAAAGACTTTATCGCCATCTTTCCGTGCTACTGCAAAAGGTCAGATGTATTATTTCCGTGCCCTGGAATATTTTTATTTAGTACGCACTTACGGCGGCGTGCCACTGGTGCTTACCGTGCAGGATGCGAGCCTGACGGATGAATCTATCAGAACACCGAGGGCTACCGCTACAGAATGCTTCACCCAGATACTTAAAGATTTTGATTCCGCAGCAGCCTTACTGCCTGCTGTTTGGGCGAGCTCGGGTACAAATTATGGCAGGTTTACAAGCGGAGCTGCTTTGGCAATGAAAAGCCGGGTTACCTTGTTAGCTGCCAGTCCATTGTTCAACAGCGATTGGGACAATCCGGGCAGTGCAAAATGGCAAGCGGCACTGGATGCTGGTTTAAAGGCCGAAACGTTTTTAACTTCCAACGGTTATGGACTGTATGGCAGTTCTGCAAAAGATTGGGAGCAGATGAGTTATGTGAATGATAATGCTTTCAACAAAGAAGCGATAGTACCTCAATTGCTTTCAAATACTATTACATCTTCTGTGGGGGCAAATAATTCCTGGGAAAATACCGTGCGCTTGAAAGATGCCGGTGGTAGCGGTAACGGCGTTTCTGTACCCAAGGCAATGATCGATTTATTTCCCCTGGCAAACGGCGCCCGGCCAACGGCTACTAATGGATATGTAGATACTTTCTTTTTTGAAAACAGGGACCCAAGGTTTTACCGCACTTTTGCTTTTTCTGGTAGTAAATGGGGAGTAAAAAACAATGCAAACAAAACCGAATGGTTATACAGGTGGAAACCCAGCGCTACAGGAAACCCCGTGTATTCAGCCGGTAGCTCTCAAACAACCAGTCCGGTAGTTGTCCGCAAAATGTCAAATCCTGTGGCAGATAGTACCGCCCTGGCATTTTCGGGCACAGATATTTTTGAATACCGGTACGCAGAATTGTTACTGAACATTGCGGAGTGTTATGCAGCAAAGGGTGATATTCCTAACTGTGTTGCTTATCTGGGAAAAATCCGCGCACGCGTAGGTATACCCAGTGTCAATAATTATGGCATCGGAACACTGGCCAGTAAATATGCTGCAATTGAAGCTGTCTTATACGAGCGCAGGGTAGAACTGGCCTATGAGGGCAAACGATATTGGGATGTGCAAAGATGGTTATTGTATGATGGTGTGTCTTCAACCAATACCACGGCAAACACCGTTTCCAAACTCGGCCTTACACCCATCAACGGCACAAACAGGACGGGTTATTACTGGCAGGCGATTAATTATACCAGCTCAGATCCTTTAACGGCTGCAGATAAAGCTTCAGTGGTAATAGATCCGGATGCATCTCCCGCCACATTTGCCACCCAAATAGCGAACCTTAAAGCATTGTATAAATCTAAATTTGTAATGACGCCGCTCGACAAGCCATTGGATCTCGACGGTAGTACGCCAGTAAATATTTTGTTCAGGCCCAACTACTATCTTTCCGGTTTAACTGCTACCATATTGTCATACAATCCATGGTTGCAGCAAAATGTGGGATGGCAGGATTATAACGGGGCTGCGGGCACCTTTAATTCAACCCAATAAAATGACGTATTTGAAACGGAATTACTGGAACCGTTGTAATACCTGGTTAGCTATACAGTTGTAAGTGTTTGATAAAGCGTATGGTTTTTTGCCAACGTTGCAGGTTGCCGGCTTCTGCTGTTACCATGTATAACGCATTCGCATAACCGATTATCAGTATAAATATTTAACAGGAAATAATTGAAGCGGACCGCAGTTTATTGTATAAAATAGCCTCTAATTAATTTCAATCTCCGAAGTAATGAATTGTACAGTAAGAAAAATTTTCGCAGGCATTTTATTTACAACCTGCACACTCGCGGCCGGCGCACAATATCCCGACATACCCGCTGATGTAAAGCATGCTGCAGATTCACTCATGAACGCAGCAACCAAACATTCTGATTCGGCCTGGGCCATCGCTTATCCCATAATAGAACAGGAAGCCAAACATGGTAAGCCTTATATTCCCTGGGCATCGCGCGTCGATGAGTTACCGCAGGCAGAGATTCCGGCTTTTCCGGGAGCTGAAGGGGGTGGCAAATTTAGTTTCGGCGGAAGGGGCGGTAGAGTGCTGGTGGTTACCAATCTTAATGATGATGGTCCGGGTAGTTTTCGCTGGGCCTGCGAACAGGGCGGCGCAAGAATCATTGTATTCAATGTAGCCGGTATCATCCGTATCAAATCACCCGTTATTATAAGAGCACCCTATATTACCATTGAAGGACAAACAGCACCCGGTGATGGTATTTGCCTGGCCGGTGAAACGGTTTGGATAAATACACATGACGTCATTATCCGCTATATGCGTTTTCGGCGCGGTGAAACCTGGGTGGGCCGTAGAGATGATGCCATCGGAGGTAACCCCATTGGTAATATTATGATTGATCATGTAAGCGCCAGTTGGGGCCTTGATGAAAATATGAGTATGTACCGGCATATGTATAACGACAGTACCGGGAAAATTGAAGATAAATTCGGCACCGTAAATATTACTATACAGAATTCCATTTTTGGCGAAGCGCTGGACACCTGGAACCATGCGTTTGGCAGTACACTGGGTGGAGAGAATTGTGCATTTGTCAGAAACCTCTGGGCAAACAATGCCGGCCGTAATCCGTCGGTGGGCTGGAACGGTATTTTTAATTTCGTCAACAATGTGGTATTTAACTGGGTACATCGTTCTGTAGACGGTGGTGATTACCGGGCACGGTTCAATATCATCAATAATTATTTTCAACCCGGACCCGCAACGCCTAAAAACAATGTAGGCCATCGCATATTAAAACCAGAAAGCGGTCGCAGTAAACTGAACCACCATGTATACGGCCGTGCTTATGTAAAGGGCAATATCATGGAAGGTTACCCTGAGATAACAAAAGATAACTGGAACGGTGGCGTACAGGTAGAGGAAGAATCCAATACCGGTGAGTATACCGATGAAATAAGATGGCTGAAGCCGATGCCCATGCCGCCGCTCACGATTGTTGATGCAGCAACAGCAAAAAAATATGTGCTGGAAAATGCCGGTGCCACATTACCCAAACGAGATGCGGTGGATGCCAGGATTGTTAAGCAGGTGGCTACCGGTAAAATTGACTACATAGAAAATGTAAAATTGCCAGAAACCCAATTCAAACATCGCCGTTTGCCGATTGACTCGTATAAACAGGGTATTATCACTGATCCTATACAGGTAGGCGGTTATCCCGATTACAAAGGCAAGCCTTATACAGACAGCGACAATGATGGCATACCCGATGACTGGGAAAAAAGGAATGGCTTAAATCCAAACAATGCTGCGGACGCTGCAAAAATTACGCCCAGCGGCTACAGCAATATTGAAAAGTATTTGAACAGTGTGGTGAATATAAAAAATGTGGTGCCGGTTAAATAGGTAAATCAATCTTCGTCTGTTTTGAAGAGAGGTAAAGTTGGTTGAGGTTGACTATTTTTAACTGATGGCAACCATAAATAATAAAACGGACATCTTCCTGACACAGCCGTGGCTCGCTCCCGCCTACCCGGCGGGCAGACTTCGGAAACTGATGGATGAGGTCCAACAGATCATGAACACAATAGTATTATACAAACACCTTTTTTTCATAGCAGCAGTGTTGGTTTTTTCGCAGGCTTTGCATTCACAAAAAAATGCAGGGCCTGCTCCTTTGTATATTGATAAAGGTGCCATCCTCTATACACCCGATTCATTGGGTAACCGTATTCCTGATTTTTCTTATTGCGGTTACAAAGCGTCCGAACAACCCATTCCTTCAATAGATATAAAAATGGTTGTGCCGCCGGCAAAAGGCGATGCCACCCTTCGCATTCAATCGGCACTCGATTATGTTGCCGCATTACCATTAGATGAAAATGGTTTTCGTGGGGCGGTATTGTTACAAAAAGGAACGTATGAGATTGCCGGCCAATTGCAGATCAATGCATCTGGTGTAGTGTTGCGGGGAAGCGGCATGGATAAAAACGGCACTGCACTTATTGGAACCGGAACCGGCCGGCTGGCCCTTATGAAAATAATAGGAAAGAATAACCGGCAGATTGGCAATGCAGTAAAAATTACGGATGGGTATGTCCCGGTAAATGCAATGCAATTCTCAGTGGCTGCCGCATCTTCATTTAAAACGGGCGATAAAATTATTATTCGCCGTCCTTCTGTAGCAGCATGGATCGAATTGCTGGGAACACAAACGTTCGGCGGAGGCATTTCTGCATTGGGATGGAAACCGGGCGACCGCGACCTGTTTTTTGATCGAACAATAACCAAGGTAGATGGCAACAAGCTTTCTATCAACGCACCGTTGACCACAGCCCTTGATACTAATTACGGCGGAGGAACAGTTGCTGTATACAATTGGAATGGAAGAATAAATAATGCCGGAATAGAAAACCTGCGCTGCTTTTCTGTATATGATAAAAGCAATACCAAAGATGAAGATCACCGCTGGAACGCCATCAATATTGAAAATGCAGAAGATGCCTGGGTGCGTCAAATCAGTTTTGAAAATTTTGCAGGCTCCGCGGTTAGCATACTGGAAACTTCCAAACGCATTAGCGTGGAAGATTGCAAGTCATTGCATCCCGTTTCAGAAATCGGCGGACAACGTCGCTGTACTTTTTTAACCGCAGGTCAGCAAACTTTATTTCAGCGTTGTTATGCAGAAAGCGGTTATCACGATTTTGCCACTGGTTATTGTGTACCGGGTCCGAATGCATTTGTACAATGTGAATCGCACCTGCCGTATAATTTCAGCGGCGCCATCGATAGCTGGTCATCCGGTATTTTGTTCGATGTAGTAAATATAGATGGCAACGCATTGCGTTTTGGCAACCGTGGACAGGATGGCAATGGTGCGGGCTGGTGTGCTGCCAATAGTTTGTTATGGAACTGCAGTGCTGCAAGAATTGATTGTTACAAACCACCCACGGCGCAAAACTGGGCTTTTGGTTCCTGGAGCCAGTTTGCAGGTGATGGATACTGGACGGAATCAAATAACACCATTCATCCAAGAAGTATATTTTATGGGCAACTGGCCACACGTTTACAAAAGAACATAGATAACCAGGCGCAAATATTATATGTGCCCACGGAAGCATCCAGCAGCCCCACTGTAGAAGTTGCTGCCGAACTGATACGGCAATCTGTAAAGCCGAGAATGCAATTGAATGAATGGATAGATTCATCGTGCCGTCGCAATCCGCTTTCAACAGCTTCAATCAATGTAAAAACGGTTGATCAGATCGCTATTAAAAAAATAAACAAGCCGGTATTATCACCGATCATGCAAATAAAAAACGGCTGGTTGGTAAGAGGCAATAAAATACTAAGCGGTAAACGGCAATCTGTTCCCTGGTGGACCGGCGGTATACAGGGTAAAGACCTGGAGGCCGCGTTACCTGCTATTACCCGTTTTGTCCCGGGCCGCAGTGGTAAAGGCCTAACCGATGATTTGTTGGAATTGACCGATTCAATGAAAGCAAAAGGCATTATCGGGATGGAACAAAATTATGGATTGTGGTACGACAGAAGAAGAGATGATCACGAACGCATCAGGAGAATGGATGGCGATGTATGGCCACCGTTTTATGAATTGCCGTTTGCACGCAGCGGTAAAGAAACAGCCTGGGATGGTTTGAGCAAATATGATCTTACCAAATACAATTTGTTTTACTGGAGCAGGTTAAAGCAATACGCAGATTTAGCCGATCAGAAGGGATTGTTGTTAGTGCACCAAAATTATTTCCAGCATAATATTATTGAAGCCGGAGCGCACTATGTTGATTTCCCCTGGCGAAGTGCTAACAATATTAACAATACGGGCTTCCCCGAGCCGCCGCCCTTTGCGGGTGATAAGCGGATTTTTATGGCAGAACAGTTTTATGATATCACTAATCCTGTTCGTCGTGAATTGCATAAAAAGTTCATCCGGCAATGCCTGAATAACTTTAAAGACAATAATGGTGTTATCCAGTTTATCGGGGAAGAGTTTACCGGACCCCTGCATTTTGTACAGTTCTGGCTGCAGACCATCAAAGACTGGGAAAGGGAAAACGGCAGGAAGCAGGTCATCGGGTTGTGCGTGACTAAAGATGTGCAGGATTCGATCTTAAATAACACCGACTATGCATCAACGGTAGATTTAATTGATATCCGTTACTGGCATTACCAGGCAGATGGCGTTGCGTATGCACCGAAAGGAGGGCAAAACCTGGCGCCCCGGCAACACGCAAGATTATTGAAGCCAAAGAAAACATCATTTGACCAGGTATACCGCGCAGTAAAAGAATACAGGCAAAAATATCCCGCAAAAGCGGTTGTGTATTCAGGTGATAGCTATCCTGAGTTCGGCTGGGCCGTTTTTATGGCGGGCGGCTCATTGCCGGTATTGCCATCGACCATTGATACCTCTTTTCTATCCGAAGCCATTGCTATGAAGCCTGCTGATGAAACTGGTAAATATATATTGGAGGGAAATAATGGAATGATTGTTTATGCGGGCAATGAAAAAGCGGTTGAGCTCGACCTTACCAGACTGAAAGGAATCTACCGGCTAAAATTCCTCAGTACAAAAGATGGCACGGCAACAAGTGATAGCAACATAACAGGAGGAAAAAAGACAAGCATAGACGTACCAGCCGGTACCGGCATTGTTTGGCTGCTGAAATAAATGAAATGTAGAAATATGAAAATGTGGAAATGTGAATGAACGAAGTCCCGAACGGATGCCATTAAAATAGGGCGATATTGGTATAAGATTAATCCCGAAGGGATGAAATTAATATAGGCACATTAATATAATGACGAAAATCATAATAACGATAGGATTGTTTTTAATAGCCGTAGCAACCAGTGCGCAAAAGCCATTGCCGTTGTTAAAAATTTCCGCCAACAAGAGGTATTTCCAGACAGCCGATGGAAAACCATTTTTCTGGCTGGGAGATACGGGTTGGTTATTGTTTACCAAATGCAGCAGGGAAGAAGCCATTCAATACCTGAAAACAAGAAGACAGCAGGGATTCAATGTGGTTCAGGTAATGGTCCTGCATACATTAAGGGCAGCAAACGTGTACGGAGATTCTGCCCTGGTAAATGGCGATATTGCAAAGCCAAAAACAGAACAGCAAGGCGTTATTGGCCATGATTACTGGAGCCATATTGATTTTGTAATAAATGAAGCTGCCAAACGCGGCATCTACCTGGCACTGGTGCCTGTCTGGGGCAGCAATGTAAAAGAAGGGAAAGTTACCGTTGCGCAGGCCGGTGTGTACGCAAAGTTTCTGGCGGAGCGGTATGGCAAGTACAATAATATCATCTGGTTGAATGGTGGCGATATCAAAGGTTCAGACGGCCTTGAAGTATGGAATACCATTGGTACCACCATAAAAAAATATGATCATAAACATCTAGTTGGGTTTCATCCGCGCGGAAGAACTTCTTCTTCGGAATGGTTTCAGCAAGCACCCTGGCTGGATTTTAATATGTTCCAAAGCGGACATAAAGACTATGCACAGGATACCAGCAGCAATGAACAACATCATTTTGGAGAAGACAATTGGAAATATGTGAGAGCCGACTATGCACAAACACCCGTAAAGCCTACTATGGACGGCGAGCCATCATATGAGAATATTCCACATGGGTTGCATGATAGCCTTGCCACCAGATGGACGGCAGCTGATGTTCGCCGTTATGCCTGGTGGAGTGTATTTGCTGGTGGCGCAGGTTTCACCTACGGAGAAAGCGCTGTGATGCAGTTTAACAGGATGGCAAATAAAGGCGCCAATTATGGCGTCAATAAAAACTGGACAGAAACGATTCACGCAGAAGGGGCGGGACAAATGAAATACCTGAAGCAACTTATATTATCAAAACGATATTTTGACAGGACACCCGCGCAGGAAATTATTGCAGACAATGCCCTGGATAGGTATGGTTATATCGTTGCCACCAAAGGAACGAACTATGCAATGGTTTATACGTATACCGGGCGACATTTCAGTGTGGACTTTTCAAAACTATCATTTAAAGCAACCGCTGCAGAATGGTATAACCCGAAAAACGGCCATACTGAAGCCATTGACAAATTTGAAAAGGCAACGGTTGTTGAATTTAATCCACCGGGAGATGAAAAAGCAGGTAACGACTGGGTACTGTTGCTGCAGGGAGCAAATAAATAATGAGACTGTTACCGACTATAGCACTGTGTATTTTTTTACTGTCGTCCTGCCAGCGGCAAGCCTACCTGTTTACTTCTTTTCATGAACCCGCAAACGAAGGCCTTCGCCTGTTGTATGGTTATGATGGTTATTCCTGGAAAGACCTGAATACCGTTTTATTAAAACCACAGGTAGGTAATCAGAAAGTATTGCGCGATCCTTCTATGTTGCAGGGGCCGGATGGTGTTTTCAGATTGGTATGGACCAGTAGCTGGCGCGGCGATAAAGGATTTGGCTATGCTTTTTCCAAAGATTTAATTCACTGGAGCGAAGAGCAATTTATATCCGTCATGCAAAATGAACCCGCCACGGTGAATGTATGGGCGCCGGAATTATTTTACGATGATGAACAAAAGCAATACATGATTATCTGGGCTTCCTGCATACCCGGCCGTTTTGAAAAAGGGCAGGAAGAAGACAGCAATAATCATCGCCTGTATATGACCACCACAACTGATTTTAAAAATTTCAGTGCCACAAAATTATTTTTTGATCCGGGGTTCAGTGTGATTGATGCGGTAATCGTAAAACGAAATAAAGATGATTACGTCCTGGTATTGAAAGACAATACGCGAATGGAACGGGATATTAAAATAGCACATTCTGCCCGGGCCATGGGGCCTTATTCAAACGTTTCAAAAGCTTTTTCAGAAAACTATACGGAAGGACCAACGGTCGTAAAGGTTAAAGACGAATGGCTGATATACTATGATTCTTACCGCAAGAAAGTTTATGGAGCGGTGGCAACAAAGGACTTTAAAACATTTACGGATATCAGTAATAAAATCAATGTGCCCGCCGGTCACAAACATGGAACGATTGTAACAGTAAAGAAAAGTTTTGTAAAGAAGCTTGTAAATAGCGCGCAGAAGTTGGCTAAGCATCCATCTGGTGCCAATCAAACACCCTCTCGTGTGGAGAGCCCGCCCGGACGACCGGTTCGGACGGGGGTCGGAGTGAAGTCAAGTCAGAAGTAAACAGCAATCGAAATGAATCGAGAAGGCTTTATATGGTTAGT
>Ga0068863_100001539_pt1 | contig 22771 bp, 16 predicted proteins | sample KBSSwiS62_FD_66596 | JGI IMG/M metagenome (GOLD analysis project Ga0068863, IMG submission 66596) | Switchgrass rhizosphere microbial communities from Kellogg Biological Station, Michigan, USA - KBS Switchgrass S6-2 | ecosystem: Host-associated > Plants > Roots > Rhizosphere > Soil ... | reverse complement strand
CGAAGAGGTGGTTTGGTCCAATACCCGGAATTATCCGGGCATCAGCCTGTCCTCTCAGGCCTGAGCCAGGGCCACCGCGGCGGCGGGATCGGTCTCGATGGCGACAACATCCCCGATGCCGGACGCTTCCAGCACCTCGTTCACGAGCGGCTGGGGCGCGAGCAGGACAAGCTTCTTTTTTTCCCGGTTCAGGCTCTTGGCGGCATCAAGGATGATGCGCAGTCCCATCGAGCCGAGAAAGTTGACTCCGGAAATATCGACCACGGCACCCTTTTTGCGGGCGGCGGTGTAACCGAGGAATTTGTTTTCGATTTCGCCCACGCCACCGACGTCGAGTTTGCCCGCCAGGGCGATGTGGGTGTAAGTATCGTCCGAATGAATCAAGTTTAGTTCCATGGCTGTAGCTTTGGGCCGGAAGTCAGTTCCGGTCACAGGTTTCTCCAGCATCGACAGTGGGCACGCAGAAGCCAGATTTCAAGCGTGAAAGGGGAACTCTCCGCTCTTTCTTTCTGCGAACCACCTGCCATTCTTTTCCGGCAGAAGCGATTATGCCGTATTTTCGTCCCATCGTATGCCTCGTGACAGTCTGCTGGTTTATTTCCTCGCTGGGTCTCCTGGCGGCTCCCCATGCGCTCATCGTCACCGGGACGACGGGAACCTCGACCATCGCCGGTAATCTCTCGAAGGTGGCGGAAGATATCCGCGATGGGCTGGTGCAGCGCGGCTTCTCTCCTGATGCAATCGAAATCCTCAGCGCATCCCCATCCGGCGGCAAGGTGACGCGTGACCTCGTGCTGGCCAGCTTGAAAAAACAGGAAGCGCTCGCCCCCACGGATGAATTCTGGCTGGTCCTGCTCGGCTTTGCCGGACGCAACGGGGAAGGCGAACGGACCTTCCAGGTCAGCGGACCGCGCGTCAGCGCCACGGACCTCAAAACCGCGCTCAACGCGATCCCTGCACAACAATACGTGCTGATCGGCACCAGCGATTCCGGCGGTTTCGTGCCCGCTCTGTTGCAGGCGAATCGCTCGGTCCTCGCCGCGACCAAGGAGGAAGGCGAGATCGATCTGCCTCGTTTTCCAGAGTACTGGGCGGCGGCGCTGAAGGAGAAGCCCAAGGCGGATTGGAAGGAAATCGCCGCGCGGGCCGCGGAACTCACCGACAAGAATTACGCGGACAGCAGCCTCGCCTCGGGTGAACATGCGCGGCTGGGCGATCCTGCCACCGGCAAAATCCTGGAGCCTCCGTTCGGCGTCGACGCCATGGCCAAGCCCGCTTCCAAACCACAGGCCGACGGCAAGATGGCCCTGATCAATGCCGCCGACATCAAGGTGGACATCCGCAAGCCGAATGCCGAGTGGGAAAAGCACGAGGCCACGCCGGAGACGAAGAAGCTCATCGCCGACGCCAAGGCCGTGCCCAACCCGGATGGTTTCAATGCCCTCATGCTGGAACAGCGTCTTGGTTACACCGTCGGCGAAGACCGCTCCGTTGAAAATTTCGTCATGCAACGGGTTTATCTGGAGAGGGAAGACGGCGTGGAGCGCTGGGCGAACTACACTTTCCAGCAGGATCCGCCCGCGGTGATCACCAAGCTGGAAGCGGCCCGTATCATCCAGCCGGACGGCTCCTCGACCGTCTTCAATCCGGCCAAGATGCCTCCCGCCACCAGCGTCAACAGCGAGAGAGGCAGCGGACTGACCATGGTCTTCCTGCCGGGCGCACATGCCGGCTGCCTGATTGAAATCGCCTATCGCACGCGCCATTTACTCGATGTCGGTTCACCCAATTTCTCCGAGGGTCTGCCCGTCCAGCTGGAAATTCCCGCGCTCCGCACTACAGTGCAGCTCCAAGTCCCGGAGAAGACCCAGCTCCATTTCAAGCTCCGTAACAGCGACCAAAAGCCCGACGAAGCCACCCTCAAGGGCCTGCGCACGGTCACCTGGAAACTGGAGAACCTGCCCGCTTTCGAATCGCTTCCCTACGATCCTCCCGAGCGGGATTCTGTTGTGGGACTCGACATCAGCTCCCTCAATTCATGGGATGAATTTGCCACTTGGTACCGGCGGCTCGCCCAAGGCTCCGATGCCCAGGATGCCGCCGTGAAAGCCAAGGCGGATGAACTCGCAGAAGGCGCGAAAACCCGGCTCGATAAAATCCGCCGGGCCTATGAATTCGTTTCCGCGCTCCGTTACGTCGCCATCGAATTCGGCATCAACGGCATCCGTCCCCGCACTCCGGCGACCGTCTTGCAGAACCGTTACGGCGATTGCAAGGACAAGGCCAATCTTCTCCTCGCGTTGCTGGCCGACATGGGGATCAAAGGGAACTTCGTGGTGCTTAACCGGGGATCGAGCACCGACACCGATTTCCCCTCCTGGCAATTCAACCACGCCATCGCCTATGTGCCCAAAGCGCCCGAGGCCGGCCAACCGGACGACCTCTGGCTCGATACCACCGACTCGACCGCGCCGTTCCCTACGCTTTCGCCCGGCGACATCGGCCGTAATGCTTTCGTCTTCGACAAGGACTCGGCGAAATTCCTGACTGTCACCGCGCAAGGAACGGGCGTCACCGAAGTCAAAGAAGATTGGAAGTTCCAACCTGCCCCCGATGCAAAGGCAATCCAGGGAACCTTAAAAAAGACATGGAGCGGCCTGGCCGAGTACGATGTCCGGAGCTTGGTGCGCGGTCGTTCCCCCCGCCAGCGTGACTACATGCTGCAAGCTGCGTTGTCCAAGCAGCTCGACAGCGGAGACTTTACCGGCTTGAAACTGACGCCTGCCGACGATTTTTCGATTCCCATGCAACTCACCGCACAGGTCAGTGCTCCCGCGAGTCCAACCCCGAGTCCAATCACCGGTTTCGACGTCGCAGAATATTTTGCCGCACCGGACCGCAATCGCCCTCTTTTGATCAACAACGGACAGAAGTTACACATCCTTCAGGTTGTTGAATCCCCCACTGGATCATCCGTTCCCTCGGAGCGTTCCCCTTTCGATCAGCAGGTGGCAGGAATTCACGCCACTGTTTCGTGGAAGCCTGGAACCGATCACGCGACGCTGACCCGCACCGCTGAACTGACTGTCGACCAGCCCTTGGTCGCACCAACCGATTACGTCGCCGTACGCAAAATGTTGCGGGACTGGACGGCCCAACTTTCCCACTAAACACTTTCACCACACCACCCGCCAAACAAAACTCATGACCACACCCGACCTCACCCCCGAACAAATCAAGCTTCTCACCGAAGTCAAAGGCACGTACCAGACGCTGGCGAAGGAGCTCAAGCATCGCATCATCGGCCAGGATGAGATCGTGCGGGACCTCTTCGTTGCGCTGCTCGTACAAGGCCACGTGCTCATGATCGGCGTGCCCGGCCTCGCCAAGACGCTCATCGTGCGCAGTCTCGCCGAAATTCTCGACCTGAGTTTCCAGCGTATCCAGTTCACGCCCGATCTCATGCCAAGTGACATCACCGGCACCGAAATCCTCGACGAGACCGCTGAAGGCAAACGGGAATTTCGTTTCGTGCCGGGCCCGGTCTTCGCGAACCTGCTCCTCGCGGACGAAATCAACCGCACGCCACCGAAAACGCAGGCCGCTCTGCTCGAGGCCATGCAGGAACGGCGCGTCACCGTGGCCGGCAGCACCTACCAGCTTCCCTCGCCCTTCTTCGTGCTCGCCACGCAGAACCCGATCGAACAGGAAGGCACCTATCCGCTCCCCGAAGCGCAGATGGACCGCTTTATGTTCAACCTGCGGGTCGATTACCCCACCCGCGCCGACGAAATCCAGATCCTCCAGGAGACCACGCGTGACGACGTGAAGACGGTCAATAAAGTGCTGACCGGGGAAACCCTCCTCGCGCTCCAACATTGCGTACGGCAGATCCCGGTCCCGGCCTCCGTGGCTGAGTACGCCGTCGATCTCGTCCAGGCCACCCGGCCCGCCGCTCCCACTTCGCCCGACTTCATCAAGAAGTATGTCCAGTGGGGTGCGGGGCCCCGCGCCTCCCAGTATCTCGCTCTCGCGGGCAAAGCACTGGCCGTGCTCGACGGACGCTTCAACGTCGCGCGCGAGGACATCACCGCCAGTGCGAAACTCGTGCTGCGTCACCGCATGATCACGAATTATCGCGCGGAAGCGGACCAGATCACTGTCGATGCGTTGATCGAGAAACTGCTCGCCGCCGTCAAATAATCCGTTATGCCGCCCCCCATCGTGCCACCGCGACGAACCGGCGCCGAGGCGAGGCCTCCGGGCATGCCGCCTCCGCCCCCGCTCTTCCTGCCCCCGCAACCGGTGCCAGCGCTGGACCTCGCGCTGTTGCGGGACCTTCCCAGCCTCGAGCTGCGGGCCCGCTTCATGATGAACGGCTTCCTGGCGGGATTGCACCGGAGCCCGCTCAAGGGTTTCAGCGTCGAGTTCGCCGAGTACCGGGACTATCAACTCGGCGACGACCTCCGCCGTGTTGATTGGCGGCTCTACGGACGCACCGACCGGCTCCACGTCAAACAGTTCGAGCACGAAACACAGCTGCGCGTCTTTCTTGTCCTCGATACCAGCGCCTCGATGGCCTACACCAGCAAGCCCGAGTTATGGCTGCGGAAGGTCGATTTCGCCCGGACCTTGCTGGCAGCTCTCAGCTTGTTGGCCCTGCGACAGGGCGATGCCTTCGGTCTCGCGCTGATCGGCGCCGACCTGGACGACTACCTCAAGCCAAAATCGTCCCAGGCGCACTGGCGCTCGGCCCTCGGCCATCTCGATGCGATGCAATCGGGCGGCCCGACGGGTCTCGCCAAGGGACTGGCCACCCTCGCCGAAGTCCTGCCGAGCCGCTCACTCGTCATCATCGTCAGCGATTTTTATGAATCCACCGAACTGCTGAGCTCCGCCCTGCGCCGGCTCCGCTACGATCATCAGGAAATCATGGCGCTGCAGGTCCTCGACCCCATCGAGATCGAGCTCGGCGAGGACTGGAGCGGAGCTTTTCTCGATGCCGAGACCGGGCAAAAACTCACCCTCGACACTTCCGCCGTGCGGCAAGGCTATCGCCAACGCATCGAGGCCTTTCTCGAGCAGACCTCGACTTCCTTCCTCGACCATGGCGGCGACTACACGCTCCTGCGCACGGACGCGAGCCCGATGGCGGCCCTGGGCAACTACCTCGCCCGACGCGAACGGCTCTATTGAACCATGAGCTTCCTCGTCCCTTTCTTCCTCGCCGGCGCGCTGCTGCTCGGCCTGCCGATCCTGCTTCACATCTTGCGCCGGAAGCCGCAGGTCTCGATCATCTTTCCCACTCTCCGTTTTCTGGGACCGACCGCCGTCCGCGAGACCAACATGCATCGGCTGCGCCGCTGGATCACCCTCATCCTGCGCTGCCTCATCATCCTGCTGGTCTGCGCCGCGTTCTCGCGCCCCTTCTGGCCCTCGACCCATCTGGGCAAGGGCCGCGCCGTCGTCGTCGCGGTCGACAATTCCTTCAGCATGCAAAGCACCGGCCGGTGGAAATCCCTGCGAGACTGGGCCGCCGGCAACCTCCTCGATCTCGGCCCCGGCGACCAGGCCGGCATCCTGTTGATGAACCCGGCGCCCCGCTGGCTCGTCCCTCTCTCCAAGAATATCGACGAGGTCCGCTCGACGCTTGCCAATCTCGATCCCGGCTATGAAACCACGCGCTATGACGCGGCGCTTCGCCTGGCGGGCGAGACACTGGCCCATTCCGGCGCCCGGGAACTCGATATTGTCTGGATGGGCGACGAGCAGGCGCTGGGCTGGCGTGGCGTGAACTTCTCCGTCCCGCTGCCCGAGGGCGTAAGTCTCAAGGTTCCCTCGCTTCCCCCCACGCTGAAACGGCAGGCAGGCATCGTCAAGACCCGGTGGGACAATGCGGGGGGATCGGCAGCGCTCCGCGTCGAAATCGCGCAGTTCATTCCCGATCACGACACGCGCCTCCTCACCGTCCACCTGGGCGACAAAATCGTGGCCCAGCAAAACGTGACGCTGGATGCCGCTTCTCCCAACAGCATCCTCGTGCCTTTGACGGGCATCACCGCCGAACAGGACCAGGCCTTCAAGGTCGACCTCGATCCGGATGATCTCCCGATCGACGACACCTTCTATGCGCTCCATTCGTCCGAGGCGCGCTCGCGTGTGCTGCTCACCCCCTTTGAGGGTGGCCCCGACGGTTTCGATTTTGTCCGCCACGCCATCACCGCAACGCGCGAAGTGCTGGCCGCCCCGCTCCAGGCGGAGGATGTTCCGGATGCGGAATGGCCCACCCAGGCCGTGGTTATTGTGCGGGGCAAAAAGCCGTTCCAGCCACCGCTATCTGACCGACTCGACCATTTTCTCAAGGCTGGCGGTGCGGCGTGGATTCTCCTCGACGGCAATTCTGACCAGGTGGCGTGGATGAAGAAACATGATCTCAACCTTAAACCGGAAGCACCGGAATCCGACGACAGTCCGTTGCACCTTCGCAACTGGGACGCGGCTCATCCCCTGATCTCTCCACTGGCGGAAAGCGGCTTGATGACGCTGCTTGGCGTCAATTTTTTCCGCGGCGTTTCGGTGGAAGGACTCAACGCCAGTCCGCTGGCCACCTGGGACGACGGCGCGCCCGCCGTGGCCGAGGTGAGCGACGGCGGCGAGCGCTTCCTGGTCAGTGGCTTCGACTTCGATCGGGAGACCACCGACTGGCCGCTCAAGGCGTCCTTTGTTCCGTTCGTCCATTCCGCGGCACTTTGGCTGGCCCAGCAGCAACCGACGGCCATCGACTGGCGCGTCGGTGACTCCATTCCTCTCAACGGGGAAGGTACCTGGGAAAGCATTGATGCCCCGGTTCCCTGGCCTCCTGTTAAAGTTGCCGGGGCGATGCGACCGGAAATGCCCGGCTTATACCGGTTCAAGAATGCTTCCCAGCCCAATGCCCCAGGTCACCTTTACGCGGTCAATCTCAAGCCCGACGAATCGGATCCCGCCCTCTGGAATGCGCCCGATGATTTCCTGGCGCTTTCCAACCATGCCTCCCATCCTGCTCAGGCGCGGGTTGCCACCATCAATCTTTCGCGCGAAGATGCGGAAGACCAACAGCGCATCTGGTGGTGGCTGCTGGCCCTTGCCCTCGTCTTTCTCCTGGCCGAACTTCGCCTTGCCAATCGAACCTCCACCTGAACAAAACCATGCCGACCCTCCTCGAAAAGCCCACCCCCTCCCCGGCACAACTTCCCACGCAGGTCCTGCAATCGCGTCATCGTTGGGAACGGTGGCGCGGCGTTCTCATTGCCTGTCTCACCGGACTCGTCATTACTCTGGCCGGGCTGGCCGTTTTTCATGACGGAAGCCTGAAAGTCCTCGCCGCCATCTGGCTCGGCGGCCTCATTTTGACCGCTATCGCTGCGGTCGTGGCGTGGAAACTCGCCCCCACCTCGCTGACCGATACGGCCCAGGGCATCGACCGGAATCTCGCGGCCAAAAACCGTCTGGAAGCGATGGCCTCGCTGCAAGGCTCGGCCACTCCACTTGCCACGGCCCAGCGTGAAGAGACGGCTGATTACCTCCGGCAACAACCCAAGGCGCGTCCCGTCCGCATCCTGCCCTGGCTCGTCGGCGGCGTCATCGCCCTGGCGCTGGCCCACTTCATCCTCGCCGCCATCTGGGCTCTCCCCGCGCTTTTCCGCCCCTCCGCTCCGGTCCCGCCTCCAGCGCCCAAGGATCCACCTCGGGCCACTATCACCTGGAAATCACCAGCGCCGGAAATCAAGGCCAACCCGGTTGAGGAAGTACCGACCGTCGCCATTGCAGAATCAACCAGCGGCCTCAAGAACATCACCCTCGAAATCAGTATCAACGGCGCGCCCAAGAAATCGCAGCCCATTCCCGCGCAGCCTTACGACAAGGCGGGAAAGAACACCATCAAGGTCTCGCTCTACATGGACGAACTCGGCGTCGAGCCCTTCGACATGGTCTCCTATTACCTTCGCGGCCAGCGCATCACCGACCAGAAAGTCCCCGATACCGCCTCGGCCATCCAGTTCATCCAGGTGCGCCCGTTTCGTGATGACGTCGGTGTGAGCAACATGCCCATTCCTCCCGGTGACGCCAAGGACCTCGACCTGATCATCAAGCTCAAGCTCGCCCAGTTGAAGGCGATGAAGGAAAACTTCATCCTGGCCCACACCGATCTCGCCGTGACCGATCCCGTCCGCGTGAAGGAAAATGACCGCGTCGGCAAGAACCAGGGCGAACTTGCAGGCAAGACAGAGGAGGTCATCCAGTTTTTCACCGAGGCCGGCGCGCCCGCCAATATCATCGACTTGCTGCGCCAGGCCGAGCCGTTGATGACCGAGGCTTCCAAGAACATCCTCGCGAACAAAAATACCGAGGCCCTTCCGCCCCAGGGGAAGGCACTCGATCTCATCATCCAGATCGAAAAATTCATCGAGAAGAAACTCAACCTCAAGCCGCCGCCAGGACAAAGCCCCCCGCCGCCGCCCGATCCCTTCAAGGACAAGCAGCAATTCGAGTTGAAGGACCGGGCCAAGGGTGCCGCCGGCCAGTTGGAAACCCTGGCCAAGAAGCAGACCGATTTGGCGAAAGACGTTGAGAAACCGGCTGATTCCCAAGGCTCATCATCCGGCGATTCGCCCGCCAACGGGAAACCGGATGCCCAGGATCAAGCAGGCTCCCAGGACAAGCCGAAGGATCAGGGATCGCAAAGCAATCCCTCGTCAGGAGCCGATGCGTCCAAGGGCCAGGGCAATTCTCCGCAAGCGCCCGGCACCCATCCGGATAATTCCGTCAACCCGGCTCCTTCACCAACGCCGCAATCGGTCGATCCCTTCGCCCCCGGCGCCGACAAAGGCACACTGGCCGAACGTCAGGCCCGGATTCTTCAAGGTGTCGAGACGCTGCTCTCGACGAACGATGTGCTTCCTCCCACGGTGGGCCAGGCCTTGCAGGATGCCAAGAAGCATGCCACCGAGTCGGTCCATCAGCTCGATCAGGCGAACGCGACTGGGGCCCGTGAACCCGCTGCTGCTGCCGCGCAGGACCTCCAGCGCGCGGTGAAGGAACTGAACAAGGCAGGCGAAGCCGCGACCAAGGCAGCTATGGCGCAGGCCCAGCAAAAACTCAACGATGCCGCCCAGGAATTGAGTGACATCGCCAAGAACAATCCGCCCGGCTCGAATCCGGATGGCGTCTCGGATGTGGCGGCGAAGGTGCAGGACGCCCAGAAGCAGGCAGGCGATGCCGCGGCCCAGCAACAGGACGCCGGTTCCGCCGCAGGAGCGAAGCGCCTGGCCGACTTGGCCAACCAGATCAACAATCAAAACATCCCCAAGGACCTCGCGAACATTCCCAAGAAGGGACTCGATGTGACCCAGGCGGGGATCCTTGTCGACAAGCTGCACTCGCTGGCCAATCAGGCTGCGCGTGGCATGAATGGCGAGAAACCGACTGCTCAGGAAATTGCGCAAATGATCAGTTCACTCGAAGCGAGTCGCGCCAATCTTGCCCGCCTTTCGGAAAAAGCCGGGGGTGGAGGAACGCATCCACCGAAGGGAAACCAACAGGGTCCGGGCCAAAGTCCTCAAACCGGAAAAGATTCAGGCCAAGGGCAACAACCTGGCAAGGACCAAGGTACCGATCAGGGTCAAGGGCAAGGTCAACAGCCGGGCAAAGACCAGGGCCAGGGTCAAGGTGATGGCCAGGGCGATCAACCCGGTGGAACTGCCCCAGGAGGAACGATGCCGGGAGGAAACGCGCCCGGAGGCAACGGGGACTCGGGCACCGCCGGCGGCCTCACCCCCACGGACAACAAGGCCTTTCGCGAGACCCTGGCCAATGTGCAGGACCAGGTCCAACAGGTCTCCACCCTCGTGCCTCCTGCTGATGCCCAGGAAATCCAGGCCAGGCTGAACGAACTCCAGGGCCACAATGGCCAGAAAGTTCCGCCAGCCAACATGGTCCACACTTATCGCATCATCGCTCCGCCTCTGGAAAAGCTCATCCGGGATTTGACCCTGATGATCGCCCAGGCCCAACGGGAAGATCTCCTCAGGCAACCGGACCTCGATGAGGCCCCGCCCTCATATCGTCCCGCGGTCTCCGATTATTTTGAAAACATGTCGAAGGACTATCATCCCGAGAGCACCGACGGAGACGCCAAGAAGCCGTGAATTCCGCACATACTTTTGAGTGGCAGTTTGGCGGTTGGTCAGGCCTGTCGCCTTGGCTCGGCTGGACAGCGCTTGTCCTCCTTGCCGTGGGCGGAACCGCGCTGGCCTTCCTTTTTTATCGCCAGACCCTGCAGGCTCTGAATTGGCGACAGCGTGTGATTTTTGCGGTCCTGCGCTGCGGATTCCTGTTCTCGATCCTCCTCTGCCTGGCGGGACCGGCGCGGGTGGAACGCGTTTACGACGCCGACCAGGACGCGCGTCCCCTCGCGGTGATCGTGGACCGTTCCGCCAGCATGAGCGTCGCCGATCCCCGCGGCACGACCCGGTTGGCCCAGTCCCTGCGCATCTGGAAAAAAGTGGAAGCCGATGCCTTCCGTTCCTTTCCCGGCCTGCGCTATTTTCATTTCAGTACGTCACTCACGCCCGATTCCAATCTGGAAAACGCGGCCACCGGTTCCGATTCCGGCGGTGAAACCCACCTGTACCGTTCTCTCGACCAGGCGCTTAAAGGCGCTCCTGCCGGAGGTTACGGCGGGATCGTTTGCCTGACCGATGGACTCGATACCACCAATGAAACGCCTGAGGAACTTTCCGCGCGTGCGTTGCAAAGCCACAGCCCGCTCTACTTCGCCGTGGGACAGAACCAGCAGATCGCCAATGAAACTCTTCTGGTACGCGAAATGAATGTCCCCGGCCGGGCCCTGCGCAAGTCCCGCTTCACCACGACTGTACTCGTCGAGGCGCACGCGACGAAGGCCCGCGATGTCCCCCTCTCCCTCTGGATGGAAAATCAGCAGGTTGCCGCGACGACTCTGCATCTCCACCCAGGCAACAATCTCGTGCCGTGGTCGGTCCCGCTTGATGCTGCCGAACCGGGCCTGCTTCATCTCGAAAGCCGCTTGGGTGACGGCGCGGACCAGGAAACCACGGCGGCGATCATGCCGGTGGTGGCCTCGGACCAGGTCCATGTGCTTTTTTATCAGGGCACGCTCGACTGGAGTTTTCGTTTCATCGATACCGCGCTGCAGGGCGATCCCAGCTTTATCCTCACCGGTCTCTTCAACCCGAGCCTGAAATTGACCCAGACTGTCGGTTCTCCCAACCAACCGGTCTTGAGTGAAATGCCCAATACGGTCGATGCGCTCCAGACCTACCAGATCATCGTGCTCTCGAATGTCTTCGGCTACGAATTGTCCGCCGCGCAGCAGACGGCCCTGCTCGACTACGTCCACGGCGGCGGGGGCCTGCTCTTTCTCGTCTCGGACACTGCAATGGCACGGACCTTCGCAGGGACGGCGCTGGAAAAAGTCCTGCCCGTCGTCTTTGAGGGCACGCCCAAAAAGCCTGACCACAACGACAATGTCCAGGAGTTCCAGGACATGATGCGCAGCATCGGCGGCGTCAATCCCAGCCGGGAAGACGATTTCGCTTCGAATTCCGAAAAGAACGGAATCGATTCCCTGCAGAATTTTGGCCTGCCGCCGAATTCGAAACGCTCGCAGATCGCCGGCCTGTTCACTCCCGGTCCCAATGGCACGCTCCAAAACATGCCGCAATTCTCGACCTACGCCCGTGTCCACGGCGTCAAGGCCGGAAGCGAAGTCCTGGCCATCCATCCGCAAGACAAGACCGACAATGGCGAAGCGCGCGCCCTGCTGGTGACCCAGCGCTTCGGCCAGGGCCAGGTGACGGCGCTTCTCACCGATGCGCTCTGGCGTTGGAGGCTTTCGTTGCCCAGCACGTCACACGACCCCGAGATTTTCTGGCAACAGCTTTTCCTCGCCCTTTCCCGCCACCCGGCCGGGTCCGCGGGCCTCCACTTTGCCCTTCAGCCCTTTACCGCTGCGCTCGGCCAGACCAGCGCGTTCCGGCTGGATGGCGTCCACGGCAAGGATGCTCCGACGATTACGGCCATCTCCCCGAAAGGCTCGGCGCAAATCTTGACCGCGCAGCCGGCGCCGCAGGCAGGCTCGTGGCTGTTTCAATTGACCTCGAGCGAACCGGGCAACTGGCGCATCCAGGCCCAGGACACCAGCGGCGCGATGATGGAGACTTTGGTCCGCGTTTCCAACGCCTCTCACTCCACTGAACTCTCCGGCCTGCCGCCCGATACCGAAGGACTGCGCAAGCTCGCCGCCTCGACCGGAGGCTGCCTCCTCAATGACGGCACGCCCGAGAGCTGGACGACAACTCATCCTCATGAAGACCTGACCACCCTGGTGAGCAAACATTCCCATCCCCTCTGGAATAATTGGATAATTTTGCTCATCGGCCTCGGTTTCTATGCCACCGAACTCATCTGGCGCCGTCAAGCCAAGCTGCTTTAACGGCTGCGTACTTGGCATCAGGTCCCGCGAAGAGTAGGATATCCCCATGCCGCAGATCACCCGGGAACAATTCCTGAAACTGCTCGCCGCCGGCGGCGCATCGTTTCTCGGGCTGGGCTCCGCCGCTGTCGCCGCGCAGGACCCGAAGGGCCCCCCGGTTCCCTGGGGACGCCTGAAATTCACTGGCGAAAACGGTGACCAGGAGGACTGGCACGTCCATCCCAACGGCGATCTCAACCTGATCGACTCGGTCCGGGACAACACCTCCATCAATCTTGAAAAGAAATGGAACGTGGCCGATATCACCGACCTCAAGTCGATGACGCCCTATCCGTTTCTCTTCATGCATGCCGAGATTGCGCCCGTGCTCACCGACGCCGAACGCCAGAATTTGCGGGAATACCTCCTCCGTGGCGGCTTTCTCTTCGCGGAGGATTGTGTCAATGGCTATGGCCGCCATGGAATGAATCGGGAAAACGATTTCTTCTTCCGGGCCATGAAGAACGAACTGCCTAATCTCATTCCCGGCACAAAATTCGAGAAACTCCCGAACAGCCATCCGATCTTTCACTGTTTCCATACCTTGAACGGACTGCCTCTCATTCAAGGGATTGGCGTCAAGGGAACGCCCGAGGCGCTGGCGGAACATGGCCTGTGGGGGCTCTCTTACCATGGACGGCTCATCAGCGTCCTCAGCCCCACCGATCTCCACTGCGGCTGGACGAACGGACCCGGTTGGTTCACGGAAAAGCAGAATATCGAATCCGTGCAGATGGGAACGAACATCTACCTCTTCGCCATGACCCAGGCTGCAGGCTTGACCCAGCCCAGTTGAATGGGCCACGCATGCCTAAATACAAATCGATCGACGAAGGTTTCGCCGCAGCGCATCTGGCCCAGTCCACCCGTCATCTTTTTCTTTGTCTTGGCCCCGATTGCGCGCCGATGGCCGAAGGCCAGGCCACTTGGGACTATCTCAAGCGTCGCTGTTCGGAATTGAACCTTCCCGTCATGCGCACCAAGGCCGGTTGTCTGCGCATCTGCATCGGCGGCCCGTGGCTTCTCATTTACCCCGAAGGCGTCTGGTACGGATCCGTCACCCCCGAGCGTCTCGAGCGAATCCTTCAGGAACACCTCGTCGCCGGCAAGCCCGTCACCGAATGGATCGTGCGGACGCATCCGTTGTGCGTCACGAAGAGCGACTAGGTCTTTGGGCCCGGAAACACTCCGCCACGTGATCGTCCACTAATCCCGCCGCCTGCATGAAAGCGTAGCAAATCGTGGGGCCGACAAAACGGAAACCGCGCTTCTTGAGGTCCTTGCTCATCGCCTCAGCCTCGGCGGTCTGGCCGGGGAGCCTCTCTCCCTTTTTCCACTTGTTGCGCTTGGTCTTTCCTCCAACGAATGACCAGATGTAGCGGTCAAAACTGCCCTCTTCCTTTTGCACCCGCAGGAAGGCCTGGGCATTACTGACCGTCGATTCGATCTTCAGCCGATTGCGGATGATCCCCGTGTCTTTCATCAGGGCTGCCTGCTTCTTTTTGTCATAACGCGCAATTTTCTTCGCGTCGAAATGGTCGAAGGCTTCGCGATAACCCTCCCGCCGCTTCAGGATCGTGAACCAGCTCAGTCCCGCTTGGGCGCCCTCCAGGATCAAGAGTTCGAAAAGTTCTTTATCATCATGCAACGGCACACCCCATTCCTCGTCGTGATACTTCACGTACAACGGATCAGACAGGCACCAGGAACAGCGGGTTTTCATCCGTCCGTTTTAAGACCCTCCCCTATAACTGTCGAGGAATGACAAAACCTGTTGTGCATCCGGCCCCTGGACACGCTAAAACATCCGCATGCCCGACCTTCCATCTGTCCCCTCAACCGGAAAGGATCCCTGGCTCCGACCGGAACTGGTCGCGCCATGGTGGAAGATCATTTACATCATCGGTGTGATGCTGGGCGTCGGGATCATTCTCGGCGCCGTTTACAGCACGCGGCACCCCTCGGGGGCATTCTACCAAAGGTTCAGTGATTACTACTTCCTCAGGAACGCGGCTTTCGAAAGCGGGTTCCTGGCCCTGTTTCTCTTCTTCCTCTATTACCGCGACTGGAAGCTGTCCGATTTTCGCCTCCACATCGGATGGTGGACCAGTCTGTGCGGCATCGGTCTTTTTCTCCTGACGATGCTGGGCGTGTATCTCGTCAATCATACCACCAACGTCCTGTTTCATCATTTTCGCGGTACGGCCTTGGGCGACTGCCTCGCCTTGTTTGTGCCGAAGCGGCCGAATATCGCCCTCCATAGCGTTCCCCTTTATTGGGTGACGATCGTCGCGGTCACGCTTCTGAACGCTTTTTATGAAGAACTCGTCTATATGGGCTATGTCTTCAATCAATGGGCCCAAAAATTCGGCGCAGGGAAGGCGTTGGCTTTTACGTCCTTCCTCCGGCTCATCGTGCATACCTATCAGGGCACGGAACAACTCCTGCCGATCGCGTTGTGGAGCCTTCTCTTTGGCGTGTGGTACCGCTATCAAGGAAAACTCTGGCCCTTGATCCTCGCCCACTTCCTGATCGACCTGCTCTCCCTTGGCCTCTTCAAGCTGAACTACGGCGCACCCAACTAGCCCCAAATTCCTTCCGTGCGTGACGTCACGAAGCACGCTAAAAGCATACTGTGACCGAACCTGTCTTTCGCCTGAACGGACCGCTTGTGGTGCGCAGCCCCAACTGGCTGGGCGACGCCGTCATGGCTTTGCCCGCGGTGCGCAACCTGAAGACGCTGCTGGCCAATGAACCGCTTGCCGTTGCTGCTCCCGAAAAACTGGCCGCCTTGTGGCAGGCCTGCCCTTTTGTTGACCAGGTCATTGCCCTTGAGCGTCCGAAAAATCTTCCCGCCACCGTCCGTCAACTTCGGATCGGAAAATTCGGTTCCGCCGTGCTTCTCCCCAATTCTCTTCGCGCCGCCGCCGAGGCGAAATTGGCCGGTATTCCTCAACGCATCGGTTATGCCCGGAGCGGACGCCGCCTGCTTCTGACCAAAGCCGTGCCGGTCCCGCCGCGCAATGCGGTCCACCTCCATCAGCGCTTCTACTATCTCGATTTGGTCACCGCATGCGGTGGACCGGAGGATTCCTTCCTCCCTGCCTTGCGCAAGGATGCCGCCCCCAACGCCTCAAAAAAGCCCATGATCGTCGCTCTCTGTCCCGGCGCGGAATATGGCCCGGCCAAACGCTGGCCGACCGACGATTTCCTGGCTGTCGCCAGGCACTTTTCGGAAAAGCACCAAGCGAAAATCGTCCTGCTCGGGGCAGCGGGCGATGCCGCTATCGCCGGGGAAATTGCCCGACAATTACCCGAAGCCGAGAATCGCGTGGGCAAGACCTCGCTGACCGAATTCATGACAGCGCTCGCCTCTTCCCGTCTGGTGGTTTGCAATGACAGCGGCGCGATGCATGTCGCCTCCGCCCTGGGCCTGTCCACCGTGGCCATTTTCGGTTCCACCGAACCGCTTCTCACGGGGCCGATGGGCACGAAGACCTCCGTCCTGCGTCACCACGTCCCCTGCAGCCCCTGCTTCCTCCGTGAGTGCCCGATCGATTTTGCCTGCATGAAAAAGATCACGCCAGACATGGTCATCGCAGCGGCAGAAACTCTGTTGAAATGAAGATCTCCGCCTGCATTATCACCCTCAACGAGGAACGAAACCTGCCCCGCTGCCTGAAAAGCATCACGCGCGTGGCGGACGAAATCCTCGTGGTCGATTCCGGCAGCAAGGACCGCACGGTCGAGATCGCCCGGCAATTCGGCGCCCGCGTCGTGCCGCAGGACTGGCTTGGTTATGTCGGCCAAAAAAACTTCGCCCTCGACCAGGCTGCTCATCCATGGGTGCTGAGCATCGATGCCGATGAAGAGCTCTCCCCCGAGTTGGTCAATTCCATCGGACAGGTGAAACCCACTCTTGCCGTCGACTCCTCGGATTCTCCCAGCGGCTACGAGGTTTCGCGAGTCGTCTATTATCGGGAGCGCTGGATTCGCCACGGAGACTGGTACCCCGACCGGCTCGTCCGTTTGTTCCAGCGCGACAAAGTACGTTTCAGCGGCGGTCGCGTGCATGAGCGGCTCGAAGCTCCCGGCACTCATCCCCTCTTGCCGGGCGACCTGCGTCATTACACCTACGAGAATGCCGCCGACCGCGCCGATCGTTGCGCCCATTACGCCGCTCTTTGGGCCCAATCAGCCTTCGAGGACGGACGCCGCGCCACGGTTTGGAGCGCCCCCCTGCATTCCTTCGCTCGATTCAGCAAGGGGTTCTTTCTCAAGCAGGGCTTTCTCGATGGCGCCGTCGGCTGGGACATTGCGATGGGCAACGCCCGCGAAGTCTGGCTCAAATACTACCTGCTCCGCCAACTGCAGGAGCGTATGTCATGATGAATCGCCCCAGGAACAGCAAACGCTCCGCCGCCATCGTCGGCCTCGCCGTGATGGGCTCGCGCCTGATGGGCGTGGTGCGCGAGCAGGTCTTCGCCTTCATGTTCGGTGCGACCATGTTCGCCGATGCCTTCATCGCCGCGTTCCGTATCCCAAACCTGCTTCGCGATCTCTTCGCCGAGGGCGCCCTGTCCACCGCCTTCACCACGACCTTCACCAAGACGTGGGAAAAGGAAGGCCCCGATTCCGCGTGGCACCTCGCCCGCCTGGTCCTCTCGACGCTCACTCTCATCCTCGGCGTGATCTGCGTGCTGGGCATCATCTTTGGTCCGCAAGTCGTCTACCTCACCAGCAGTGGCTGGGTCTTGAAACAACCCGAGACCTATACGCTCACTGTCCAGATGACGCGGCTGCTTTTTCCCTTCATTCTCTTCGTTTCCGTCGCGGCCGCGGTGATGGGCATGCTCAATTCCCGCCATATCTTTGGCATTCCCGCGAGCGCCAGCACCCTCTTCAACATCGTCTCGGTCATCAGCGGCGTCATCCTCGCCTGTCTTTTCGAGCCGCAAAAGAATTGGCTGCACCCCCATTTCGGCGAGCGCGCCATTTTCGGCTGGTGCTTCGGCGTCCTGCTCGGCGGACTCGCCCAACTCGCCATCCAGCTCCCTTCACTCTGGAGGCTCGGCTTTCGTTATCGCTGGAAACTCGACTTTAAGGACTCGGCCCTGCGCGCCGTGCTGATGCTCATGATTCCCAGCGCCATCGCCGGCTCAGCCGTGCAGGTCAACGTCCTCGTCAATGGCCAATTCGCCTCTTACATCCCCGGCCACGGCCCGGTCTCCTGGCTCTATTACGCCTTTCGCCTCGTCCAACTGCCCATCGGCATCTTCGGCGTCGCCATCGCGACCGTCACGCTCCCCGCCGTCGCCCGCCAGCACGCGCTCGACGACCTCAAGGCCTTCGGCAAGACCGTCGAGGAAGCGCTCCGCTTCGGCTTCTATCTCACTCTTCCCGCCTCGATTGGCTTGGCCGTCGTCGCGCAACCCGTCATCCAGCTTATTTACGAACACGGGACCTTCACCGCCTCGAACACCTATGAGACCGCGCTGGCGCTGCAGGCCTACACCATCGGCCTTGCGGGCTACTCTGGCATCAAGATCCTCGTGCCCTGCTTTTATGCGATGCAGCCGCCGCGATATGAGCCCCAGCCCAACATCGGTTTTTGGAAGTCCTTCTCCAATTTCATCGTCAACGTCGTCCTCTTCATGCCTGCCCGCGTCAGCCTGATCGGCATCGCCCTCAATCTCGGCTTGTGCTTCGTCCTCTTCTATTACCTCCATCTGGGGCATGTCGGCCTCGCGCTCACCACCGGTTTCGTCGCCATCCTGAATTTCCTTCAACTCCTTTACGCGATCCAGAAGAAGATCGATGTCGGCGCTACCAGCGACTGGATTTCCTTCTTCGCGCGAGTCACCCCGGCCACTTTTCTCTGCGGTCTCGTCGTGTTTCTCGGCGATCATTACCTGCTCGCTACGCGCACCACGCACTCTCTCCTCGGCGCAACGATTCTGCTCGGCAACATCGCCGTCGCCGGTCTCGTTTACTTCGGTCTGACCGTTCTCTTCCGCGTTCCCGAGTCCATGGAACTCGCGGCCTTCCTCAAAAGGAAACTCGGAAAAAGCTAGGCTTTTCCGGCTTTGCCAAATATCCAGTCGAGGGCATGGATAAGCCGCTTCGGCGGCTCGGCCTTCGGAGGATTGTAGTTTTTCAAGCCACCGAGGCGTTTCCATCCAAAATAGACCATCAGAAGAAAGGTAAAGTAGCCGACCGAGGCCGCAAAATTCCAGACCCAGACAAACCGGTAACAGTAGTTAGGATCAGGATTGAATTGTTTCATGAAATCAAGAAATGCACCGCAGCCGATTCCGCCAATCGCCATGGCAAAGCCCCGAATCATGGCATTGGCTGAACAAAATTGACCGTAACGCTCCTGCGGAAATAATTTCATCAAGAGTGGTATTTCACACGCCGATCCGACAATGCCCAGAGGCAGTGTAATCAAGGCCATGACCACATGCAGGTGCATGGCCGCATCTAGGGTCATGTGGGGCCGCCAGAAAAAAATGAAGAGAAAGTTGATGGGTGAGGCAAGAAAGTTGACCGCGCTGACCGCAATGTGCACCCGCAAAGGATGCCAGCGATCGGCAATGACCCCTCCCGGATAGTTCAAGACAAGACCAATGATACCGGTGACCGCGCCAAGGGTGCCGAGAAACGCCAGGCTGAAGCCCATGTATTGCGTGTTGAGCAACAAACCGAACGCGCCACTCACCCAAGTCATGGCCTGAAAGGAATTACTGATGAAAAGATACCAATAGAAACGGTGACTAAAACACTCGAGGGCGTAGGTCTTGATCGAGGCCACCAGTCCATGTTCATTGCCCACATAGGGCGGTGGTGGCGGGTATTCGCCTTCCTTCACCTTCCAGCACATCATGCCGTAGCCGACGAGAAAGAGCAGGCCAGCGCCGAGGAAAATCTCCCCCATGTATTCGTTGGCATACTTGAAAATAAAGTAGTTATAGAAAATACCCGCCGCACCTCCCGCGATGCGAAAAAGGGCGACGAAGCGCGCCAGAAAAGCGTGGGGAACCACGTCGTTGAACAGATAATAGAAAATCGCCTGGGTAAACAAATTGAAGAACTGGAAACCCACCATCAAGACGCCGATGACCCAGATCGCCACGGACGGATAGGAGTATTTTCCACCCAAAACGGTCAGTTGAATCCACCGGCTGATCGGTTCCTCATAGCCAAGCAGGACCAGGAAGATGACCAAAAAGGGAGTCACCGCCGCCAGGAACGGAATGCGTCGGCCCCACCGGCTGCGAAAGCGATCACTTTTGAAACTGACGATCGGATTGATGATCGTCGTCATCAGGCTCGGAATCGTGGCCATGATCAACCCCAACTCCCAGTTGGGCGCACCAATGGCCTTGAACTTGAGCGGCAGGATGCTCGGCATTACCGTCTCCATCAGCGACCAGCAGAAATCGCCCCATAATAGATAGACGAAAAGCGTGATCAGCCCAGCCTTCGTGTAGGTAAGTGTCCCCACCTTGTAATGGTTGGGATTGTGGACATCCGCCAACGGATCCTGGTCGATGGGGGAATGTGTGCCGGACATAAGGGACGGCGTAGCTCAACCAGTACGCCTTGTGACTTAGATTGGATCGACGATTGAGTCGGGCAGGTCAGGCCGTGGCGGCTTGAATTTAGCCAGCCCACCCAGTTTCTGCCACTCCCAGTGGATCAGGAGCAGAAAGAAGAAGTAGCCCACCACCGCCGTTGCATTCCAAAGACCGACGTAGCGGTAGCATGCGTCAGGATTTACGTTGAAAAAGTAGGAGTGCGGGTCTGCACTGATCACTTTCATGTGGTCCAAAAAGAGGCCGCAACCGACTCCGCCTATCGCCATGGCGAGTCCGCGGACCAACGCATTGGCCGAGCAGAATTGCCCATAGCGTTCCTGGGGAAGAAGCTTCATTAACATCGGCATTTCACTGGCCCCGGCCACAATTCCGATCGGCAGACCAATCAAGCTCAGCAAAATGTGCATGTGCTGGGCCTCCAGCAGCGTCATATTCGGTCGCCAGAAAAAAACAAAAGATTGAGAGAACGGCACAATTAACAGTTGTATCGCGACACAACAAATAATGATCCTCAGCGGATGAAAACGGTCCGCCAGCATGCCACCTGGATAATTCAGGAATAATCCGATCAGACCGGTGATCGCCCCAACCTGTCCCAGAAACAAGAGCGAGAAGCCCATGTACTGCGTGGAAAGCAGCAAACCAAACGCCCCGCTAATCCAGGTGAGCGCCTGGCACGAATTCGCCAAAAAAATAAACCAGTAGAAGCGATGGCTGTAACATTCCACAGCATAGGTCTTCACCGAGGCGACGACTCCATGTTCTCCATCGATCAAGGGCGGCGGCGGCGGATACTCACCTTCCTTGACCTTCCAGCACATCATGGTGTACCCGAGGAAATAGAGCAGGGCCGCTCCCAGGAAAACCAGGCCCATATGCACCTGCGCATACGGATAGATGACCGCATTGTAGAAGATGCCCGCCCCGCCACCGGCAATACGAAAGAGCGCCACAAACCGAGCCAGAAATGCGCGCGGCACAACGTCATTGAAAAGATAGTAAAAGACCGACTGGGTGAAGAGATTGAAAAATTGAAATCCCACCATCAGGACGCCAATGACCCAGATGCCTACGGTCGCGTCCGAATACTTGCCGTTCAAGAGGACCCGGTGGACCCATGGTGTGATCGATTCCTCGTATCCGAGCAAGATCAGGAAAACCACCAGGAAAGGCGTGACCCCCATCAGGAAAGGAATGCGGCGTCCCCATTTGCTGCGAAAGCGGTCGCTGCGAAAACTGATGATCGGATTAAGCACCGTGGTCATCAGACTGGGAATCGTCGACATGATCAATCCCACTTCCCAGTTGTCGGCGTGGATATCCTTGAACTTCAAGGGCAGGATGCTCGGCATGACCGTTTCCATCAGCTGCCAGCAGAAATCTCCCCACAAGAGGTAAACAAATAAGGTGACCAGACTCGCCTTGGTATAGCTCAGCGTCCCTACCTTGTAGTGGTCGGGATTATGGACGTCGACGATGGGGTCTTGGGCAGACTGAAGTGACATGAGGTTCTGTATTTAAGCTCTAGGCACCGATAAAGTTGCGCAGAGATATCCAGTCTCTAGTGGGCCTGATTTAACAGGCAAAAGGCAATCACAATATTTGATCGCTCAAGCGTGACCGTTAACCTACGACCACCTTACCGCCGGCGTACGCCGAAACTATAACCTTTGCCCGCCCGTCCGCCGCGAATGTTCCCGGCCTTGCCGACCAGATGCTTCGCCTTGTCGTCCAGGGCCAGTGAGTAGACATACTTGAAATTATCCAGCTTCTTGCGCGGAATTTCCTGTCCGATGAATCGTTCGATGGCGGCGACATCCGGACCTTCCTCGGCGGTCATCAGGGTGAAGGCATCGCCTTCGGCCTGGGCACGGCCGGTGCGTCCGATGCGGTGCACATAATCGTCGGGATGCTGGGGCACGTCGTAATTGATGACGTGTGTGATGGTGGAAATATCAATGCCGCGTGAGGCGATGTCGGTCGCAACCATGACTTCGTATTTGCCACTGCGAAAACCTTCCAACGCCTCGTTGCGCTCGCCCATGGAACGATCGGAATGCATGACGGCAACCTTATGTCCCGCCGATTCCAGGCGTGCGGAAATGCGGTCGGCGTTGACCTTCGTGCGGGCAAAGATCAGCACGGAGTGATAGTGTGTCCGCTCCAGAATTTCCAACAATAGATCGAACTTCTGCGAGGTTGCCACGGGATAAAGCGCATGCGTGACCGTTTCCGCTGGCGAGCGGCGTCCGCCGATCTCGATCTTCTCCGGGTTGCGTAGCGCCCACTCGGTCAGCTTCGCAATTTCGGGTGGCATCGTGGCGGAGAAAAGAAGCGTCTGCCGTTCTTTCGGGCATTTCTCAATGATGCGGCGCACATCAGGCATGAAGCCCATGTCGAGCATCCGGTCCGCCTCATCAAGGACGAGGTGTTTGATGCCACTGAGCGAGATGGTGCCCTTCTCGATGAAATCGAGCAAACGTCCCGGCGTGGCGACAAGGACATCGGTGCCGCGCTTGAGCTGTTCTTCCTGGCCACCGTAACCCACGCCACCGTAGACCACCGTCGTGCGCAGATTGCCGAATCGCGAATAATCGCGCGAAGCCACGTCCACTTG
>Ga0068863_100001533_pt1 | contig 22834 bp, 20 predicted proteins | sample KBSSwiS62_FD_66596 | JGI IMG/M metagenome (GOLD analysis project Ga0068863, IMG submission 66596) | Switchgrass rhizosphere microbial communities from Kellogg Biological Station, Michigan, USA - KBS Switchgrass S6-2 | ecosystem: Host-associated > Plants > Roots > Rhizosphere > Soil ... | reverse complement strand
ACGCCGCCGCCTTCGATCGCCCTGAATGTCATGCGCGCGGTAATCTTAACGAAACGTGGCAGATTGGGCATCCCAACCCGAACCGATCGGTCCCAGCCGCTGGCGCTTTCCACCGCGAGCGGTCTGGCCGGACGACGACCTCATCGTCGCCGGCGGCGATCTCGAACCGACGACGCTGATTCACGCCTATCGCCAGGGGATCTTCCCCATGGAAGCGCGGGCGCTTCCCGGCGTCCTCGCGTGGTGGTCCCCGATTCTGCGCGGGATTCTGCCGCTGGACCGCCTGCGCGTAACGCGATCGATGAAGCAAAGCGCCCGGCGGTTTGAAATCCGGACGAACACCTGCTTCGCCGACGTCATGCGCGCGTGCGCCGACCCGGGGCGCGAGGACGGCTGGATTACCCAGCCGTTCATCGACGCGTACAGCCGGCTTCACGAACTCGGGTGGGCACACAGCGTGGAGGTCTTCGATCGCGACGGCCTGGCCGGCGGGCTGTATGGCGTACGGATCAACGGCCTCTTCGCCGGCGAGTCGATGTTCCATGCGCGCCGCGACGCGTCGAAGGTAGCCTTGATGGCACTGGTCCAGCTGATGCGCGCCGCCGGCATGACGCTGCTCGATGTCCAATGGCGCACCAACCACCTCGAGTCGCTTGGCGCGATTGAAGTCAGTCGAGACCAGTATTTGACCCTGCTCGCCGCCGCGCTGGCGGACTGAACCGCTCACCTCTTCATCGCCGGCCCAAAGGCCGGCGCCTTCGTCCACGGCCAATCCAAACCACCCCCGGCGACCGTAAACATGCGCAAGGACCGGGTCTGAATCCGTCGCAGGGCCGCCGACGGCCATCGAAACAGTGTTGTTCGAAAAAGGGAGTTGCGATGAAACGAGTCGTACTTGGAGGACTCGCGGCGACAATGCTCGCCGCGACCGGAATGACGGTGCACGGATCGAGCCACCGCGAGGCGCTGGCGATCCTCAACGAGCCGTGCGCCGACAACACCGACACCTACGCGTGGGTGTCGAACGCTGCGCACGACAAGCTCTATCTGATCATGGACTTCAATCCGCTCCATGAACCCGGGCAGGGCAACCAGGGCCTGCGCGCGTGCGATGGCTATCGCTACGAATTCCACATCGCCAAGGGCAACAGCCTGCGGGACCGCGCCGTGTATCGCGTCGAGTTCACGAAGCGTCTGACGCCGGAAGCCGCTCCGAGCGCCGCAGATCCGCTGCTTGGCGGCAATGAGCTCCTCTGGCAGCTGACCGGCGGGACCGAAACGATGAAGGTCACGCGCATCGACAAGAATGAGGACGACGACGACGAGCGCCGTCGATCCGATGACGAGGACGGGGTCGTGCTCGGACGACAGCTCGACGTCCTCCCGAACAATCACGGCCCGCAGACCGATCGACTCGTCTACGGTCTCGGTCCCTTCAAGGGCTATCAGACCGGCGATCCGTCGAGCCGCGAGCAGGGGCTCTACGATCAGCCGTTCGTCGATACCTTCATTCACAACCTCTCGAACGGCGGACGGATCATCGCCGGGCAGTTCGACGATCCCTATCAGCTCGACGAAAAGGGGATCTTCGATCTCGTCAACCTGGGCAGCGACGATCTCGGCGGTATTCCAGGCGCCCGACGAGGACCGATCAAGGATGTGTTCACCGGCTTCAACGTCTTCTCCATCGCGCTCGAAGTGCCGATGAGCGACATCTTTCCGAACGGCATTCCGCACAACGGCGAGCTGAACCCGACCTCCACCGACAGCCTGATCCGCGTCTGGTCGCGCATCATGCGCCGGGAAACACAGACGGTGGATCCGCACAACATCATCACGGGCCTCAAGGGATCCGGCGATTGGGTGCAGGTTGGTCGCAACGCGCTGCCGCTCTTCAATGCCGGCCTGGTGGGAACACAGCGTCAGACGTTGTACCTCCGCACCAGCCCGATGCACGACGTGACCAACTTCGGCGCGGATGTGTTGTTTCCCGTGCTTGTACGCGATGCCGAAGCGCTGGGGATCTATGCGGCGCTCGGCGTGCCTCCCGCAACGGTCGCCGCATTGAAAGGTCCGCGCGCGGACATCATCAACGCCATCAACCTCGGCCGGCCGATTCCGATCGCCGATGGCTTTACCGGCGACGTGATCACCCTCGACACCGCGATCGATTCGAGCTTCCCGAACGGACGTCGCCTTGGCGGCGGGACGGCGCCGAACCGCCATCAGGTGAACGTGAATACGGTGCTGATCAGCCTGATCGTCGCGGGAAATCCCGCGGCCGGACTGGCCAAGGGGGTCGAGGTCAACGACAAGAACTTCCTCGATCGGTTCCCGTTCCTGGCCCCCGCCCATCAGGGCCTGCTCCAGGGGCACGGCGGCGTCAACGTGCCGACCGTGCCGAATATCCCGATTCCATAGTCTGTCGCGATGGCGTCCGGACGGTCCCCGCGGGGACCGTCCGCCGCTTCACGTTGTCCGAGATTCGACAAGCACATGAGAGACACCATGATTTCATCGCCGCGGAGTGCTTCGACGATTGGCCGGCTCGCGCGACTCGTGGTGACGAGCCTCGCCCTGATGGGGGTGCCGCTCGCCGCGCACGACATGTGGATCGAGCCGACGACGTTCTTTCCGCAGTCTGGCCAGATCGTCAGCCTGCGGTTGCGCGTGGGGCAGGACCTGCTCGGCGATCCGCTGCTGCTCGACCCCTCGCTCGTCAATCAGTTCGTCGTCAGCGACGGCGACGGCGTGCGACCGGTTGTCCGCCGTGACGGCCGCGATCCGGCTGGCCTCGTGCGTCTCACAGCACCCGGCGTTCACGTCATCGGTTACCGGAGCAACCCGAGCACGATCGAGATACCCGCGGACACCTTCAACCAGTACCTGAAGGAAGAGGGGCTCGACGCCGTGTCCGCGCAGAGAGCACGCCGCAACGAGTCACGCGCGCCGGCGCGCGAGATCTTCTCGCGGTGCGCCAAGAGCCTGGTGTTCTCGGGAGCGGCCGCCCAGGGCGATCGGCCGCTTGGCTTCACGCTGGAGCTCGTCGCCGAACGCAACCCGTATGGCCTGCCAGCCGATCAGGAGCTGCCGGTGCGGCTGACTTACGAGAGCCGTCCGCTCGCCGGCGCGCTCGTGGTGGCCATCAATCGTCTGAATCCGGCCGACAAGATGTCCGCCCGCACCGACGCGGATGGCCGCGTGCGCTTCAAGCTGCGGCACGCCGGGATGTGGCTGATTAAAGCGGTCCACATGGTCCCAGCCCTGCACGACGCCCACGCGGAGTGGGCCAGTTTCTGGGCGTCGCTCACGTTCGAGATGCGGAACCCATCCGCCGGTACCAACGAATGACCTGCGTTGCCACGAAAGCACGAAACTGTTCGTGGCTTTCCAGTGCGGTGTTTGCAGGCGTAGTGGTCGGCGTCGGTCGTGCGCCTGTGATCGCGCACGAGCTCGGCACCACACGCGTGGCGATTCTGCTCAACGACGGCAAGACCTACGATGTCGAAGTCGTCACGGACGCCGCGGCGCTGGTCGAGAAGCTTGAAGCGTCGAGCGGCGAGTCGCCCGTTGCGGACCTTCGCCCCGATGGTCTGCGGACCCGGCTCGAGCGATTCGCCGAGCAGTTCAGCCGTCGGGTCGCATTGCGATTTGACGAGTCGGAGGCTCGCCCAGCGATCACGTACGCGGTGTCGCCCAGTGCCGATGTGGCGGCGTCGCCGATCGCAATCATCCACTTGTCCGGCCAGATACCGTCGGGCGCGACGCACATGACCTGGCGTTACGCCTGGACGTTCGCGTCCTACGCCGTGACGGTACGGCGCGCGGCCGCGGACAACCCGACGACGGAGTGGCTTGAGGGCGGGCAGAGCAGTGCGCCCGTCGCGTTGAAGGCGCCCGCGCCAGCCGTCGATCGCCTCGGCACGGCGCGCCGCTATCTCGCGCTCGGCTTCACCCACATCGTGCCCGGCGGCCTGGACCACGTGCTGTTCGTGCTGGGCATCTACTTGCTCAGCGGACGAGCGCGCTCGGTTCTCTGGCAGGTGAGCGCGTTCACGGTGGCGCACTCGATCACGCTGGGCCTCAGCATGTACGGCCTCGTCTCCGTGTCGCCTCGCATCGTCGAGCCGTTGATTGCTCTGTCGATTGCGTATGTCGCCATCGAGAACATCTTTCTATCGGAGCTCAAGTCGTGGCGAGTGGCGCTCGTCTTTGCGTTTGGCCTGCTGCACGGGATGGGTTTCGCGGGAGCGCTGAAAGAGCTCGGCCTGCCGCGCTCGGAGTTCGTGACGGCGCTGCTGACGTTCAACGTCGGCGTCGAGGCCGGGCAGCTGGCCGTGATCGGCACCGCGTTTCTACTTGTCGGCTGGTACGCCGCCGATCGCATCTGGTATCGCCGCCGCATCGTCGTGCCGGCGTCGATGCTGATCGCATGCACGGCGGTCTACTGGACGATCCAACGGCTCTGATGATCAGCGTCCGGCCGACGCGCGGCTGGTGGCGGCCTTTATTTGCTTTCTGATCGCGTCTTCCAAACCGACGGGCTCTCGGAGGCCGCCGCCGGTCGTTCGGAACTGCACGATCCCTTCATCGTCGATCAGCACATACGTGGGATAGGCTCGCACGTCGAAGGCGACCTGGACTTTGCGATCGCGATCCCAGTATTGCGGCCAGTTGAGTTGATTCTTCTCGGCAAAGTTGCGCACGACGGCTTCGTCGCCGTCCGAGCTGACACTGAGGAGGACGAACGGGTCTTTGGCGTGCCGCTTCTGCATGTCCTTCAGCGTGGGAATGGCAGCCACGCACGGGGGACACCATGTGCCCCAGAAGTCGAGCAGCACGACTTTGCCCTTCAGGCTGCCCAGATCGACGAATTCGCGCTCCAGCGTCACAACAGAGAAGTTCGGCGCGAAGGCTTCGCGCGCTCGCCGCGGGTTCTCGATCATCGATCGGGCCCGGTCGGCCTGCGCGCCGCTCGGGCGGATCGCCAGTTCTTCCTTCAGCTCGGCCACACCGTCGGCGTCGCGGCCTTCGCGTAACAACACGAGTCCCAGGTTGAAATGCAGGTAGCTCGCCGTCGGATCCAGCGACAGCGCTGCGCGTAGTTCGTCCTCCGCTTCGCGCAGCCGCTTCGGATCCTTTCCGTGCGCGAGATCCTGAAGGGCGACGGCTTTCAACTGCCGGGCCTGGATCGCCAGAAACTTGTCCTTCTCCACGACCGCCAGCGCGCGATCGCAGCTCTCGACGACGTTCTTCGCCGCGCCCAGCGTTTCATACGCGCGCGCCATGCCGACGTAGCAAATGGCGCAGTTCTGGCCACGGCGATCGTTGGCCTGGCGGAAGGCCTTCAACGCATCTTCGTACTTCCGGCCTTGGAGTAGCTGCATCGCCGCCTCGACGTCGGCCTCGACCGTCATGCCGCCGGGCGCGGAGGCGGTCGTGGTGGCCGGCGGTGTGGACGGTGGCGGCGGCGCCATATTGAAGCTCAACTCGATGGTGGCGATGACCGGCACCGCCTGGCCGTCGATGATCGTTGGCGTGAACTCCCACTGACGCGCCGCGGCGACAGCGGAGGCGTCAAGCAGCGGGATCGATCGCGCCACCTTGGCGTCGCTGACCTTGCCCTGCGGATCGATCGTGACCTCGATCGACACCATCCCCTGGACGCCCGCCCGCATCGCTTCAGCGGTGTAGGAGGCATTCACACGCTTCGTCACCTTCGGCGGCGGCACTCCGTTGCCGATGCGGACGGGCTGGATGGTCGGGGTGCCTGAAGCAGAGGGCGGCGGCGGTTGTGACGGCGATGGCGTGACGCCCTGCGCTGGGAAACTCACCGTAACAGTCATGATGACCGGAACCGCCCGGCCGTCTATCACGGTCGGCGTGAACTCCCATTGGCGTACGGCGGCAACGGCGGCGGCATCGAGGAGAGGGACCGACCGAACAACCCTCGCATTGCTCACCTTGCCGTCGGGGTCGATCGTCGCATCGAGCACCACGACGCCCTGCGCACCCGCCGTTTGTGCGTCGAGAGGCGGCGTGGGCCTGACGTCTTTCAGCTTGCGCGGCACCGGGACGTCGTTGCCGACGCGGATCGGACCGACGGGAATGAGGACGTTGACCCTGGTCGCTCCCGGCATTCGATTGAACGGCGCCGCACGCACATCCACCTCAACCCGGACCGTCATGACGCGTTCGATACCCTCGGCGTCGCGCACCGTCGCTCGATAGGCGAAGGCGTCAGGGCCGACATACCCGCGATCGGCGATGTACCGCGCGGCGGGCGGGGTGAACACGGCGGTGCCGTGCTCCGAGCCCTCGGTGATGTCGCCGGCGGTTGCAGGATTGCGGCGGTCATCCGGCACACCCCAGTTCGGGATTACGCAGGCGAGGCCGTCGCTCACCACCGTCATCTTCACGGATGCGCCTTGCGTCGAGGTCGCGCCGGTGAAGTACGGCACTTCGCAGCGAAATTGCGGCCGGAGCGTTCCAGGAACGGGCTGTGAATACGAAGGAAGCACCGAGCCAACGAGGGCGACCATCAGTGCGGCGGCGATTCTCATGAGCTGCCTCGGAATGAGTAGCCGGAGCGTTCCGCGAATCCTATCACCGCCGAATCGCCTTCTCGCAGAGCCGACATCAATTCTCGGACCGTTCATTCGAGGAGGTGCCGGCATTCCCCTTGCTGCGAGGCCTACGGTGTCTGATTCTCCGACGCGCTGCCTGCTTTGCCATGATGAACGTGTGGCAGTGCAGAAAGCCTTGAGCACGTTCATCATCTCGTGCAGCGCTTGCGGCGCAATGCTCGCGTACACTCCGCATCCGCCTGATGATCCGTCTCTGGCCGGGCATATTGACCGAACCCCGAGGGTTCGACCGACCGGTAGCGTGCCGGACATTCGGCGCGCGCGGTGAGCTCAGGTCAGAGAGACGTTCATCGGGGTGGTGCGTCGACGCCGGCTCATGTTCGGCCCGAGGCGGACCGATAATAGACAGTCCTGTCCCTTCGTGCCGCCATTCCAGAGAAAGACATGAGCACGCCAGACTTGAAGCGCCCGACGGTGCTGATGATCGACGATGAACCGCAGTTCCTGAGGCTGATGGAACGCGCGTTGCGTGAGGAGTTCACGATCCTGACCGCCGAGGACGCCCTCGATGGCTATGCGCTCCTGTGCCAGCACAAGCCGGACATCGTGCTGCTGGACGTCATGATGCCGATGCTCGATGGTTGGACCGTGTTGCGGAAGATTCGGTCCAGCCAGGCGTTCTCGAAGGTGCGCGTGCTCGTGATCACCGGCCTCGGACCGGAGGCGGCGAGGCACGAAGCGAGCCTGCTGGGCGTGGCCAAGATCCTCCACAAACCGCTCGTACCTAGCCAGCTCGTGGCGGCCGTTCGTGAAGCGCTAACGGAGCCGCATCCGAAACCCGACGACTACTAGCCGCAGCCTTCCCGCGCCCCGGGGGAGATATCCGGAAGAATGGAACTACTGCTCGCTTTTCTTCCACACGCCAAACGTCATGCCCGCTGCCAGCGCGAACGTATTGGCGTTCATCTGCCGGGTCCCCGAGCCGGCAGTGGTCCTGATGACTTCGTCAGGCCGGTTGAACAGATACGCGGCGCTGACGCCGACGCCCACGTGTTTGAAGATGTCGTACCAGACAGCCACTTCAGGCTTGACGAGGGCGCTGTCGTTCACGTGCACGTCGATCAAGGACACTCCCGTGCGCGCGAATGCCGGACCCATGCCACTGTCGACCGTCAGATGGTTGAAGGAGTAGCCGGCGCTCACGTTGCCCGCAGCGGTGAACCGGTGGATGCGATGTCTGTAGCCGAAGCCGGCCAGCAGCGCCCGCATGCGGAGCGATCCCATAGGCACATCGACGACGTCGCCGACAGGCTGTTGGAACACGGTACTGTGCCAGTCGAGGCCGAACGTCGGGCCCCAGCCGGAGTGGAAGGAATGCCACCGATACATGACGACAATTCCCCGCGACGAATCGGCTTCGTTGCTGCTCGGTTGATAGAAGTTGATGCCGGCCCCGACGCCGACGTGAGCCACCGCCGAATCAAAGAGGTCCTCCTGTGCGTGCGCTCTGGACGCGATCAAGAGGACGCCGATTGAAAGCAAAAAGACCTGGATGAAGCGTGCGGATGTCCTCGTCATCATGCACGGGCCCGTGCAAGGGCCGAACCACCGGCGGCGCAGCCGAATCAGGCGCACCAGCGGGTTCCAATATCAGCGAATCGTGATTTGCCGTGCGGTAGTATCAACCGGCGGCGGAACCGAGTGTGGTGCCGGCACCTTTCCCATACTTGAGGACACTATCGTTTGATGTGCTTTTCGGCGCTTTCCAACAGCGCAAGCACCCGGTCAAAGTCTTCAACGGTTGGTCGCCCACGATCGAGAACTGTACGGCGCCCGCCGACTTCGCTCTGGCGCGCTGCCGTGTGCATTCAGCGGCGGAGATTCCCGCCGACCTCCGAGGGTTTGCTCCGGCCACGAGTAGCACGGTCACGACGCGCCAGTTGCCGGCACACGCGCAGTACCAAAGCGCAGTACGTCCATCGTCCACGTCCTCGAGGCGCGTTCCGGCCTTCAACAATGCCTCAGCTACTGACGCGTCTTTGTACGAGGTGTCATCAAGGGGGTTCTGGCCGCCACTCCGCTGATCGGCGGTTCGTTCGGGTTGGCCCCTGCTTTCACCAGCAGGTCCACCATCGTGCTTGAACGAGCGGAAATGAGGGCGGCAGCCGGTTGTTTGGGTGGTCCGTCGAGATCGCTACCCAGCTCGATCAACCTCCGCGCGATCGGAACGTCATCGCGCTCAATCGCTGCAGAAGAGTTGCCCTTCCTCGCTAGAGCCTAACCAACCAGTACGCGTGAGCTCCTCGAGGGCGTCCTCATCGAGGAACACCCAGCGTTTCGTACCGGCGGCGGCGTCGATCTCGCGTTCAAATTCCGCGAGAGAATCGGGTGCGGCCACGTAGTCTTCAATTTTTTTCGTGCGACCGTTCACGGTGACGGAGACAGCCTTGGTCGGTCGGTCTGTAACGCTGGTCAAGTGCCGTCCGGGTTCTCAATCACCCGATAGGCGTCCCGCATCTGGAAGAAGCGAATTCTTTCAGCTCTCGTGAGCAACCCCGCTACTATCGACGTTTCGATCTGCGCCGTTCGACGACCAATGACTCGGACGAACCATTCTCCTTCATAAGTGACCGTCCCGCGCGCGTCAATCGTGACGGTGTAGATGGGACATGGCCCGAAACAGGACGTCCGTTGCAGCCTAATCAAAGCGTCCGGGGCACGTCAGGCTCTTGCGCCGCAGCGGCCCCGGCGACGGCGATCGCGAGAGCGAAGGCAAGACGGACGGGCCGGCTGGGCGTCACCGAATTAGTCTCGTGGACTCGTGTCCAGACTGTATCCCGTTCGTCCATGTGTCACCTTCTGTGTGCGAGGGATACGCGAAGCCGAACAGACGGAGCTGGCACGAAGACGAGCGTCAGCTCAGCGCGAGCGGTTGCCGAAGTGTAGAGCTCGCCGTGCAGCCGATGGAAGGACACGGAACAAAATCACGCATTTTGGTTCGTGACCCCGCTCGTCCCCTCGGATTGATGATCAATTCGACAGGACACCTCATCCGAGCATGCACTGCACTGCGGTCGCATTATCTCGGCGCAGATCGTGCGTGACCGAAGATCCAGTTTCTGAGGAGCATGCCGTGCCCGATGCGCAGCGGAATGGCGGGCCAACTGGCTCAGGCGTTAACTCTTCGGCTGCCGCCGCTGACGCGATCAACGAGATGCGATGAAAGCGGCGAGAGCCACGACGGTCCGTTGGATGTAGCACGCCGGATCACGGGTCGATCGGCGCTCGTCAAGGCTGAGGAATCGGGCTACAGGGCATATCCGCGTTTAAGCGCCGAGTTTGGCGCCGGGGTGTGACAATGACATCTGTGACAATGACATCTGGAGAACGTGTTCACGAAATCGTTCGCGCAGTTCTCGAGGCGTGTGGCGTGGAGCTTGTCGATAAACGTGCCCAAGTCGAAGCGATCGTCGCCGATCATGTTGCTGAAATCGAACGTCTCGCGGCAGAAAAGGCGGTTGGGGTCTATCGCGAGAAGGCGAAGGAAGCCAGCGACAAGGTCCTCTCACAAACCACGATTGGCTCGCCGACAAGCTGAGTGGTTGGGGTTCGGAACCCACCGACGAGGCTCGAAAGTACGAATGTTTCTGCGACGGATTCAGAGTGGAACTCTGGATTCTTTTGCGACGATCGCGCTCTCTGGTCCGCCGCATCCCGGCGATTCGACGGCGGAATACTTTATCTTGTAAAGTTGCGGTTGCTTTATGATATAAAGTGAGCTATGCGATTCATGACACTTCTATTCACCGCTGTCTGGGTGCCGGGCTGTCTTGGCGCGACGCCGTCCCGGCTTGGCGCGGCGGCGGCCGCCAATCGTCCCGATGACGTCCGCCGGCTACTGGCGGGCGGGGAATCGGTCGATCAGTACGGACCCGGCGGCACGACGCCGCTTATCGATGCGGCGCGCGCGAACGCCGTCGACCCGATGGCAGTGCTGCTCGACGCCGGGGCCGATCCGAACCGGCGCGATAAGCGCTCGACCCGATGGACTGCCTTGATGCACGCGATTCATACGCACCACGCCGAAGCGGCACGGTTACTGCTCGACCGCGGCGCAGATCCCAACATCCCCAGCGTCCTGATTCCACGCGAGGCCGAGCCCGAACACCCACATGGCGGGCTGCCGCTGCTGATGGCTGTAATGGACGGCGATCCTGCCTTCGTCTCGTTGCTTCTTGCCCATGGTGCCAATCCGCGCGCCGATGGCCACGACGGCGCCGTGGTGCTCACCGCCGCCATCCGGGGTCAGTCGACCGACGAAACCGACGCGCCGCCGGTAGTGTTAGCTGTCACCATGCTGCAACTTGCATCGGGCGGCGGCTGCCACCGCGAAGCCGTGCGGGCGCTCCTCGCCCGCCATCCCGATCTGAAGCTGGGCCACACCTACAGACCGGCATCGCAGGCCCGGATTGTCGGGCGCTGGAATTGCGCCGACCTCCTGGCGCTCGTCGATCGATAAATCCTCCCTCGGGCACGAACTTTCGGCCCATCCGCGGCGACTCCAGGAAGGACCTACGAGCCGCCAGAAAGAAGCAGAGTATTTCTTTCCGGTCCCTCAGGAAACGGCTGGCCGATGCTGCGCTTCGCGATTAGAAGGTGCGGCTGAACGTCACCGTGAAGCCGTGGTCACCGAGCGAAGGCGTCATCGAGAAACCCGTCCGAGCGCGCACGATGCCAAGTTGCCGGTCGAGGCCTATTCGAATCGCCTCCGCGCCGACTAATGTCAGCGCGCGCTGTCTACGGAGTGCGCCCACCGCAGCAGCGCTCAAGCCGACGAGGGTTCCCGCGCTGCGGAGCCGTGCATCGTTCCGCAAACGCATCTCGATTGGTCGGAGCCGCGCGGACAGCTCATCGGAGAATCGCTTCGCTGAGGCGGTCACGTCGTCGAGGGCGCTCATGTCGGTGACACTCGCAGCGACACTGACAACTGGCGTCCCCGGCGCCAGCGCAACGGAGCGGTTCGCTGGCTGGTCTTGCGCCCCTGCATCACGCGGGAATCCGGCGATCAGCCCCAGCAGGACAGGTAAACAAGCCCAGCGCATCAACACTTGGCGTGTGCAAATGCCAATCCCGAGTTCGATTTCGGCACGCTGGCCGGCTCAACCGTTCTCGTTTGTCTTGCGGCGGTTGTACTCGAGCGATCTGCGGTCAGCGTCCCCGTCGGCTCGTCGAGCACCAATTCCAGGCGACAGACATAGCAGCGACAGATGCAGGGTGTCTAATGTCCATATGCATTGGCTCTGGTGCGTCACAGCCTGCCTGGCCACACTGTTGATGGCCGGACCGGATACGACATCAGGCCCTGTTGCCGCGCCGGGCAGCATCGCTGCGTCAGCGCAGCAACCAACCTTCAGGACATCGAACATCTCGTTCTCCGCTCGCGTGGCTCATGGTGATGCCCTTGAGAACTTCAGATCGTATCGTCTCTATAACGAACCACAACAGATTGTGATTATCCTCACCATCGGACATGCCAGTCTCGAGCCAGCGATCGCCGACCAGCAAACCTTCGCGAAGCAATTCCGTTCCGCGATGAAGGATGACGACGACAAACCGATCGCGATTGAAACCGAGGGGACGTTTTGGCAGTTTGCCGAGACGGGACGCGTTCAACTTGATCCCACTGAGCCGCTGCGCGTCGTATCTGGGCGCGCCATCGAATGGGAGCTTCGGTTTCGACGAGCGGATGGTCAGCGCTTCGCGACAGGACGGCATGTGGTCGACCTGTCGTTGGTTGGTCCGTTGCGAACGCTGCGATTAGGTGACGGCAGCACGCCTGGAGCCCGCCCGTCGGAGACATCTCTCGCCATTCACCTGGGCCCTCCAAGAAATGAGGTCGAACGAAGCAGAATGCATGAATTGGCGGCGCAGGAGGCGATGCGGGAGCGACGTTTCGAGGATGCCGCGGCGGCAGCGCACAAGGCCATCGATGCGAACCCATCGAATGCCGGTGCCTATATTGTCCTTGGCGGTGCGTCCTTACAACTGAACAAATGTCGTGAGGCGGCTGTGGCCCTCGAAAGAGTGCTTCAAAGGGCACGCATCGGCGGCCGTTCGGCCATACCGTATGAGCTCTTGGCGCAGGCATATGTCTGTTCGGGTGACGAGAAGAATGCGAGGCGCGTGCTCCGTCTACAAGGCATTCCTGGAGCCCGGCTCGACGCGGAGATCGCGCATCTGCGGGAACTGGTCTCCCGCAGACGGGCCCAGAAGCACCGCTGACCAACCCGTGGCGTTCAGAGCCGCCGTCGACTCACGGTGACGCTCACCCGTTCGGGCCAGCCGTGTGAGTCAGGGGTGGGCCATCTTTACGGGTTCGGCTTTGATCCATCGCGATCTTCTGCCGCTTCCAGTCGTTAGACGGCTCAGGGCCGAGTGGCCGGAGACCTACCGTGCGATCACTGTGAGTGCGATCGGATGCACCTGTTTGACGCGAAGACCGGCGCCGTTCACGAACTCGGCGCCAACGATGCGGATCCTGGCGCGATAGGCGGTCCGCAGGCGCCCGTCGACAGTTCGCGGCGACAGTTCAAGGGTCACGGAACCTTTTGTGGCGCGCCACGTTTCCTCGAGCGCTTGGCCGCCGACATCGGAACAGAACGGCCACGATCGTACGGGCCATTCGGTCACGTGAACTGCCACCTCGAATCCGCCGCTCTGTTCGGCGAGGTCGAACGTTCCGGCCGTTGCCGCGACGTCACGTAAGTCCCTGCCGGCGCGCACCGTGATCGCTTCCGTTCGATTGTCGGACCAGCCGTACACGAACGCGTGCCCACAGATGTTCGCGTCAACGTAGGCCAGCACAGGGGGCCGGTGGGGATCGCCAGCGCGTTTCCAGTCGACTAGGGCGTCGGCCGCATCGCGGGCGTGTGTCTGTCGCCTTTCCTCCTCCTGATCTTCCCGGTCCGCGTCTGTTTCGATGACCGTGGTGCGTGGATGTGGTCCTTCGACGAGCGACCATTCAGCATCGCCATCGTCGTTGACGCCAAGCCGCACGATCTCTTGCACGTCGAACGACCCACCGGCGGGCGGTTCCGGCGCGGAGATGGTCGTCAGCTGCTCCAACGCGACCCCAATCACATCGTTGCGGACGACCTCCATCAGGGCCCACCGAAGCGTCCACTTCTGCCGCTCCGTGCCGGGCAGCCACGTGAGGATTTCGATGAAGTGACGGCGCGTCAATCGCGTCGGGCCGACCGCGAGCTCGGTGTGCCGAAGCGGAAGGATGACGGCGCGGTTCTCCGCGAGCGGCAGCGACACCCGCGTCTCTTTCCCCTCGTACATAATCGTCGCGCCTTTGAGATCCCACGCAATCCAGTGCCCGGGTCCGAGCGCGAAGGCGACCGGCTCGAACCGGTGGTCGAAGCCGACTCTGGCGCGCCACGAACACTCCTCGAAGGCCTCCCGACTCAGTAGCCCACGACGACTCGTGACCAGCGCGATCGCTTGCATCCCGAACGGGCCGCGGTCCATGGACGCTCTTATGTAAAATGCGCACGCCCGCATCGGGTCGGCGGTCACACCGCGGCCGATGTCGTACAGCGCCGCCATGAAGAACTCGGCGACATGATCCGGTTCGGTCGATTGTTCGGCGATCGGTTTCAGGATGTCCGCGGCCCGCTGATAGTCGCCGCGCACGAATGCGTCGACGCCTTCGGCAGTGCCTGGCTGCGCGTGTGCCGGCGACGCGGCGAAGAGGAACAGGGTCGCGGCGACGATTCGCGTACGCATCAGCGAGGCTCTCTGAAGGGAACGACGGCGCGCCGTGGATTCGCTCCGCCCGAGACGATCCACTCCGCCTCTCCGTTCGCGTTCACGCCAATCCGAGCGAGGCTGTCGACGTCGACTGTGGCCGGCGGTCGCGGGGCCGTGACGGTCGCCAGCTCCCGCTCACCGGTGATCGGGACAAAGTCGAGCCCGACGATCTCGGCCAGCATCCACCCCAACGTCCACGTCGGCGGATCCGTTGCCCGGCTGGGCATCCAGAGGAAGGACTGGATGAAGTGACGGCGCGCGGACACTGGACGAGAAACGTCCACCGGCGTATGGCGGATGGGAAGGGCGACGAGCCCGGCGCCGCCCCCCATGTACGTACGTTTCTCGATTCCCATGTAGCCGACGGTGGCGCCGTTCTCGTCGATTGTGACCCAGTGATCCTGCGCCAGCGTGAACGTCCGCGGCGGCGCCGGGTCCGATCGAAACGTGCTCGCCGCATCGCAGAAGGCGGCGGCCGCGCCGCCAAAATGCTCCTGAAGGCTGCGGGCGAGATCGAGTGACTGGTTCATGAGCGGATTCGCCGGTTTCGCCGCGTTCAGATACAGCCCGCAGGCCCGCGTCTGGTTGCGGGCGACGCCGTGTCCTGACTCGTACAGCATCGCCATGAAGAACTGCGCGAGGGGATCGGGTTGCGGAGCGTCTTCGGCCAACGGGCGGAGGATGCGTACCGCCGACTGGTAATCGCCGCGAACGATCGCCTTGACCCCATCGGCCGTCGTGGTCTGCGCCCGCGCCGCGCCCGGGACGAGGAGAGCGCCGGCGACAAGGCACACAACCAGCCACAGGCTCGGGCGTTCCATAAACCCCTACCGAAGCAACTTCGAGGCCGCGCAGCAGCAGGAAAAACCGGCACGTTCCTGGAGTCCGGCGGGTTTGGGTCCTCCAGCCGGACATGGCGATCACAGATTTGAACTCGACTGCCGTTCAAACACTCTTATAGAAGCGGAACACTACGGCCACGTCCGCAGCGGCTGCGGTATATCGAACCGGCAAGCGCGCGTTCTTAGGGCGGATCAGCAACGTGATCGCCGTGCAGCCAAGCACGACGGCGTCGCCCCCGCAGCACCGAGATGATCGACAACGAGAACGGAGTCGGGGCACGAGCGAGGCACGGTCTGGCCGCGACCGAGCTCTTCGTAAGTCGCCAAGCCCGATGGCGTACTCAGCCGGTGCACGGAGAGGTCAATCCCGAAAGCCTGGACATCATGGATCGCGGGCGGCTGCCGCGGTTCCGCTTTCAATTCCCCGGTCATTCGCGCGGGCATCAAGGCAATCGTCGGCGCGCCGCTGCATCCGCGTAATGTGCTTCGGATGCTGCACCTGCTCCTGGAGCGCGCTGGTTTCCCGCGGCGGCGGTTTCACGACTTGCGACATTCCGTGGCCAGCCTGTTGATTGCGTCAGGCGTCGAGCTCGTCGAAGTGTCGATGCTGCTCGGACACTCCGAGCTGCGCGTGACGGCGGACCTGTACTGCCACCTGCAGCAGCAGACCGCCGCGGCCCCGCAGCAGATGGAGGCGATTCTTGCGTAGGGGGTCAGATAGGGGGTCAGACGTCCGATGCGTGTGATCGTCGTCATCTCAGTTGTGAAGTTCTCTAGGGATTTTGGAGCCGGCGACCAGACTTGAACTGGTGACCTGCTGATTACGAATCAGCTGCTCTACCAACTGAGCTACGCCGGCCAGGCAGGAACGATTATTCTAGCACGGCCATGGTGGCCACCCATCGACGCGAGATCTCCACGCGAGGCCAGGGCGACGCGCACGACATCACGGAGCTGGTGACCGCTGCAGTCGCCGACACGCCCTGCGCCGCAGGAATCGCCACCGTCTTCGTCGTCGGATCGACGGCGACGGTGACCACGATCGAGTTCGAGCCGGGCGCGGTCGCCGACCTGAATCGGCTGCTGGAAGAGATCGCGCCGCGCGATGACGAGTACCGTCATCATCTGCGATGGGGCGACGACAACGGATCGAGCCACGCGCGGGCGGCATTGCTCGGACCGTCGCTGACGGTCCCGTTCGCGGACCGCAAGCTGCTGCTCGGCACCTGGCAGCAGATCATGCTGCTGGAACTGGACACACGCCCGCGCAAACGCGAGATCGTGATTCAGGTTATGGGCGAATAGGGAGGCCGAGCAGCGAGCCCCTGGCCCCGAGCCCCGATTACCTCTGGAAGTAATTGTCCGTCTTGTTCACCCAGTCCTGACGGACGGGAGAGAACACGTCAATCGCGAGCGTATCCTCGATGGCCTCTGCGGCATGCGGGACGTGTGGGGCGATTTGCAGAACCTCGCCGCCGCGCACGACGATATCGCGACCCTCGAACACGAACTTCAGCGCCCCGCTGATGATGTAGCTCACCTGTTCGTTCTCGTGCGAATGCTGCGGCACGACGCCGCCGCGCTTGATCTCGAACCGCGCGACGGTCACGCGCTCGGCGGTGATGAACTGCCGCGAAATCGTCGGGTTGATCTGTTCCGCCGGAATGTCGTCCCAACGATGAAGTGTCACAACACTTGAAGCCACATGTCACCTCGTAAAGTTCAGTCCCAAAGTCCCCAAGTCCCCAAGTCCCCGACTCCGGTAGGTCTGTAGTCCTCAGCAGCTAGCCCCCAGCCCCGACAGATTTCCTATAGTCGTCCTCCGACACCGCTTCGAGCCACGTCGTCGTCGCGTTCACGTTGACCGCGATATGCGCGCCGGTGCCGCCGGGCGCGGCGCCATGCCAGTGCTTTTCGCCCGGATGAATCACGACGGCGTCACCGACTGTGACCTCGTGCGCTGGGTCGCCCCATTTCTGCACGCGCACTCGACCGTCGACGATGAACAGCCACTGCGGCCCCGTATGCGTGTGCCAGTTGGTGCGGCCGCCAGTCTCGAATTCGACGCGATACACGTGCACCGGCACGCCGATATCATCGGACGCGAGGCGCTTGGTCCGCGCCGGACCGGTGAACGAATTGGCGTCAGCGGGTGCGAATGGAGCCGCATCGCCGCGAAAGATCTGCATGGCAAATAGGCCCGGACCATCAGGCCGGACTACTTCTTCTTGAGAGGCACATCCGGACGCGGATCGCTGGTGAATCCGTTCCGGTTCGGCATCTTGACCTTCGGCAGCGTCGTCTGGTCGAGGACGTCGTTCTCGCCGACGATCCCGTTCATGTAGAGCACGTACGCGGTTGCACCGTAGACTTCGTCCGCCGTCAACGTCCCCGGATGCTCGAACGGCATGGCGCGCCGGATGTAGTCCCACAGCGTCGTCGCGTAGGGCCAGTAGCTGCCGACGGTCTTCTGCGGCGCCGACGTGGCGAGCGATCCCTGTCCGCCGACCAGCACATCCTGCGGCCCTTCCTTACCGGTCGGGCCATGACACGTTTCACAGCGACGGGTATAAACCGATTTGCCGGCCGACGCCGAGCTGCTGCCTGGCGCGAGGCCGGCGCCGTCAGGCGTGACCTCGATGTCGATGGCTCTCAGTTCCTCTGCGGTTGGCGTGCGCCCAAAGCCAGAGGCCGCCGATTGCGCACGCACGGCAAGCCCAAAGGCCTGCGCGACGAGTACACCGGCCAGAACGGTTGCGAACACCAACACGCCCGGGCGCGACATTGCGTTACGCACGGTTGCCATTCGTGATCTTTCCGTCGGCAGCGACTTTCCAGGCCTGGATGCCGTTGTTGTGATACTGCGAGTTCATGCCGCGGACCTGGATCAGCTCGGCCAGCGGCGGCTGCGTGTAGCCCGTGTCGTCCGTGCAGCGCGAGGCGATGACGGTCTCGTTGCCGTTCCATGTCCACGACCAGCGAAATCGCGTGTGCGCGCGCGGAAGAACCGGCGACTGTAATTCCGCCGTGTTCCACGTCGTGCCGCCATCGGTGGTGACCTCGACCCTGGCGATCGTACCGCGGCCGGACCACGCGATGCCGGTAATCTGGTGGTGCGCGCCCTTCGCGACGGTGTCGCCGCCGGAGGGGCGGGTGATGATCGACTTCGGCTCCATGTCGAAGGTGAACTGCCGCGCGGTGCCGTCGCGCATCAGATCGGTGTACTTGGACGTTTCCTCTCGCGTCATCGCCGGCTGATCGAGCGCCTTCAACCGGCGCAGCCACTTCACGTTGGTGTTGCCTTCCCAGCCGGGAAGGAAGAGGCGCAACGGATAGCCCTGCTCGGGACGAATCGGCTCGCCGTTTTGCGCATACGCAACCAGCGCATCGTCCATCGCTTTCTTGATGGGAATGCTGCGCGCATGCTTGCCGGCGTCCGCCCCTTCTGCCAGCAGCCACGTGGCGGACGGTTGAATGCCGCACTCCCGCAGAAGCGCCGCGACCGAGACACCGGTCCATTCGCTGCAGCTGGTCAAACCGTGCACGCGCTGCACGTCGGAATCGGTCGATCCGCCACGCCATTCGCTGCCGCTGTTGCCCGAGCACTCCAGAAAGTAAATCCGCGAGACCGACGGCATCCGTCTCAATTCGTCGACGGTGAAGACGAGCGGGCGATCGACCAGACCATGAATCGTCAGCGTGTGCATCGCCGGATCGATGACGGGCACGCCCGAGTGATGCCGCTCGAAGTGGAGTGACGAGGGCGTGATGATCCCGTAGGTGTCGTGCAGCGGTGTCCGGCTCGACGCTTCTTCGAGGGGGACCTTGGTGTTCTGGTTGAAAAAGCGGCTGGTCTTTTCGTAGGGCGACCGCGATCCGTAGGAGCTGACGGCCGCACCGAGCGCTCGAGGTTCGGCGACCGGCGCAGCGGTTTTCGGACGACAGGCGACGAGGATCGCGCTCCACGCGGCGCCCAGCCCGAGAAACCGGCGCCGCGAACGATTGTGCATGGCCAACATTGTGATATACTACATATCTGAACTAGATGCCTGACACCGAACGGACGGGCCTTTTCGCTGTGCTTCACGCCTCCGGCGTCTTGGAGAGTCGCGTGGAGGCCCGGCTCTCGGAGGTTGGTCTCTCGCTCGCCAAACTCGCCGCGCTGCATCAACTGTCGCGGGCCGGCGAATCGCTGCCGCTTGGGCAACTCGCCGAGCGGCTCGCCTGCGTGAAGTCCAACGTCACCCAACTCGTCGATCGACTGGAGGCAGACGGCTTCGTCAGTCGCGCGGCGGATCCAAACGACCGGCGCTCGCGACTGGCGGTGCTGACGGCATCCGGCCGCAAGGCCTATGCAAAGGGGAGTGAGGTTCAGCATCAGGCGGAAAAGGAACTGTTCGGGGTCCTCTCGGCGGACGAATCGAAGAAGCTTCACGAGCTTCTCGGAAAGCTCCAGCGGTGATTTTTTTGTGCCCAGTAGTTCATCTATAGACAGTCCATCGATTACTTAAAGGAGAACGAAATGACAACAGTGACGCGGACACAGACCTCGTTGAAACGACGCGCGCTCACCGCGGGGATCTGGACGCTGCAGATGGCGAGCGCCGCCCTCTTTCTGTTTTCAGGAACGTTGAAGCTGTCGGGCGCGCCGATGATGGTCCAGATGTTCGGCGCGATCGGACTCGGACAGTGGTTTCGCTATTTCACGGGAGGGCTTGAAGTGATCTCGGCCGTATTGCTGCTCGTGCCGTCGCTCGCGCGATTTGGCGCCCTCGCCCTGGCGGTGACGATGGTCGGGGCCATCCTCACGCACCTGTTCATCATCGGCGGCAATCCGGCAGTTCCTATCGCGCTGCTGGCGGCGACGACGACGGTTGCGTGGGTCAGAAGTCGCGACTGAGGCGGTTGCCTCGCGTATGGCGCTGCGCTACGATGGTGGTTTACATCACCTGCAGGAAAGTAGGCTGTGGCAACTACAGCGGTGGGAGAACCCACCGATCTCGTCGTGCGTGGCGCACGCACGCATAACCTGAAGAACATCGACCTGACGCTTCCGGTCGGGAAGCTCATCATCGTCACGGGCGTCAGCGGGTCGGGTAAATCGTCGCTGGCCTTCGACACCATTTACGCCGAAGGTCAGCGGCGATATGTTGAGTCGCTATCGGCGTACGCCCGTCAGTTTCTCGAACGGATGGAGAAGCCCGACGTCGACCGGATCGATGGCATCTCGCCCGCGATCGCCATCCGCCAGAAGAACAGCGTCCGCAACCCGAGGTCGACCGTGGGAACGACCACCGAGATCCACGACTACCTGCGGCTGCTGTTCGCCCGCGTCGGGCGAACCTATTGCCGGAACTGCGGGAAAGAAGTCGTCCGCGAAACCGCGGAGGTCATCGCGCGTCAACTGGGCGCGCTACCGCCGGGCACGCGATTGCTGCTCGGCTTCGATCTCCCGGTGGTCGAGACGTCCGTCGCGTCGGACGTGCCTGAGGTCGACGAGTTGACCGAGGTCCAGGACGGCGAAGCGTCGGGCGGCGATTCACGCCCGAGCCTGCCTCTCGACCCACGCATCCGAGCCGCCGCGTCAACCGGCAACGACGCCATCGCCGGCGCGCTGGCGAACCTCCGCAAGAAAGGTTTCGCGCGTCTGCTGATCGACGGCAGAGCCGTCACGATCGACGATGTCGAGCCGGCGACCCTCCGCGATCGAGCGTTGCTCCAGGTCGTCGTCGATCGCCTTCAGATCGATGGCGGATCGGATGCCCACGCCCTTCGCCAGCGACTCACCGATTCGATCGAGACCGCCTATCTCGAGGGCGGCGGCGCAGCCTGGGCGGCACAGCAGTCGTCAGTCGCCAGTCATCAGTCGTCAGTCGCCAGTCATCAGTCGTCAGTCGGGCAGTCGTCAGTCGAGCGCTCAGCGGATTCGCCGCCGGTTGTCCATCTCTTCTCCGAACGCTTCGAGTGTCGCGCGTGCGGGATTCCCTACGAGGATCCCCAGCCACGGTTGTTCTCGTTCAACAATCCCTTCGGCGCCTGTCCGACCTGTCACGGCTTCGGCAACATCATCGAGCTGGACATGGACCTCGTCGTGCCGGACCGCACCAAATCGATCCAGCAGGGCGCCATCGAGCCGTGGAGCAAGCCGCACTATCGCGCGCAGCTCGCCGAGCTGAAGCGCGCCGCGCGCAAAGCGAAGCTGCGCCTCGACGTGCCGTGGTCCGAGTTGACGGAAGACGAAGTCCGCTTCGTGGTCGAGGGTGCCGCCGCCGCCCCTGCCGGATCGGAGGCATCGCGCGCCGAGTCGAAGGCCGACGATTACGACGGGATCCGCGGGTTCTTCCGCTGGCTCGAGCGGAAGAAATACAAAGTCCACGTCCGAGTGTTCCTCAGCCGCTATCGCGGCTATCTCACGTGCCCCGATTGCGGCGGCGCCCGGCTGCGTCGTGAAGCGCGCGACGTGCATGTCGGTGGCCGCACGATCGATCGCGTGGCCTCGCTGACCGTTCGCGAAGCGCAGGGCTTCTTCGCCACCCTGCAGCTCACGGAAAAAGAAGAGGCGATCGCGGACAAGGTGCTGAAGGAAATCCGCCGGCGGCTGTCGTTTCTGAGCGATGTCGGCCTCGACTACCTGACGCTGGACCGTCTGTCGTCCACCCTGTCCGGCGGCGAGGCGCAGCGCATCAATCTTGCGACCTCGCTCGGCTCGGCGCTGGTCGGCACGCTGTACGTCCTCGACGAGCCGTCCATCGGACTGCACTCGCGCGACAACCTTCGGCTGATCGCCATCCTTCGTCAACTTCGGGATCAGGGCAACACCGTGCTCGTGGTCGAGCACGACGCCGACATGATCAAGGTCGCCGATCACATTGTCGACCTTGGGCTCGGCGCAGGCGAACAGGGCGGACGCGTCGTGTTCTCTGGCTCGCTCGATGGGCTCATGCAGGAGCCGCGCTCGTTGACGTCGAAGTATCTGCGCCGCGAGCTGGCGATTCCGGTGCCCGGCACCAGGCGCCGCGGCTCCGGTCAGAAGATCAAGCTCACGGGCGCGACCGAGCACAACCTCAAGGGCGTCGACGTCACCATCCCGCTGAACGCGTTGACGTGCGTCACCGGCGTCAGCGGCTCGGGCAAGTCCACGCTCGTGCACGACGTGCTCTATGCGGCCATCAAGCGCGCGAAGGGCGGATGGGACAAGCGTGTCGGGACGTTCCACACGCTGGAAGGCTGCGAGTTCATCTCCGACGTGGTGCTCGTCGATCAGGCGCCGATCGGCCGGACGCCGCGCTCGAATCCGGTGACCTACCTCAAGGCGTTCGATCCGATCCGCGAGCTGTTCGCCGCGTCCAAGGACGCGCGATCGCGCGGCCTGACGTCGAGTCATTTCTCCTTCAACGTGCCCGGCGGCCGCTGCGAAGCCTGTCAAGGCGAAGGCGAAGTGCGCGTGGAGATGCAGTTTCTCGCGGACGTGTTCGTGCCCTGCGACCAGTGCGACGGCAAGCGGTTCAAGCCGCAGGTGCTGGAGGTGCGCTACCGCGGACGATCGATCCATCAGGTGCTCGACCTCACCGTTCGAGAAGCGCTCACCTT
>Ga0068863_100001524_pt1 | contig 22894 bp, 19 predicted proteins | sample KBSSwiS62_FD_66596 | JGI IMG/M metagenome (GOLD analysis project Ga0068863, IMG submission 66596) | Switchgrass rhizosphere microbial communities from Kellogg Biological Station, Michigan, USA - KBS Switchgrass S6-2 | ecosystem: Host-associated > Plants > Roots > Rhizosphere > Soil ... | reverse complement strand
CTCGCGCGCCGATCCGGCCGAGCCCGAGAACCCCGAGCACCCGACGGTCGAGTTCGCGGCCCACCGACGTTTGCCAACCCCCGTCGGCGATGGAACGCCGTTCCTCGACGAGGTGGCGCGCCGTGCCAAGGATCAGCGCCCACGTCAGCTCGATCGTCGATGCGACCGTGCCGCCGGTGGTCCCGACGTGGATTCCCCGCTCCTCGGCGGCGGCCATGTCGATGGAGGCATTGAACGGCCCGGTGGAGGCGATCATCCGCAGCCGGGGGAGACGTTCGATAACGTTGCGCGGCAAGGGAGTTCGCTCACGCATCACGAACACGACGTCGAAGGGGGCCAAACGGGCCACCACGTCGTCTGCGTCGGCTACGTGGTCTGTGAACACCGTGACGTCGGCCCGCGCCGTGACGGGCTCCCAGTCTGCCATCGTCATCGCGACGCTCTGGTAGTCGTCCAGTACCGCCACCTGCACGCGTGTGCTCATCGGATCCTCCCGGTCGATATGCTCGCCCGATGCCGATCGTAAGCAAGACCGTTGAAGTCGAGGCCTCTGCCGAAACGATCCTGGCGATCGTCGCCGATTTCGAGGCGTACCCGCTGTGGAACGAAGAGGTGAAGGGTGTCTGGGTCCTCGCCCATTACGACGACGGCCGCCCGAGTCAACTGCGCCTCGACGCGTCCGTCGGCGGCTTCGACGTCACCTACGTCCAAGCCATCTACTACCCGAGCGAGAACCAGATTCAGACGGTGATGCAGCAGGGCGACCTGTTTTCCAAGCAGGAACAGCTGTTCGCGGTCGTCGCGATGGGACCGACGACGCTCCTCACCGTCGATCTGGACGTCGAGGTGACGATGCCGGTGCCCAAGCCGATGGTGAAGAAGATGGTCAACGACGCGCTCGACCACCTGGCCGACAACTTGAAGAAGCGCGCCGAAACGTTGGCCGCCAACCCTGGAGCCTGACGGCTACTTCCCCTGATGGCTACTTCCCCAGACGGCTACTTCCCCTGACGGCTACTTCCACAGTCCCAATTCGTCGAGGCGGGCGGTGAGCCGCCGCGCACCGTCGACGAACTGATCGCGTGTCACCCGTACGACCGTGTCGACGTCGCGGCGGCGCAGCGCGGCGATGAGGTCGCGCCGGTTGGCCACGACATACGCACCCCAGTGTGGATCGTCGGCGTAGAGGAACGGGGGCAGGTATCGCGCCGCGTGCAAGAGGAACCAGGCGAGCTTGATACGGCCCGAGGATCGGTTGAGGGCGCGACGGAAGGCGAACTCGGCGGGGACGACGGCCGCCGAATCGCGACGGTCTATAGCCTCGGCCACGTCGGTCGCCAGCCGTTCCAGTTCGTCGATCTCGTCATCGGTGATGCGTTCGGCGGCCGATCTCGCGAGCTGCTCTGCGATGGTCGCCTGCAACCAGAAGATGTCCTCGATGTCGCCGCGGTTGAACGGTGAGACGACGTGCCCGCGATTCGGCTCCAGCTGAACCATGCCCTCGCCGCGCAACGTCCGCAGAGCCTCGCGCACCGGGGTGATGCTCACGCTGAGCGACGCCGCGGTCTCGTCGAGCCGGATGAACTCACCCGGCCTCAGTGTGCCGGACATGATGCCTGCTCGCAGGTGCGCGGCTACCTCGTCGGAGAGTTGTTCGCGACGGACCCCACGGGCAGAAGTACGCCCTGTGGTTGGCAGGGTTCTGGCGGGTGCGTTCACCGCGGAAAGTCCCCCGTCGTCTCTTGACACTGTTCTCGTCTAGGCGCGATCCGTGCATGTGGCATGGGGTTGTCCCCGCACCCCCGAAGCCATAGTGTGACCGCCAGCACCCATGTTTGATCAAATGTCATCCTTGCGCAACCGCACCAGGAATCCCGGGAGTATCAGCCGTTGACTTCATCGCCGTCGCCTGTCGAACAGCCGTATCTGGCCCGTCGGCAGAACTGGACGACACAGCTGGCCCGGCACGCGTTGATGCAGCCCAACGCAACCGCTCTGCGGTTTCTCGGCCATACGACGACATGGGCTGAACTGGACCGTCGCGTCACGGCCCTCGCGGGCGCTTTGAGAAGGCGCGGCGTGAAATTCGGCGACCGTGTACTGATCCTGATGCTCAACCGCACCGAGTTCATCGAGACAGTCCTCGCGGCGAATCTTCTCGGCGCCATCGCCGTACCAGTCAACTTCAGGATGACGCCGTCGGAGATCGCCTACCTCGTCGGCGATTGCCAGGCCCGCGTCGTCGTCACCGAAACGGTGCTCGCGGGGGTGGCCACGGCCGTGCGCGGTCTCGACCCGACGCTGGCAGACGTCGTGGTGGCGGGCGGCGCCTCGGAAGACGAGATGCTCGGCTACGAGGACCTGATCTCGGAGGACCTGACCTCGCAGGACGGGCCAGCGTTCGAGCCCGTCGACATCCCCAACGACTCCCCGGCGCTGATCATGTACACGTCGGGCACCACAGGCAGACCAAAGGGCGCGGTGCTGACCCACGTGAACCTCGCCGGGCAAGCGATGACGTTCCTCTTTACCAATGGCGCCGACCTCAACAACGACATCGGATTCATCGGGGTGCCGCTGTTCCACATCGCGGGCATCGGCAACACCATCGTGGGTCTGCTGCTGGGCAGGCCGACGGTCGTCTACCCGCTCGGCGCGTTCGATCCCGGCGCGCTCCTCGACGTTCTGGCGAAGGAGCACGTCACCGGCATCTTCCTGGTTCCGGCACAGTGGCAGGCCGTCTGCGCCGCGCAACGGGCCAACCCGCGAGAGCTGAAACTGCGGGTGCTGTCCTGGGGCGCCGCCCCCGCGTCGGACACGCTTCTCCGCCAGATGGCGGAGACCTTCCCAGGCACCCAGATCCTCGCCGCGTTCGGCCAGACGGAGATGTCGCCGGTCACCTGCATGCTCCTCGGCGAGGACGCGATCCGGAAACTCGGCTCCGTAGGGAAGGTCATCCCCACGGTCACCGCGCGCGTCGTGGACGACGAGATGAACGATGTGCCCGTCGGCGACGTAGGAGAGATTGTGTACCGCGCGCCGACGCTGATGGCTGGCTACTGGAACAACCCGGAGGCCACCGCCGAGGCCTTCGCAGGTGGCTGGTTTCACTCGGGCGACCTCGTTCGCCTGGACGACGAAGGCTATGTCTGGGTCGTCGACCGCAAGAAGGACATGATCATCTCGGGCGGGGAGAACATCTACTGCGCCGAAGTCGAGAACGTCCTCGCGGGCCACCCGAACATTGCGGAGGTCGCGGTGATCGGTAGGCGCCACGAGACGTGGGGCGAGGTTCCGGTCGCAATCATTGCGTTGGCCGCCCCGGCGCCGACGAACATCGTATTGTCAGACCTCGACGACTTTCTTAAGGAACGATTAGCCAGGTATAAGCATCCGAAGGCGTTGGAGATCGTCGACGCGTTGCCACGCAATCCGGCTGGCAAGGTGCTGAAGACGGAACTGAGGTCGAGGTTCGGCACCCCCGACCCCATTGACGCGAACGAAAGTTCTTCTGCCTCAACGGTTTCTGTCGGGATCGGGAAGGTTTGACCGATGGAAGAAGGCACGCAGGCCGTTATCGGCTCAATCCGGCAGATGGAGTGCACGCCTGTCAGGCGATCGGGTACAGTCCTGTGGTCCGTCTTACTACCCGCGAGTAGTGAGACGAACATCACACACTGGGTGCTGGGGCAAGGAGGGTGCGTGCGCCACTACATGCCGCTGCGCGAGAGCGAGTTTGCCGAGGCTGATCGGTGACCGCGTCGAACGGCACTCTGGTCAGTTATATACGCGACCAGATCGAGAAGCCGCTAGCCACGGTCGGTGGCTTCTTCAAGATGTGCGTGTTGACGTTCAAAGCGCTTGTGACCAGGCCGTTTCAGTGGAAGGAATTCATCCTCCAGGCGTGGTTCCTGGTGCGGGTGGCATTCCTGCCCACCATCGCGGTCGCGATTCCGCTGACCGTCCTCATCATCTTTACGTTGAACATCCTGCTCGCGGAGTTCGGCGCTGCCGACGTCTCTGGCGCTGGCGCGGCCCTCGGCGCGGTCACCCAACTGGGTCCGCTGGTGACGGTTCTCGTCGTCGCAGGCGCTGGCTCGACGGCCATCTGCGCCGACTTGGGGGCTCGCACGGTCCGAGAAGAGATCGACGCGCTAGAGGTTCTCGGCATCGACCCGATCGAACGCCTCGTCGTTCCCCGCGTCGTCGCGTCCACGTTCGTCGCTTTGCTGTTGAACGGCGCGGTGATCATCATCGGCCTCGTCGGCGGCTTCTTCTTCGGCGTCTACATACAAAACGTGTCGGCGGGTGCGTACGTCTCGACGCTGACGTTGCTCACCGGATTTCCCGAGGTGATGATCTCGGTGATCAAGTCAACGATCTTCGGGCTCATCGCCGGTCTGGTCGCCTGCTACCGCGGGTTGACCGTCGCGGGCGGCAGCAAGGGCGTCGGCACCGCGGTGAACGAGACGCTGGTGCTCTGCGTCGTCGCGCTGTTCGCGGTCAACGTGGTGCTCACGACGATCGGCGTCAAGTTCGGGACGGGAGGCTGACGTGGCAACAGAAGCCGTTGTTCGGTCACGCTTTCCGCGCGCGTTTGGGCGCACCGCAGAGCTCGCGGGTGCACCAGCGCGGTTCCTCGACAGCGTCGGGCACGTCGCCTGGTTCGTCGTGCAGGCGGTTGGCAACATCCCGCACGCCTTCAAGAACTACCGCAGGGAGATGCTCCGGCTGATCGCCGAGATCGGCATGGGGACCGGCGCGATGGCCGTCATCGGCGGCACCGTCGCGATCATCGGGTTCGTCACCCTGTCCGCGGGTTCGCTCATCGCCATCCAGGGCTTCGCGTCGCTGGGCAATATCGGCGTCGCGGCCTTCACCGGGTTCTTCGCGGCACTGGCGAACATCCGCGTCGTCGCTCCGGTCGTGACTGGGCAGGCACTGGCCGCGACCGTTGGAGCCGGCGCGACGGCCGAGCTCGGCGCCATGCGCATCAGTGAGGAAGTCGACGCGCTAGAGGTGATGGGCGTCAAGTCGATCTCATTCCTCGTCTCCACCCGCATCATGGCGGGCACCGTGGTCATCATCCCGCTGTACGCGATGGCGATCCTCTTGTCGTTCTTGTCGGCAGAACTCGTCACCACGGTCTTCTACGCGCAGTCGACGGGTACCTACGAGCACTACTTCCACACGTTCCTTCGGGTCGACGACGTGTTCTGGTCGTTCCTCGAGGTCATCTTCATGTCGATGGTCGTGATGCTGAACCACTGCTACTTCGGCTACTACGCCAGCGGCGGTGCCGTCGGCGTCGGCGAAGCGGTGGGGCGCTCGATGCGCGCATCGCTGATCGTCATCGTGTTGGTCGTCCTCTTGGCATCGTTGGCGCTGTACGGCACCGACCCGAACTTCAACCTGACGGTGTAGCGGTATGACGAGACCCGATCAGCGGCAGCTTCCGCTCAACAAGGCCAAGACGCCGCCATACAAGCTCGCGGGCCTCGTGCTGCTACTCGTCACGGCCTTGGTGCTCGTGGCGACCTGGATGCAGTTCCGCGGCGACTTCGAGAAGAAGACCGACCTGACGCTGATCGCGGCGCGGTCGGGCCTGTCGATGGATCCCGGTTCGAAGGTCACCTTCAACGGCGTGCCGATCGGCCGCCTGAAGTCCGTCGACGCGATCACCGTCGGCGACGAGTCCAAGGCCAAGCTCACTTTGGCCGTCGATCCGAAGTACATGGATCTGCTGCCACAGAACGTCGACGCCCGCCTGCGCGCGACGACGGTCTTCGGCAACAAGTACGTATCGTTCGTCTCCCCTCCCGATCCGTCCCCGACGCGGTTGACGAGCAAGGACGTGATCGACGCGACCGAGGTCACCACCGAGTTCAACACCTTGTTCGAGACGATCACCCAGATCTCGGAGCAGGTGGATCCCGTCAAGCTGAACCAGACGCTCACTGCGACCGCGCAGGCACTCGACGGGCTCGGCAACAAGTTCGGTCAGTCACTGGTCGACGGCAACAACATCCTTGGCAACCTCAACCCCCGGATGGGCCAGATCCGTAGTGACGTCCAGGGTTTCGCGAACCTGGCCGACGTCTACGCGAGTGCGGCGCCCAACCTCTTCGACGGACTCGACCACGCGGTGACGACCGTCCGCACGCTCAACGAGCAACGCGGGAATCTGGACCAGGCACTGATGTCCTCGGTCGGGTTCGGGAACACGGCGGCCGACAGCTTCGAGCGGGGTGGCCCCTACCTAGTGCGGGGTGCCAAGGACCTACTGACCACGTCGGCTCTGCTCGACCAGTACAGCCCGGCGCTGTTCTGCACGATCCGCAACTACTACAACGTCGCTCCGAAGCTCGCAGGGTCACTCGGCGGCAATGGCTACTCGTTGCTGACACACTCCGAAATCCTGGGTGCCGGCAACCCGTACGTCTATCCGGACAATCTGCCGCGCGTCAACGCCCGGGGTGGCCCCGAGGGTAGGCCCGGCTGCTGGCAGCCCATCACCAGGGATCTGTGGCCGCAGCCCTACCTCGTGATGGACACCGGCGCATCCCTAGCTCCGTACAACCACCTCGAGGTTGCTCAGCCGTTCTTGACCGAATACGTCTGGGGTCGTCAAATCGGGGAGAACACGATCAACCCATGAGCATCAAGGGCACGGCACTCAAACTCGGGATCTTCTCTCTGATCCTGCTGACGTTCACGGCGATGATCTTCATCGTGTTCGGCCAGTTCCGCTTCAACCGGAGCAACGACTACTCCGCGGTGTTCACGAACGTCAGTGGGTTGCGCTCCGGGCAGTTCGTCCGCGCCGCGGGCGTCGAGGTCGGCAAGGTCTCCAGCGTCGAATTGATCGATGGCGGCCAGCACGCGAAGGTCAACTTCACCGTCAACAAGGACGTCCCGCTGTTCCAGGAGACGACGGCGGCGGTGCGCTACCTGGATCTGATCGGCAACCGTTACCTGGAACTGGAGCGTGGGGCCAGTGACGCCCAGCTCCCCGTTGGCAGCACCATTCCGGTCAACCGGACCCAGCCGGCGCTCGACCTCGACGCACTCGTCGGCGGATTCCGGCCGTTGTTCCGGTCTCTGGACCCCGACAAGGTCAACAACATCTCGCAGTCGCTGATCACGATCTTCCAGGGCCAGGGCGGCACCATCAACGACATCCTCGACCAGACCGCATCGCTCACGTCGAGCATCGCCGATCAGGATCAGGCGATCGGCGAGGTCATCAAGAACCTGAACACCGTTCTCGACACCACCGTGAAGCACCAGCAACAGTTCGACGAGACGCTGAACAACTTCGAGTCGCTGATCACGGCACTGAAGAACAAGGCCGATCCGATCGCGAACGACTTCGCCAACATCAGCAACGTCGCGGGATCGCTGAGCGACCTGCTCGCCGACAACCGGCCGCTGCTCAAGCCCACACTCGGATACCTGGAAGTGACGCAGCAGCCGCTGATCGACCAGAAGGAACAACTCAACGACATCATCACCCAGATCCCGCAGGCGTTGAAGGTCATCGGCCGCGCAGGCGGCATCTACGGCGACTTCTTCAACTTCTACCTCTGCGACATAACGATCAAGCTCAACGGATTGCAACCGGGCGGCCCAGTTCGAAACGTGAAGATCACGTCGCAGCCGTCGGGGAGGTGCGCGCCGAAGTGAGAACAATCCAAGGTTCGGACAGGCCCCGTAAGGGCTTGATGGGCGTCATCGTCGTGTTGCTCGTCATCGCGGTCGGCGGCACGTTCACCAACGCGCCGCAAATCTTCGCGACCCCCGAGTACTTCGGTCAGTTCGCCGACACCGGCGGCCTGAGCGTCGGAGACAAGGTGCGCATCGCAGGCGTCGACGTCGGCCTCGTCAAGAGCATGGACATCGACCGTGACCAGGTGAAGATCGGCTTCACCCTCGGGAGCACGACCATCGGCAGCGAGAGCCGCGCGATGATCCGCACCGACACGGTCCTCGGACGCAAGAACATCGAGATCGAGCCAAAGGGCAGCAAGACGTTGCCGCCACGAGGCGTTCTCCCGCTGGGCCAGACGTCGACGCCCTACCAGATCTACGACGCGTTCCTCGACGTGACGAGGAACGCGCAGGGCTGGGACACGAAGTCTGTGAAGCAAGCCCTCGACGTGCTCTCGGATACGGCAAGGGAGACCTCGCCACACTTGAGCGCCGCACTCGATGGCGTCGCGCGCTTCTCCGAGACCATCGGAAAACGCGACGAACAAGTCAAGCAACTGCTGGCCAACGCCAACAAGATCGCCACGATCCTCGGTGACCGCAGCACGCAGATCAACACGCTATTGGTGAATGCCCAGACGCTGCTCGCGGCTGCGAACGAGCGGAGCCAGGCGATCGGCGCCCTGCTCGGCCGCATCACCGAGGTCTCGGCCCAGGTGACCGGTTTCATCGACGAGAATCCGAACCTCAACCACGTGCTGGAGCAGTTGAAGACGGTTAGCGACATCCTCGTCAAGCGCAAGAACGACCTCGCCGAAACCCTCGTCGTTGCAGGCAAGTTCATCATCTCGCTCGCCGAGTCATTGGCGTCGGGCCCGTACTTCAAGTCGATGGTGGTCAACCTTCTGCCGTACCAAATAATCCAGCCGTTCGTCGACGCCGCGTTCAAGAAGCGTGGCATCGATCCCGAGCAGTTCTGGCGCAGTGCGGGGTTGCCCGAGTTCCGGTTCCCTGACCCGAACGGTCGGCGGTTCGAAAACGGTGCGCCGCCGCCGGCCCCGACTGTGCTGGAAGGCACGCCAGAGTTCCCTGGACCTGCCGTGATCGCCGGATCGCCGTGCTCGTACACGGCTGGGCCGGATGCGCTACCGACGCCCGCGGATCCGCTGCCATGCGCGCACACCAGCGTTGGGCCGTTCGGCGACAACCCGTATGGGGCCAACTACCCGCAGGGCTTGCCCGGCGTAGTCAACGCACCGCCGAATCCGAACGCGGTCATCTCCAACGGCGTGCCCGCAGCGGCCGTCCCAGGCGAGTTGCCGCCCGACGTGGCAGGCGTTCCGCCGCCCGCCGCGGTGCCCGGTCCGATCGGCGCCCGCACGGTGCCGTTGGGACCGTTGCCGGGACCGCAAGACCTGACCCCGGCGATCGCGCCCCTGCCACCGGCGCTGACCGGTCCACCGCCGCCGCCAGGACCTGGTCCGGACGCCGGGCCTGCGGGGCAACCTCCGCTGCCTGGCAACCCGCCGTTCCTCCCGCCAGGGTCGCAAGGATAGGGCCGAGACGATGTCGACTATTTACAACATCCGCAACATGAAGGTGCCGAAGCTGAGCCGCACCGCGCTCATCATCGGTGCGCTCGTGATCATCGCGGCCATCCTTCTCGGCTACTTCGGCATGATGCTCTACAAGCGCCTCACCACGACGACTGTCACGGCGTACTTCCCCGAAGTCCTTGCGCTGTATCCGGGCGACAAGGTCCAGATCATGGGCGTCAGCGTTGGCAACATCGACACGATCGAGACCGCCGGCGAGCAGATGAAGGTCACGTTCCACTACGACAACAAGTACAAGGTGCCCGCCAACGCGTCGGCATCGGTGTTGAACCCCAGCCTGGTGGCGTCGCGCGAGATCCAGCTCTCGCCTCCGTATACCGGCGGGCCCGAGATGGAGAACAACGCCGTCATCCCGATCGAACGCACCCAGATTCCGATCGAGTACGACGAGCTGCGCAATGAGGTCACGCGACTCCTTGCCGAGCTGGGACCGACGGACGAGCAGCCGAGGGGCCCGTTCGGCGACATCATCGAGTCGTTCGCCGACGGTCTGCAGGGCAAGGGTGACGAGATCAATCGCACCCTGAAGGGGCTTTCCGATGCCATCACCACCCTCAACCAGGGTCGCGGTGACTTCTTTGGCGTGGTGAAGAGCCTGGCATTGTTCGTCAACGCGCTCTACAAGAGCGACAAGCAATTCGTCGCACTGAACTCCGACCTCGCCAAGTTCACCGGCTTGTTCACCCACGACGACCAAGAGCTGTCGAATGCGCTGAAGTCCCTGAACCAGGTGATGGGCACTACCCGCGGATTCCTCGACAAGAACGCAGGCGTTCTCACCCAGGACATCAACAACCTGGCGGAGGCGACCACGGCGCTGGTGCAGCCCGATCCGCTCAACGGTCTCGAAACCGGTCTGCACGCCTATCCGAACCTTGCGGCCAACGTCGTCAACGTGAACTCGTCGGCACAGGGTGGCATCGTCGGCTTGCCGGTCATCAACAACTTCGCGAACCCGCTGCAGTTCATGTGCAGCTCGATTCAGGCGGGCAGCCGCCTCGGCTACCAGGATTCGGCTGAGCTCTGCGCGCAGTACCTGGCGCCGATCCTCGACGCGATCAAGTTCAACTTCCTGCCGTTCGGCCAGAACCTGGCCAACACCGCGTTGACCCTGCCCAAGCAAATTTCCTACTCGGAACCGCGGCTGCAGCCGCCGCCGGGATACAAGGACACCACCGTGCCCGGCATCTTCTCGCGCGACACCCTGTTCTCGCACGGCAACCACGAACCGGGTTGGGTCGTGGCGCCCGGCATGCAAGGCGTGCAGGTGCAGCCATTCACCTCCAACATGCTTACGCCCGAATCACTTTCGGAGTTGATGGGCGGTCCAGACATCGTCGCGCCGCCCGCGCCGCCCGCGTTCGGAGTGAGTGACGGCAGGCTGCCAGGTCCGCCGAACGCGTACAGCGAGAACAACCCGCTGCCTCCGCCGTGGTACCCGCAGCCAGGACCGGTGCCAGGTCCCGCACCCGGTGTCATCGCCGGAGATCCGCTTGGCGCGATCGCGCCTGCAGGTCCGCCCCCGTTGCCCGCCGAAGTCGGAGGCAACTGATGAGAGACATCGACGGGACGCGACTCGGGTTCAAGGGGCGCTGGGCCACCGTGGCCCGACGCGTCGCGGCGGCCTCGGCTGCGCTACTGGTACTGAGCTCGTGCGGCTGGCAGGGCGTCGCGAGCGTGCCGCTGCCGGGCGGGCCTGGCACCGAATCCGGAAGCACCACGATCTACGTTCAGATGCCGGAGACGTTGGCGCTCAACGCAAATAGCCGCGTGCGGGTGGCCGACGTCTTCGTGGGTAGGGTTCGCAACATCGAGCTGAAGAACTGGATCCCGACGCTCACCCTCGACCTGGAGCCGGGCATCAAGCTGCCGGAGAACGTGCTGGCCAAGATCGGCCAGACCAGCCTCCTCGGTTCCCAGCACGTCGAGTTGGTGGATCCGCCGCACCCGTCGCAGCAGCTGCTGAAGAACGGCGACACCGTCCCGCTGAAGAATGCGTCGGCCTACCCGACCATCGAGCGCACGCTCGCGGGCGTCGCAGGCATCCTCACCGGTGGCGGCATCCCGAACCTCGAGGTGATTCAGACCGAGGTCAACAACATCGTGGACGGTCGCGCAGACCAGATCCGTGAGTTCCTCAACAGGCTGGACACCTTCACCGACGAGTTGAACAAGCAGACTCAGGATCTGACGCGGGCGATCAACTCCACCGATCGACTCCTGTCGATCGTGGCCAATCGCAACGAGACGCTGGACCGGGTACTCACCGAGTTCCCGCCGTTCATCAAGCACTTCGACGACACCAAGGATCTGTTCATCAACGCCGTCGAGGCGCTTGGCAGGCTCTCGGCGACGGCCGACGAGACGTTCCGAGGATCGAACGCCAATCTGCACACCAACTTGCAGAACCTGCAGCGCCCGCTCAAGCAGATCACCCGCGCCTCGCCGTACGTCGTCGGCGCGTTGAAGCTGCTTCTGACTGCGCCCTTCAACATCGACAACATCCCGAAGGCGATTCGCGGTGACTACATCAACTTGTCCCTGAACCTCGATGCCACGCTGAGTGCACTGGACAACGGGCTCCTCACCGGAACCGGTATCTCGGGCATGCTGCGCGCCCTTGAGCAGAGTTGGGGTCGCGATCCGGCGACGATGATTCCGGACGTGCGATTCACACCGAACCCGCATGACGCGCCCGGTGGACCGCTCGTCGAACGGGGGGAGTGAGACATGCTGACTCGTTTCATCAAGATTCAGCTGGTGCTCTTCGGCATCATCACGCTGATCGGGTTGATCATCCTGTCGCTGGTGTACCTGCGTCTACCGACGTATGCCGGGGTGAACATGTACCGGCTCTACGCCGACCTGCCCAGCTCCGCGGGGTTGTACCGGACGGCGAACGTGACCTTCCGCGGCACCACCATCGGCAAGGTGCTCGAAGTCGAGCCCACCGAAAAGGGTGCCCGCGTCACGATGGACATCTACGACCAGTTCAAGGTGCCGGTTGACTCGACGGCGAACGTGCACTCCGTGTCTGCGGTCGGCGAGCAGTTCATCGACCTCGTGTCGCCAGGCAATCCGCCGCAGAACTTCAGCCCCGGCCAGACGATCACCAAGGGTTCGGTGCCGTCGGAGGTTGGCCCGGCGCTGGACGCGGCACAGAAGGGCTTGGCAGCGCTGCCGAAGGAGAAGATCGGCGTCCTGCTCGACGAGGCGTCGAAGGCCGTTGGCGGCCTCGGCCCTGCGCTGCAGCACCTCGTCGACGGGACGTCGGCGATCGCGAAGGACTTCAACGCCAACATCGACGACGTCAACGACATCGTCGAGAACTCGGGCCCGATCATCGACAGCCAGGTCGACTCGCGCGATGCCATCGAACGGTGGTCGGCGAACCTGAATACGTTGACGACTCAGTCGGCCGCCCAGGACGCCGCATTGCGCGGCACGCTGCAACAGGCCGCCCCGACCGCCGATCAGCTGAACGACTTGTTCAGTGGAACGCGCGATTCGCTTCCACAGACGTTGGCGAACCTCGAGATCGTCCTCGACATGCTCAAGCGCTACAACAAGAACGTCGAACAGGTACTCGTGATACTCCCGCAGGGCGCAGCCATTGCGCAGGCCGCGTCGATCTTCGCGCCAGAAGCGTTGCTGCACTTCGGTCTTGGCATCAACGTGCCGCCGCCGTGCCTCACCGGATTCCTTCCGCCGTCGGAGTGGCGGGCACCCGCGGACACCACGACCGCGCCGCTGCCGGACGGTCTGTATTGCAAGATTCCAAAGGATGCACAAAATGTGGTCCGCGGCGCGCGCAACTACCCGTGCGCGGACGTATCAGGCAAGCGTGCTGCGACTCCTAAGGAGTGCCGTAGCAACGAGCCGTACGAGCCCTTGGGAACCAACCCGTGGTACGGCGATCCGAACCAGATCCTGACCTGCCCGGCGCCGGCGGCTCGCTGCGACCAACCCGTCAAGCCCGGGTACGTGATACCGGGACAGTCGGTGAATACGGGACTTAATCCGCTGCCAGCAAGCATGCTGCCGCCGCCCGAGACGAACGCTCCGAGAAGCGATCCGTTGACGGCGCCCGGCCAGGGCACGGTCGCGTGCAGTGGACAGCAGCCCAATCCGTGCATCTACACTCCGGCAGAGGGTCCGCCAGTGGCGACGTACAGCCCGACCAGTGGCGAGGTCACCGGACCCGGCGGCGTGAAGTACACCGTCACCAACTCGAGTAACCCAGGAGACGACGGATGGAAGGAGATGCTGGCACCCGCCAGCTGAACCTCACCGATGATCCCGCACCAGAACAGTCGATAGATCCTTCAGCACCGGACGAAGACGCTTCGTCCCTGACCGAGCAGTCGGCCGAAGAGTCCCAAGACGACACGGTTTTGGACGACACGGTTTCGGACGACACGGTTTCGGACGAGACGGTTTCAGACGACACGGTTTCGGACGAAACGGTTTCAGACGGCCCTGTCTTGGATGACACGGTTTCGGATGGCCTGGTTTCGGATGGCCCGGTCGGGGCCGTGGACGAAAGACGTCCCACTCGCATCGGGCGCGGGTGGGCGATCGGCGTGGCAGCCGTTCTCGTCGTGCTGGCTGCGGCGACCGGCGTCGGCGGCTACCTGGCCATGAAGTCGCATCGGGAGAACGAGGCGGTGGCGACGGCCGAGGCGGCGGCCGTACAGGCTGCGAAGGATTGCGTAACCGCCACCCAGGCCCCCGACACCTCCGCGATGGCCGCTAGCCAGACCAAGATCATCGAATGCGCCACCGGCGACTTCGGCGCTCAGGCCACCCTGTACAGCGGAATTCTGCTTGACGCCTACCAGGCAGCCAATGCCAAGGTGGCGGTGTCGGAGATGCGCGCGGCGGTCGAGAAGCACTACGACGACGGTGCGATGGACGTGCTCGTCGCCGTTCGCGTGAAGGTGACGAACTCCCAAGTCGCCGATCAGGAGCAGGGTTACCGACTGCGGGTCAGGATGGCACCGGCCGACGGCACGTACAAGGTGGACAAGCTCGACCAGGTTGCGTCGTGACGGCTGTGCTTGGCGCGAAGAAGGATCTCGAGAAGGACCAGAAGAAGGAACAGCGCGATGAGCCGGCCAAGGAGGTAGCGACCGCCGCCGCTGATGGTTCGTCGGCCAACCCGCTGGCCTCGTGGCAAGCACGCGCCGGTGCGCTCGCGGTGGACGTGGTACCGGGTCTAGCGGTGGCGGCGAGCCTGACACTGCTGGCGATGGGGACGGAGATGTACGGCGCAGCCTGGTGGGCTTACGTGGTTGCGGCGGCATTGACCGTCGTGGCGATGGCCGTCAACAGGTGGTTGATCCCGTCGGTGTCGGGTTGGACGGTGGGCCGTTCCGCGGTCGCAATCCGCGTGGTGCACAGGCGCGACGGGGCCATGGCCGGAGTCTTGCGACTGTTCCTGCGAGACGTCGCGCATCTGCTCGACACCGTCGCGCTGGCCGTCGGTTGGCTGTGGCCGCTGTGGGACTCGCGTCGTCGAACCTTTGCCGATCTCTTGTTGCGGACCGAGGTGTGGTCCGTCGAGCCGCCGGAACGCAATGAGCGTCGGCGCGCTGGTGTCGTATTCGTGGTGGCGACGCTGCTGTGTGCAGGCCTCGCAGGACTCGGCTACCTCGGCACCTTCCGACACGACCAGGCCGTCGACCGGACGCACGCGGAGATCGCGGAGCAGGGGCCGCGCATCGTCGAGCAGATGCTGAGTTACTCGGTCGATACGCTGAAGGCCGACTTCGCCCACGCGCAAACGCTCGTCACGGATTCCTACCGTCCGCAGTTGGTGGCCCAGCAGGACGCCGTCGCCAAGGCAGGCGCCACCACGAACGACTACTGGGCCGTCAGCAGCGCAGTGCTCTCCGCCGAGGAGAATCAGGCGTCGATGTTGCTTGCGATGCAGGGACAACGGGGCAACGACGCAAAGAACCTCAAGTTCATCACCGCGACGCTGCGGGTCGACTTCAAGAAGTCGAGCGACGCCAAGTGGCAGATCGAGAATCTCACGGTGTTGAAGAGGCCACTGGCGGGCGGGGGCGGCTGATGAGTAGCCCCGTGTCAAGCGGCGCTGGCGCGAAGAAGAGAGTGCGCTGATGAGCGCTTGCGCGAAGAAGAGAGTGCGCTGATGAGTCCGCGGCGCAGAATCGACCCATCGGAGCGTGACTACTTCACGTTCACTCCCGACCCGCCACGCCAACGGCGGTGGGGGCTGGTGCTCGTCGCGGTGTTTTGCACGCTGGCGATGGCGGCGGCCATTACCGCGAGCGCGGTCATGGTGGTCCACCACGAACGCGACCTCGCTGCGCAGTACCGGGCCGCGGCCGCGCTGACTTACGTGCGCGGATTCATGACGTCGTACACGTCGCTGGATCCGTTTCACGCCAACGACTATGCGGACCGCGTAATCGAGCAGGGCACAGGCGAATTCGCGAAGGAGTTCGCCACGAAGCTCAACGAGATCACCATTCGGGTTGCCCAGGCCGAACCGACCGTCGGCACGGTCCTGGACGCCGGTGTGCAACGGTGGAACGACGACGGCAGCGCGGACGTCCTGGTGGCGACGAAGGTGACGACCAAACCGTCGAACGGCGCACCCCCGACTGAGAGCGGAAGCCGTTGGGTCGTCACGACAACGAAGGAGGGCTCGCTGTGGAAGATCAGCCGGTTGATACAGGTGATCTGACCGCCCCGGCCCCGGCGGCGACACCTCAGGGCAAGTCCTCGCGCAACCGTCATCGCTTGCCGAGGAGCCGCGCGCGCGACGCCGTCGATGGCGGCGAAGACGCGACCGAAGAGGCGAAGGCATCGGACACGGTCGAGGCGCTGGAGCCCACAGTCGATGACGCATCGGAAGGCGCCAAGGGCTCGGAGGACGCCAAGGACTCAGATGAAATTAGCGAGTCCGATGAAACGGACTCCCACACCGAAGGGGCAGAGGACGCCGGAGCCGCCGACGAGGCGCCCGAGCCCGAGGGACCCGAACCGGATCTGGTTCCGCATCGTCCGGTGGGCCGCCTGCTCAAGATCGCCGCGATCGTCGCGGGCGTGATCTTCGTCGGTGCTGCTGCGTTCGCCGCCGCGTCGGCACAGCCCTACTTCGCCGACCGGGCCCGTGCCGCCGAGAAGTTCCAGGTCGCACAGACCGCGGCGAACGCGATCTCCACGCTCTGGAGCTATGCGCCCGACAACATCGACCAGCTGCCCGACCGTGCGGCCAAGTTCCTCAGCGGCGACTTCGCCGCCGAGTACCGCAAGTTCATCGACTCGATCGCCGCGCCGAACAAGCAGGCCCAGGTCACCAACGCGACCCAGGTGGTTGGCGCCGCCGTCGAATCCCTGACGCCAACGGAGGCCACCGCGATCGTGTACACCAACTCGGTCGCCACCAGCCCGGCGACGAAGGGTGTGCCGTCGCTGCGCTACCTGTCGTACCGCCTCACGTTGGTTCCGCAGGGCGGCAAGTGGTTGGTCACGAAGATGACGGCCCTCACCCAACTGGACCTGACACCGCGCGTCTAGCCTTCCAGCATGCCAACTGTTCTCGTCACCGGTGCGGCAAGAGGGATCGGACGGTCGATCGCCACACACTTGGCCGAACGCGGCTGGGACGTCATCGCAGGCGTGCGGAACGCGCAGGACGCGGACGCCGTTGCCACGCTCAACCCACAGCGGATCTCGGCGGTTCTACTCGACGTGACCAACGACGCGCACATCGCCGCGCTGACAGAGTCCATCGGGCCGCGGCTCGACGGCATCGTGAACAACGCGGGGATCGCGGTGAGCGGCCCGATGGAGACCGTCAGTTCCGAGGAGTGGCGAAAGCAGTTGGAGGTCAACGTAGTTGGTCAGCTCGCCGTGACCAGAGCGGTGCTGCCGCTACTGCGGGAGTCGAAGGGACGCGTCGTCTTCATCTCGAGTGTCAACGGGCATCTGGCCATGCCGATGCTCGGTGCCTACAGCGCGTCGAAGTTCGCTCTGGAGGCCGCAGCCGACTCAATGCGGATGGAGTTGCGGCCGTGGGGTATTCGCGTCGTGGTCGTCGAGCCAGCGCAGACCGACACCGACATGTGGCAAACGGCCGACACCGCGGTCATGGAGTCGGAGGAGGCGATGACGCCCGAGCACCGCGAGCTGTACTCCCGGCACATGGCGGGCATGAAGAAACTCATCCCGACGTCGCAGCGAATCGCCGTCTCCCCGGCGAAGGTGTCGGCCGTCGTCGAAGAGGCGCTGACGAAGCGTCGGCCGCGGGCGCGTTACGTCGTGGGAATTGGGCCAAAGCTTCAGACCGTACTCGTCACGAACATGCCCGCCGCGGTCCGTGACCGCGTGCTGCGCAAGGTTGCCGGTCAGCCCTGACCAGGGCGCTGGCGACCGTACCCGCAGGTCAAGATCAGATCCGTGCAGTGGGCGGTCCGTTCGACCCGTGCCGTCGATTTTTGGGTAGCTTGCTGCACTTCTAGCAAAAATTGACGCGTTTATTGACTCTGGTGTTAGTGTGAACCCCGTCACGATGCGGTGCGTAGAAAAGGACTGGTCAGATGGCGGGAAATCATTGCAGTAGGAGAAATCGCAAAGCGCAAATAGCCATGCTGAGTGCAGCGACAGCGACGGCGACGGTGTTGACCGTAGGGGTTGCCCCTCCGCCGCATGCGGTGGGTGCCGCAGCCGTCAATAGCGAGGCCGTCGACCTCGCCGCAGCCGTCAAGATCTTCCCAGCACCGGGTGTGCTGCCCGACCTCACGGGTGGTGCTGGCAGCGCTGTGTACGACGCCGCGCAGGCGTTCTACGCGCAGGCGCTGACGGCGATCGTGAACAACGTGAATCTGTCCGCATTGGCACAGGCATCCGGCGTCGACCTGGAAAGCCTGCTGGCGCAGATTCCAGCAGCGTTGCTGCCAGGCGTGCTACAGGCGGTTGAGGTACCCCTCGGCCCGCTGCTGGGTGGCGTACTGACCCAGGTGCTCGGCAGCTCGGGCCTCAACCCCCTTGTCGCTGCGGCACTGACCACCGCTCTGACGACGCTCGGTGTCATAGACACTTCCGGTAGCGCAAATCTGCTCGACGTTCTCGGGCTGCTGGGTCTCGATCTGTCGGACCCCCTCAATGTGTCCAACCTGAACGTGCCTGGGTTGAACATCGTGACGGCGGGCGCGCCGTTCACTCTGCTGAAGCTGCTCGGGGTGGACCTTGGCTGGGTGCCTCCGACCCCGAACTCGGTTGCCGACGAGATCAATGGAACCTCATACCTGAAGGTCGGCCTCGTTGGACTACTCGGCACGCTGTCCGACGCACTTGGCACTCAGAATCTCCCGCTGACGGGGGTGATAGACACGTTGACGGGGGCCCTCACCGGCCTTGGGGTCGACGTACCCGACCTCGTCGACATCCGCGTGCCGATCACCGTCGGCTTTGGTCTCGGCGCATTCGCACTCGGGGCGGCCTACCCGCAAGTCGTCGCCGACCTGCCCAACCAGCCTGGCGGTTCCGCGTACACGGGCGTCGACCCAATCCTGGGCAGCTTCACGATCCTGCCGATGATCCTGCTGCGGAACCCCGGCCGCGCCAACGGCGGTTTGTTCGCGCGGTTCTATCCGCTCGGCGACCTCGTCGGCATCGACCTCGTCACCCCCGACACGCACGTGGAAAGCGACGGGAAGCCCGGCGACGTCGCGCTACCCGGTGGGCTCCTGCTCGGCGGCGCGAACCTGATCCCGATCAAGATCGACGCGACCGTCGAATACGATCCGCTCTCGGACTTCGCGGCGTGGCCCAACCCCTTCACGCTCGCGAACAACCTTGCGGCAGGCGCCTTCCCGACCTACATCCTTCGAGGCCTGACGCTCGACACGGTTCCCGCCCAGATCACCAGCCAGCTCAACACGATTCTCGGTGGCCTGGTCACGAACCCCAACAGTCCCCTTGCGCTGAACCTGTACCTCACGATCCCGTCGTCCACGCTGCCGCTCCTGGAGCCGGTGTACCTCATTGGTGACGTGAGCAGCCTTGCCGGCGTGGACTTGCCGTACAAGGTGGCGAACGCGCTGTCACCGGCCCTCACCTCGCTGGTCAACCTCGGCTACACGGATGCCTACCGCACGCCCAGCGGCGCCTACGACCGGACGCTTCTCGACGCGGGCGATCCAACGCCGTTCTTCTCGTTCCCCGACGTCGACTGGACGAAGGTGCCGCAAGACGTCCTCAATCAGTTGTTCGCCGGAATTCAAAAGGAATTCCTCAGCGGCAATCCGACGCCTCCGCCCGTGAACGTGGTCTCGACGCTGATCGGCTTGATCGGCGGCGGCGCGACTCCGTTCACCGCTGCGCCGGTTGCAGGCGGCACCTCGCCAGGAACGTCGAATCCCGGTGGCTTGTTCGACGGTCTGGGGAATGTGTTCAGCGGCGTGGGGAATCTGGGCAGTGCGCTGCCAGGTGGCCTCGTTGGAGGCGCGGCGGGCGGCCCCACCAGCGGCGTCGCGGGTCTGCTGCACAACCCGCTGAGCAGTGTGCTCGGCGGCGGCACGGCGGGAGCCACGTCAGCGGGCACGTCCGGAGGCACGACCGGTAACCCCGTCAACAACCTCGTCCATGGCCTGCCCGTCGTGAGCGGATTGCTCGGTGGCGGCGGCAACCAACGAACCTCGGCAGCCTCCGTGCCGTCGACGACGCCGAACCTGCTGAGCCTGGGCAACCGTGGCGCGGGCACCCAGGCGGCCACGAACGGCAGGGCCTTGGCGACCGCCATCCACGACGTCACGACGAAGTTCGTGCCTCAGGTCAAGGCTGGCGGCGGCTCCGCCACCAACGGGTCTGCGACCCAAGGTCCGTTGCGAAAGCTGTTGAGCGGTGCGGGTATTGGTCAGCCCGGCGATGGTCCGATCAGCAAGGCGCTGCACAAACTGGCTGGCGACGACGACAAGTAGGGTTTGTCGCCAGTACTCAGTTGAAGGCGATCCAGCTGGGCAGTGCACGCTCGCGCGAGTCGCACAGCACCTGATAGGTGTCGCACGACCCCTTGGGCACGCCTGCGCCCGCCCACATGCCGCCGGTGTCACGACGCAACACGATCGCGGAGGAGCCGCCACCGTCCAGCAGGATGGCGGTGTCGCTGCCCAGCCCCCGGAACAGGTCTTGGATCTGATCCGGTGTGTAGCTGCCGCCTTGGAACACGTACATCTCGTCCTTGTCGCGGGCGTACGCGATCGCGGTGCGCGCGGCGCTCGGTCCACCGTCGTTCATCTGGCCGGAGTTACCAGGCGCAAGGAGGCCGAGGCCGCTGACGGCGACGAAGCGGGAGCCCTTACCCATAAGGTCGGCGATCACCGGTGACGCGGCGTCATAGTCGTTGGGTGCTCTCGGGGAGATGACGAACGGCGCGCCGCCGACGGGAATGATCATCGTCGACAGCGCCGTCCAGACCTCGTCGCCGCCGGAAAGGGCCTGCTTGCCCGCATAGGCGATCGTTCCCGTCACCGCAACGTTGGCCCTGCCTGCGCCCTTGGTGTTGTCCACGTACGCGCCGAGGGGCGAACTACAGCCCGTCGACTTCCAGGACCCGCCCTTCTGCCCGCGCACGTCGAAGAAGTTCGCGTTGATCGCGATCGTCGGCTGCCCCAGCGCCTGCCAAGCCTGCAACGGCGAGTAGGTCTCCGACGCCTGCACGAGCCCCTCGCTGGTCCTTGCGCCGGGGTTGCGCTCGCAGCGCGATTGGTAACCCGAGTGCGAGTCGGCTAACAGTCGCGGCGAGAGCTTCCGCGAGGCGTTCTTGGCGATCATCAGGTGGCCACCGTTGGTGAGCTCGTACCAGCTGCCTGCGGCGTTGAGCATCGGCGCGGGATTGCCGCCACCGAAGTTGTAGACCAGGTACGCGCCGCGTGTGTTGGCGATGGCAGCCGCGAGCAGTTCGCGACCGTCCGCGGCACGCGCCGACGGCACCCCCGCCGTCGTAGCCAGGACGGCGCACAGCGCAACCATCGTGGCGCTGGAGGCGAGCCGCCGAAGGAACGCGATGGGGATTAGCACTGGGGGCCCTTTCGGCAGGTCCGGACTGCTAATCACAATAGCCACACCAGCACCACTGTCAACTTTGGTCACGCCTCAGACACGATCCAGCAACGGACGAATCAACGCGTGAGTGATGACTGGGTTCGTCAACCGGGGCCGGCTCTCGAGCTTGGGCGCCGCGGGTAGCGGGTATCAAACAGCCATGCCTTCCGTGTCACGAACCTTCTCCGTCACCGCGCCCCCTGCCCGCGTCGTCGACTACCTCAAGGACTTCTCCAACGCCGAGGAGTGGGACCCCGGCACGCAGTCGTGCACGCGCGAAGGCGACGGCCCGGTCGAAGTCGGCACGACGTGGCACAACGTCAGCAAGATCGTCGGCGTGACTGCCGAGCTGACCTACCGGCTGGATGAACTGACCAATCGGACGCTCGTCTTCATCGGCGAGAACTCGTCGTCGACTTCGAAGGACACCATCACCGTTGACGCGTCAGGCTCGGGGTCGGTGATCACCTACCACGCCGACCTGGAGATGAAGGGTGCCGCCAAGCTCTTGAGCCCCGCGATGAAGATCGTGTTCGAGAAGCTCGCGAACGACACCGAGAAGCAGATGACGACCGTGCTGAACGGTCTCTAGAGTTCAACGGTCAGCTTCCCGGCGGCGCCAACCGATAGACCGCACCCGCGTAGTCGTCGGTGACGTAGATCGCGCCATCGGGTCCGACGACTGCGGCGACGGGGCGCCCCCACCGCGAGCCGTCGTCGGACTGGAATCCGCCGACGAGCGTCTGCTGATCCTGCAAACCTCCACTGCGCCAGGCAAAGAACGACACCTCGGGGGCACGCGGCGGCTGCCTGTTCCACGAGCCGTGCACGCCAACCAGGGCACCATGGGCGTAGGGCGGCGGGAGTGTCCCATCGACGAAGCTCATGCCGAGGGGCGCCGAGTGCGCACCCATGCTCTGCTCGATGGGTGCGAGCGTCGCGCAGTCGAGCTTGCTTCCGTCGCCGTTCGTCTGCACGTCGCGGATCAACGGCAGATTTGCAGGCCCCTTGGCGGGATTGCAGTAGGGCCAACCCAATTCACGTCCGGGCGTCAGCTTCGCGATCGACTCGCGCGGGTTCTCGTCGACGTAGTCCGGCACCACCTGGCCTTGTAGGGGTCCCTCGTCGGCGACGGCGACGTTGTCGCGATTGTTGACCGCGGTCCACAGCGAGCCGTCGGGGGCGACTGCCAACCCGGTGCCGTTTCGGACGCCCGTCGCGAACACCTCGGCGGGCCCGTTGCCCGGCGGCACTCGCATGATGGTCGCGCGCGGCGGGTTGGCCGTGCGGTCCTCCGCCGAGACGTTGCCCGTCGATCCGATCGAAAAGTACACCGCCCCATCGGGTCCCACGACGACGCTCTTCAAGGCGTGGGCATAGGCGCCACCCAGGTCCGGGCTACGGGCGTCGGGTAGATCTCTTGCGACGACGCGGCGGTTGGTGGCCGTACCGCCTGCGTAGTCGTAGGCGTCGATCTGGTCGCTCTCGGC
>Ga0068863_100001515_pt1 | contig 22936 bp, 20 predicted proteins | sample KBSSwiS62_FD_66596 | JGI IMG/M metagenome (GOLD analysis project Ga0068863, IMG submission 66596) | Switchgrass rhizosphere microbial communities from Kellogg Biological Station, Michigan, USA - KBS Switchgrass S6-2 | ecosystem: Host-associated > Plants > Roots > Rhizosphere > Soil ... | reverse complement strand
GCCGTTGTGACGCAGGTTGTCACACGACACCACGGTAAACGGTTTCGTCCCCGCCGAACGTCGTAGTGTCAACGCCTCGGTGACGAAGCCGAACACCGTGCGTGGATCACCGCCGCCGGACAGGTCGTGCACCACATCTGGATGGTCGGCGTCGAAGACACCCGACTCGGGGTCGACGTGATACCCGCCCTCCGTGATGGTCAGCGTCACGATGCGAAGCGCCGGATCGGTCAACAACCGGAGCACCTCGGCTGGCTGCTCCGGCGCGAGCAGATAGTCGAGCTGGGCGCCGATGACGCGCACAGTCGTATCGCCCTTGGCCGGCGCGACGGTGAGCGAATACAGACAGTCCTGGGACCGGAACTGCTCGGCCTTCTTCCGGCCTCGTTCGCCGCCCGACAAGCCGATGCCCACGATGCCCCAATCCTGTTGGTCGGGTAGTGCGAGACAGCGATCGATATAGAAGGCCTGATGCGCGCGGTGGAAGTTGCCCACGCCGAAATGGGCAATACCGCGCTTGAGGCGGGTTCGGTCATACGACGGCGTCGCGATCTTGGATGGCAACTTCGAAAGCGTGTCCTCGTTCAGTTCGATCATGGTTGACCCTCCAAACAGACAGTGCTTACTTCTCGCGGAGCAACCGCAGGTCGGAAGGCTCGCGGAGCAGGTTTTCGAGATTTTTGTTGCCTTCGGTGTTGTAGGGCTGACGCATGTGTTCGTCCCACGCGGCGCGCGAACGAAACATCTCGAGCATCATCCAGGTGTCCGAATCATCTTGCGGCTGCAGGAAATGCATGAACACGCACCCCGGCTCGCTCAGGGTGTTCTGCCGCATCGATTGAAGCTGGGCCTCGGCCTCCGCGAGGCGGTCGAGTCTCGGCTTGATGGTGACAACCAGAAACAGCGGTCCGTCGTGATCACCATGGTCATCGGCCGGCAACGGGCACCTCGATCGAATTCTGCAGCGTGTCGATGAATGCGTCCGTGTTCTTGCTCTGGACGAACGCGGAGACGGCGTCGTACACACCATGCTGGAAGTTGGTCGACATCAACTCGCCATGGGTGATCGACAGCAGAATCCTGTCCTTCCACAACGACGCCGAAGCCAGCCGCTGATAAGCGGGCAGTGATGCCACATCGACGTCGTTGCGAATCGGCACGGATCCCTTCAGTTTGTTGAACTCCAGCGATGTCTTCGGATCCGCGATGGTCGCCATGAACTTCATGGCATTTACGCCGTCTTTAGCGTCGGACGACACCACGAACGTGTCGACGATCGCCAGGTACGCGCCCGCGGTACCGGGATACGGCACATACCCGAAGTCCCTGCCTTCCACCGACCTGTTCGCGACGAGTTCGCCGTAGACGGAGTCGTTCATTGACAGGAAGGCGCACTGGCCGGTGGCCAGCTTCTTCGCCGCCTGATCCCAAGTCAGGCCCCCGGCGCTCGGATCGGCGTAAGAGACAATCTGGGCGAACTGCGAAAGCGCTTGCCGGAGTTGAGATCCCCTCCAGTCGAACGAATCGTCCCGAATCCTGGCCCACCCATCTGTGCCGATGACCCCGAGCAGTGTGTTCTCGAACAGTTCGGTCGCGGTGAACCTGTCCTTGCCGCCAAGGCACAACGCGGACTTTCCGCTTGCCGCCACCTTCGCGAGATCTGCCTCGAAGGCCTCGGTCGTGTAGCCGGGTCTGGGCGGCGCCACGCCGGCGTCTTTCAACATCCGCTGGTTGAACCACAACACATTTCCGCGATGGGACCCGGTGGGCACGCCCCAGGCCTTCACGCGATACGTCGCCGCGTCGAGCAGTGCCTGCGGCATGGTGCGATCCAAACCCGAGCTTTCGTAGACGCCGGACACATCGGTAATGCGGTGGGCGTCGACCCACGCACGCAGCGAGCTGCCCAAGAACGTCTGCCAGACATCAGGCGGATCACCCGCCTGCAGACGCGCGGCGAGCGCAACCTGGACGTTGCTACCGCCACCACCGGCGATGGCGCCGTCGACCACCTCGACATCGGGGTTTCCCGCCTTGAAAGCGTTGAGCAGCACCTCAAATGCCGGATGTTCCGAAGGCGATACCCACCAGGAGACCACTTCGAGTCGCTTAGTCGGGTCGGAGAAGTTGCCCTTTTGCCCGCCGCCGCCGCATGCCGCGAGCACAACAACCAGAAAGGCGATCCAGTAGCGCTTCATGCTGCGTGCTCCTTAACCGCGTGGGGCGCCGCTCTCAGGTCGTAGACGGCGAAACTGGCGACGACAGCGAAGCAGACGGCGGGAACGATGAACGAGATCGCCGGACTCGTCTTATCGAGCAGATAGCCCTGGATCAACGGCATGATCGCGCCGCCGACGATGGCCATCACGAGGCCGGCCGCGCCGAACTTTGTTGCCGGACCGAGGCCTTGGAGAGCGACGCCGTAGATCGTCGGGAACATCAGGGATAGACAGAACGAGAGCGCGACAACGGCGGCCACCCCGACCACGTTGGGCGAGAACATCGCGACCACACAGAGCACGACCGCCAGCACAGCGAGGACTGTGAGGACCTTTGTCGCGCGGATCTTCCCGATGAGCCACGTCATGAAGAACCGTGAGATGAGGAAGACGATCAGGCTCACCTGCAGGAGATAGCCTCCCAGCTGCAGCGATCCGTTCAGCGCCTGCTGCGAGTACTGGATGAGGAACGTCCACGTGCACACCTGCGCGGCGACGTTGAAGAACTGTGCGACAACCCCGTACACGTAACGCTTGTTCGACATCAGGATCTTCAGCGGTGACTGGCCCTCCATGTCAGCGTCGGGATACTCCTCGACGATGGGCGGGGATCTCTTGATAGCGATCACCAGACCGATCGCGATGAGGACGAAGCCGAGGCCGAGATACGGACCCATCACCGCGCCCAATTGGCCGGCGCGAACGGCCGTCTCCTGGGCCGGAGTCACATTGGCCATGTTCACCGGCTCATCCAACTTCGGCAGAATCAGTGTGGCGGCAAGCAGCACTCCGATATTCGTGCCGACGGGGTTGAACGCCTGGGCGAAGTTGAGTCTTCGGGTCGCGGTTTCCTCCGGGCCGAGCGAAAGCACATAGGGATTGGCGGACGTCTCGAGGATCGAGCATCCGGCGGCGATCGCGAACAGAGCGACCAGGAACGCTTCGTAGGTCATGATCTTGCTCGCCGGGTAGAACGCAATTGCGCCCGCCGCAGCGAGAAGCACACCGGAAAGAAGACCGGCCTTGTAGCCGAACCGCTGATTGATGAGCGCTGCAGGGATCGCCAGCAGGAAGTACGCGCCGAAGTACGCCAACTGCACGAGCGAGGCCTGGAAGGTGTTCATCTCGAAGATGCGCTTGAATCCCGCGACCATCGGCGTGGTGAGGTCGGCGGCGACGCCCCATGCGGTGAAGCAACTGATGAGGACTACGAAGAGCAGTCCCATCCCCGGGTAGACCAACCCTGCCTTCGCTGTCGAGGCCGCTGGTGCGTCGGCGGGCTGATCCGCGTGGTCAGTGGTTGTCATGCTCGTGCCTCTCGTCAGCCGAGAAGAGTTCGGTCTCCACCAGCGTGTGATCTGGATCACATTACTCAGACATCATCACCAGCGGAGCAGTTCCGCATGTGGTTTGACGTGGGTATTTGCCCGATTCGACCCGTCCATCGCCTCACCGAGAGCACGGTTCGCGATGAGCACCCCGCTCGACGTGTAGGGCTGCGAGAACCAATGGCCACGGGTGAACGGGGCACCCAATAGGTGCTGGTCAGCGGACTACTGCTAGGTAGGTGGGTCCCTGGAGAGATCGGGGGGGCTGGGGAACACCAACGCCTCGATCAAGCCGGAGATTTTGGCGGAGGTGGGGGCGATGGCGTGGCCGAGACGTCTCCACCCTTGACGTAGTAGATCAATCCCTTGTCGCGGTGCACCCCGGTTTTGCTGATCGGCGGGGTGGGGGGTGAAGGTGGTGTCGGGTTCTGCGAGGCGACGGCTGTGGCGTTGTCGGGGCTGGCGGTGGCTGGTGCTGCTGCACCGAGCGCGCCGCGTTCTTGCCCGTGTACAAGACATTCGAGTCGACGACGGCGTACTTGGGGCGGCTGGCGGAAGCACCCGCGTCCCGCTAAGCGGTAATCCGCAACTATGCCGACTCTTGCGCCGAGGACGTCGAGCGCCGACATACTCTTCGACGGTGAGTCGAAGACATCGCTGCCCGAAGCGCTCATCGTGGCCGTGGCGGAGCATCGGCTACCTCATGCTCGCGCTGACACTGACAATGACCGGTTGTCAACAGTCGCCGCGCGACCGCCGGGCGCAGGCCGACGAACTCACTGAGCAGGTCCGGGCGCTGCCCGGAGTGGCCGCCGCCAGCCTCGATTACGCCGACGCCTTCCTCGCGGGCAACGTGCATGCCTGGTTGACGGTCGACGTCACCGACGCCGCGACCGCCGACCAGATCGCCGCCATTGCCGCCCGGTACCTCGACGGGTTGCGGGCCGTCGACTACGGCGGCTACGACACCGAGCTCGACATCCGGCACGGCTGGAACCTGTTCGCCGTCGACAGCGGGCAGCACGCGGTCACCAACACCGATCAGATCATCGGGCAGGCCCGCGACTGGGCGGCGCTCCGCCACGAATTCTCCAGCGCCACCGTCACTTTGCGCGCAACCGTCACCCACCCCCCGCAGGCTTCGGCGCGCCCCGACACTGGCCATCCCAGCATCGGCAGTATCGACATGCCCGATGCCGACTACACCGCAGTCACCTCGGCGATCACCACCTTGAGTGCTCGATTTCCCCAATTGTCCGCCGGCACATGGACAGTCAGTGCGACCAATAACGCGCGCACCGCGCAGATCAGCACCTCGCAGCGGCTGCCGACTGATCGGGAACTCGTGGTGTGGGGCACGCTCAACGCCGACCAGACCACGCCGCACTCCGACGCAATGGCGATCAACCCACCGCAGGCCCCGCCGGTCTGGATATCGGAGGATGTGACCTCCCACGATCCGGCGGTCGCGCTGGCGCTGGCCGGGCGACATCTTCCAATCGCAGCGACACTGCCCCCGCCGCTGCTGTACACCGCCACCGATGAGCTGCAGGGACACCGGGACTTCAACGCTCGCACCACCGGCCCCGTCGCCGTCACGATCGGCGGCTGCACTGTGCGCACCTACCTGCCAGACCCGACCGAGCAGCGCTTCATGCATACCTACGAAACATGCAGGGTCTGAGCCGGCTCAGTTGACGGCCGGACGCCTTCGGGCATCGCAGAGCCGCCGATGGAGCTCGCGGCACCGGCAATGTGCCAAGAAAATCCCAAGACACCGATTGTCTCCTTGGTCGCAAGGCGGTGGGCATCCGCCACCACCAGCGCGTACGACTTGCGCCCGACCCAAGGGGAGAAACCTCATGCCATCGACTCAAACCGTCACTAAGACCGGCAGTAGTACGGACAGCTACGGCAACACCGTCAACTCCGACGGATCCGTGACCACCTCTGACGGCTACACCCTGAACGGCGACGGCACCGTCAGCACGCCCAATGGCGTCGTCATCGATCAAGACGGCACCCAACACTTCCCCGACTCGGGCCTCACCTTGGATCCTGACGGCACCATCCACTGGAGCAGTGGCGCAGTGCGCCAGCCCGACGGCACCCTCATCGATTCCGACGGCTCCGTGACCACAAACGACGGCTACACCCTCAACGCCGATGGCACGGTCACCACCCCCAGCGGCGTTGTCATCGATCAAGACGGCACCCAACACTTCCCCGACTCGGGCATCACCATCGACCCCGACGGCACCATCCACTTCAGTGACGGCTCCGTCCGCCAGCCCGACGGGACCATGGTCTTCTCCGACGGCTCTGTCCGTACGCCCGACGGCTACACGCTCAACCCGGACGGTACGGTCACCACGCCCGACGGCGTCGTCGTCGACCAAGACGGCACCGAACACTTTCCCGGCGGTCTCACCAAAGATCCCGACGGCACCCTCCACTTCAGTGACGGCACAACCCTGCAACCCGACGGCACCATCGTCAACCCCGACGGCAGCGTCGAGCTGCCCGACGGCACCACTCTCAACCCTGACGGCACTATCACCGATCGCGATGGCAGCGTGTACCTTCCCGACGGCACACCTGTCGGCAACGGCCCGGGCACGGTCGACGGACCCGGTCCCGGTACCGAAAACGACCCGGGCACTGAAGATGAGCCCGACGATGACAATGATCCAGACAGTGGAGATCCAGACGATGGAGACGACCCGGACTCTGGCAATGATCCGGATACTGGCCCCGACCCGGGCGACGGACCTGACCCCGGTGGTGATCCCGACGGCGATGGTGATCCCGACGATGACGAAAGTCCCAGCCGAGGCGGCCACGGACCACACGGAGGCCATACCCATACGGGTGCCGGCGTGGCCGGCGGTTCGCTGTTCGGGGGTGGCCGGGTCACCGGTGGGCTCGGTGACGTCGACACCGGGGAAAGCGGCTGGGGCTATTCCCAGTACGGCGCTCCGCGGGAGGATGACGGTGACGACGGCAACGAGTCACCCAGCGGGCATCACTCCGGGTCTGGGCACTCGTCATCGGGCAGTCCCTCGCGTGGCGGTATCGCCGTGTTGGGCAGCACCGATGACCAAGATTATGTCGGCGGCGGCATCGGCTGGACGAAATATGGTGCGCCGCATGCCGACACCGGGCCGGGCGCTCAGGCGCCGGTACATGCCCGCCGGGCCAGAGGATCTCACCGGGGCCGCGGTGGTCGCGGGCATCGCGGCCGTCAGTGGGCGCTGGGAGCGCTGGGTCTGGGATTGCTGGCCGGCGCTCTGGTGTGGGGTGTGAGCGCACAGCAGCACACCGACACTGCGGTCGATCCGCAGGTGCTCAGCACCACGCTGCCGGCACCCACAGTGACATCGGCGCCACCCTCGTCCACCACACCGCTTCCGCCAAGTGTGTCCACCTCAGTGTCGGTGCTGCCGACGCTGATCGTGACAACCACGTCGGCCGCACCGGTCACTACGGACCAGGCGCCTCCGTCAGTCTTTGAGCAAACCGATACTGGCCCAACGACTCCGGTCACGCTGGCACCCGCACCATCGACGACGTCCAGCGTCGCACCGACGACCTCGACCAAGCCGACGACGCACGTCACGACCGCGCAGCCGACCACGTCGAGCACCCACCACAGCGGCAACAACAAACACGCCTCGGCACCGAACGGCATCAATACCAAGGGAGCACTCAAACCTGCAACCCACGTTGCCGATACACACAACTGAAAGTCGTCATTCTTGGCCGGCGTCTCATGCAGCGGGCGCGGCGTCCCAGCTGGCCGGTTGGACGTTATTACATACAACGTATGATCATAGAAGACGTCACCTCACCGAATATCGACATTCCATTGACCTCCAGGCACGCTGGTCATACACTTCTGATGTATATGTCCAGACCCACGCTCCACCGGAGGTTGAGGCATCGATGAATGCGCGCAGCACTGCTCCGAACGTCTTCGAGGCCGGCCTCCCCACGTTCAACTACGGCCTCACGGCCACTCCGCACGACATCCTCGAAGACGTCAGGCTGGCGCAATCGCGTGCGCCCATCGCCATCGGCCCCCTCGGTCCGGAGATACTGTCCTACGATCTGGCTCGGGAAATATTGCGCGACAACAGATTCCGCCTGCCACCCGGCATCACTCTAGCGGCGCAGGGCATCACCTCCGGTCCGTTGTTCGACAAGATGGCGACCAGCCTGCTGGGCCTGGACGGTGCACCACATGTTCGGTTGCGCAAACTGGTTTCCAAGGCGTTCACACCCCGCGCGACGTCACGTCTCCAAGACACGATCCACGAGGTGGTCAACGGGCTGATCGATCGGGTAATGGACGCCGGACGGTGCGACGTCGTGACCGACATCGCGCGTCCGTACCCCACCCCAATCATGTGCGCGTTGCTCGGTGCGCCTCGGGAGGATTGGCAGCTGTTCGCGGACTGGACTGAGGAGGTCTTCAAAGCCCTCAACTTTCAGCCCGATGCCAATTTCGACGAGTCCGCGATCATGCGCGCATGGAGCGAACTCGACGCGTACGTCGACGACATGGTCGCCGCTCGCCGAGGCAATCTGACCGATGATCTGCTCTCTGAGCTCATACGCGCTGAAAGCGACGGCGACCGGCTGAATCTCGACGAACTCCGCATGCTGGTGGCCGGCTTCTTGATGGCGGGAACGGATACGACGCGAAACCAACTGGCGGCGTCGGTTCAAGTGCTCTGTGAGCATCCGGACCAATGGGCCAAGCTGCGCGACCACCCAGAACTCGTGATGCAGGCGGTCGAGGAGAGCATGCGCCACTCACCTGCTGCCTGCATCGTGCCGCGAGCGGCCGTTGACGATGTCGAGTTCGGTGGCTATATGTTCCCGGCAGGCACCTTTGTACTCGCGAATACCTTTGCGGCCAACCGAGATCCAGCGATCTATGACGATGCTGACCGCTTCGACATCGCGCGCAAGGACGTTCCCGCAATTCTGACCTTCGGCGGTGGCGCGCACTACTGCCTAGGGGCCAACCTCGCACGTCGGGAACTGGCGGAAGCACTCACAGTCCTCACCCAACGTCTGCCCGCACCTCACCGAGCCGGACCCGCCCCGTGGAAATCCTTGCTCGGAATGACCGGCCCGACAACGCTTCCGATTGAGTTCGAAGCCAAAAGGCTCGTGACAGCGGATGCGTAGTCGCGGCTGGGCGGGATCCACGCCCGCCTCGGACGAGGAGGCGATCGCCCGCATTCTGGACGCGGTAGACGAAGAGGTCGCCGAGCACGGACCGGCCATACGCCTTGCCGACGTCGCCCGCAGGCTCGGCGTCACTCGCCAGACGGTGTACCGCTACTTTCCCAATGCTGACGCGCTGCTCATCGCCAGCTCGATGCGTGCGGTCAACGGCTTCATCGACCAGGTTGTGGAACACGCCGGCGGACTCAACGACCCGGTCGTCGCAGTCGTCGAATGCGTTTCGTTCGGAGTCGAAAACCTCTCTGGTGATCCGCAGCTGGAGAACCTATTGACCCGCCGACATGAGGGCGAAGCCATCACCTCGCTGACCTCCGACACGGCGATCTCATTCTGCTTAACGGTTTTCCACCGCCTTGATGTCGATTGGAAGCTTCACGGCTTCGACACCACCGCGCTCGGTGAGCTTGCCGAAATGACCTTGCGCACAGTGCAGTCCCTGTTGACTGATCCTGGGCAGGCGCCGCTCAGGGATCTCCCGCTACGCCGGTTCGTTGCGCGATGGCTCGGTCCAGCGATCCTCTATCCGCGGATGACGTCGCTGCTGATCCATGAACGACACAAACCGTCGGACTGGCACATCGAAGCAGAAAGGCGCACCTCGGCGTCGCTCAGTGGTCCCTAACGGTGGCCCACCTCAGCGGCGGCTCAGCTGGCTTCGTGTGACCGCGACCGGCCAAGCCGCCACTTGGTCTTCTTCGGCGTTTGGTAGTAGTCCTCGGTCCAGGCGTCCATCATCGTGTCGGCGTCGCTGTGCACGGGGCTATTCGTCACCTGCCATCCGCGACCTTCAATCTCTTTCGTGCACCACCGTATTAACGACCCCTCGGCGCCGATCTCCTCTGCAAGAAGAACCCGCTCCTCGGACGTCAACTTGTCGCTGAACGCGTCCATGCAGTTCTTCAGGCGAAAGTACGGAATGGCGTCATCGAATCGCCGACAGAGTTCGACAAGTTCCTTTCGGGCCTGGTCCAACAGGGGGGTCGGTTCACCGTGTTCGGCGGCCGGGACGGCCTGCGGCTCTTCGGCGATGTCTGCGCTCGGCTGTGCACTGGCCCCCGCGTCGCCGGCGGTCTGCGTCAGCTCGCGATACCTGACACGCAGCTCATCGAGCTCAGCCATCGCCGCTTCGGCTTTCTCTCGCCACCATCTGAGGTGGTACTCGACCAGCCTCGCCTCACAGTCAGGGCACACCGCCGCTGGACGGAATGCCGGGTCCAGCGGGGCCGCATTCTCGAATACCAGCCCGCAGAGCGCTTGGTCGTCGCGCTGGTTGAGGTAGTTCTGGTGGTGCACCAGCGAGGAGGATGCCTCGTGCACGTAGTTGTGGGGTGGTTCCACAGTGCGAACCTAGTCGACCAGCAGGACGCTTTTGCCGGTTCCGCCAAACGGCCGGGGGCTCAACGCAACTCGGGCGTTACATCGCAGGTCGCAGCCGAGCGATGATGCCATCGAGGTCGAGGACGAACATGTTGGGCCGGAAGATGTGGCCGCCGGGCTCCTCATGCGCTTCATGTGGGATGCCAGCGTCGCTGAGACGCTCGCGGAACTCTCGCTGGCCGGCGAGCACCTGGTTCTCCTGCACGCTGTCGAACCAGTTGACCGGATCGGGACTGGTGCCGGCGACCAAGAAGATCCGTTTGTTCCGGTAGCTCTCGATTCGCTCGACCGGGTTGTCGGCGCTGACCCTGGCCTCGTCCCATGGCACGCCGTAGACCGTAGCGCCGCCCAGTTCCACGACGGCCGAGCTCAAGTTCGCCCAATGCACGACGAGGCCGCCGTCGCGGCGCAGACTCGCCGGGCCGGAGTGGCTACTGACCGAGGCGAAGTGGCCGTAGTACTTGGCCGTGTATTTCAGCGCACCGAAACCGCCCATCGAGAACCCCGAGACCGCACGGCCGTCGTACTCCGCATACGTCCGGAAATTCGCCTCGATCCACGGGATCAATTGGGCCATGTGGAACGTCTCCCAGTTCCGTGGGCCGACGAACGAGCCGACCGGGTTGCAGTACCAGCCGGCCTGCCCGCCGTCAGGCATCACGACGATGATCGGCTTTCCCGCGGTCAAGCTACGGATGCCCAGAAAATCGAACTGGCGGAAGTCCGCGGCACCGCCGTGCAACATATAGAGGACGGGATAGGTGAGCCCGCTGGTGCGGTAATCGTCAGGAAGCAGGACATTGACGCCGGGGTTCCAGCCGATCGCGTCGGTCTGGAACCGGTAGTACCACATGCGGGGGTCGTTCTCGTTGCGGTCCACGATGCGCAACCCGAATCCGTCGCTGCGACCGAGGAATATGGCCAGTACTTGTCCGACGTCGATGGCGCCGGGATCGGCTATGTCGTTGACGGTGGCGATCAGCGGATAAAGCGCGGTGTCGCCGTAGAAGCGCAACGCCAACTTCGCCAGCGTGTCTCCTGCGACGACCGTGTACCTCGTGGCATCCGGGATGATCAGCTGTTGGCCCACATCTAGGTCGCTGGGATTGGTGATCCCACTGGCATCGGCGATCAGCGGATATAGGTCCGCGTCGCCGTAGAAGCGCAACGCCAACGCCGACAGTGTGTCCCCAGCGGCAACCGTATATCTGGTGAAGTCAGGCAAGAGGAGCCGTTGCCCGACATCGATGTCGCTCGGATTGGCGATACCGCTGGCGGTGGCGATCAGCCGATACAGTTCCGCGTCGCCGTAGAAGCGCAACGCCAATTGCCACAGCGTTTCCCCGGCAACAACGGTGTGTGTTCTGACCATTTGTTCACTCCCTCTGTTGCACGCCTCGCCGAGCAGCGAGTGATCAACGGCGGCCCCGTGTTACGCCGTAGCAGTGCTGTCGCGAAGTGCGCTGAATCGATGTCGCGGCACTCAAACTCGGCACGCTCGCGATCACCCCTCCTATATGGATGCCGGGTCCGAGTAAACCAAACTCTATCCGGAAATCCATGGTGCGTCAGGGATTTTGGGTGCCAGGTGACCATGAGGAGACAGTCGGCTCGACATCCATGGTGCCTGGTGATTGTGCTGCATTTTGCCGTGACGTGAATAGGTGGAGCTCGGGGGTTGGCGAAGTAGCGCAATCTGTTTGCCGCCCTTGATATTCCTGATCTTGAACTCAAGGATTCCGGCCGTCGATTGGTGGCCCCGACGGGCCAAGCGCGCGAGGAGCAACGTCTTGTCTGTGTGTAATGTCGTTCCTAGGCAGCAAATTTCGGAAACCGGGTATCGGCGAAAGGAGGCTCCGTGGCGCAGACAGGACCGTGGACCGGCGACCCAGTCTGGCTCGCGGACGTGCTGCGCGCCGAGGGCGTTCGGCTGGTCGAGTATCCCGGTTGGCGCGACCGTGGCCACGGTGACTTCAAAGACATCCGCGGCGTCATGGTGCACCACACCGGATCGGACAACGCCAGCGCGGCCTCCATCGCCAACGGCAGGCCGGATCTCGCTGGGCCGCTTTCGCAGCTGCATCTCGCGCGCGACGGCACGGTGACCGTCGTCGCGGTCGGCGTCGCATGGCACGCCGGCGTCGGCATGTATCCGTGGCTGCCGACCAACATGGGCAACTGGCACATGATCGGTATCGAGTGCGCCAACAGCGGAACCAGCCCCACTGCGCCGCACCGCACGAATTGGCCCGACGCGCAGTATGACGCGTTGGTCCGTTGCTGCGCCGCGATCAACCGCCGCCTGGCCCAGAACGCCAGCCGTACGATCGGGCACAAGGAGTATGCCGGTCGCTCACAAGGCAAATGGGATCCCGGCGCGATCAACATGGACATACTGCGCAGCGATATCCAAGCCCAGATTGGCACCATTGCCAACCCGGCGCCGACACCAAGACCTCCGGTGCCGGTCGGCGAGTACGCCCACGTCCTGCTCTTTCGCGGTTCGGAGGGGCCGCAAGTCGCTCAACTACAGCGCCAGCTCAAGGATGGCTACGACGCGTACGCCGGGCATCTCGTGGTGGACGGAATCTACGGTCCTCAAACCGAGGCTGCAGTCAGGGAATTTCAGCGACGCACCCGTGGCCTGAAGGTCGACGGCGTCGTTGGGCCTCTCACTGCTGCCGCCTTGAGGCTGAGGCTGGTGCCACCCGCGCAGGCGCCATCGCAGGCTGACGACGCAATAGGCTGATGGCCGCGGCTGAACCCGGCGCTTACCACCAGTAGTGCGGATACTTCGCGCGGTTGATCTTGTTGCCCACCAGGCCCACCGCGACAAGAATGGCTGCCGCAGAACCGATTAGGACCACGAACTCCCACCGGGGGATCGCGGGTACGACGGCGATCATCGCGGTAGCGGCCGCCGGTGAATGCGACATCCGCATCAGCTTCATGCCGCCAAGCGCCAGCGCCCCGGCAACCGCGCCGCCCCACAAGGCGTCCATGCCAATGGTGCCGACAAGAACCCCGACGATCGCCGACATGATGTGACCGCCGATGACATTGCGGGGCTGCGACAGCGGGAAATGCGCACCGCCGATCACCAACGCCATGCTCGCCGCCAACGGCGGAATCAGCCACGGCTCCCGGGTCAGCGCCGTCAACGCGGCCATTATGCCGAGCGCCACGAGGCTCACGATCGTCTCGACCACGATGACCTGGAGTCTCTGCCTTGGCGGCGCTGAACTCGCATACCAGCGCGACCTGGTCGGGGCGGGTGCCTCGGCCTGCGTCACTGAACCTCCCGAATGGTCAAGCCATCCCGGAGAAAGCTAGGTCGTCGGTTTACCTGTAGGCAACATTTACGTGATTCACGCTAATTATCAAGCGGTACAACGGACTTCGACACAGACGACACCGCTAGCCGGCTACAGTTTGCCGACTGTCGTCTGCTCCCGATTCATATGCGTTATCGCTGCCCGTCGTGACGGGCAACACGCGATCATGGGGTGCCGGCCTCGCTGATAGCCCATTCAGTGAGCAACTCCTCGAGTTCCTCGTCGATCGACTTCGGAGCAGGCTCGCGGACACGCGCAACTTCGGCGACCAGTGCGAGGAGTACAAGCTGGGCCGCCCCGAGCAGCAGCAGCGGCCAGGCTGCTCCAGCCACCACGGCGACGGACGCCGGACGCGCCAGACGCCGACCCATCAGCGCCAGGCCGATCGCCGTGACGACCCAGCCGGTCAGGTAGCTGTACAGAACTGCGTTGATCATGACGCACAGTGTGGAAAGTGCCGCTTGGCGGATTCTTGGTGACCGCCTCAGGATCAGTTGCTGAGCAGTGTGTTCGCAAAGCGGATAGCGCTCCAGCGAAGGTGAGCTTCTTTTGCCGTTTCGCACATGAGTTCGGGTCAAGAGTGAGAGTGTTGTCCCAAGTCGGGGATGCATCAACGAGGTGGGGGAAGTAAATGGGTGCATCTGCATATATCGGTCGTGTAGGCAGTCTGGCGGTCGCGCTCGGGGTGGGAGCGGCGATAGCTACTGGCCAGGGCGTTGCCTGGGCTAGTCCAACCGAGACGGATTCGTCGAAATCGTCGACGTCGGTACCCGCGGATGCCAACTCCGATTCGAATGCGGCATCCGACGCATCGACCACGAAGTTGCCCGCGACGGAACCGTCGTCCGAGACTCCGGCCTCCGATCCGGAGACCGCAGCGCCGGCCGATGAGGCTGAGGCGGCCGGCAGCCAAGCCGGATCCGCCGATGCGGACAACGAAGTGGCCTCCCCATCGGCGCGCCAGCCGAAGAAGAGGTCGTCTACCACCACGGTCCGTATCGAGAAGAAGGCATCCGATCGGCCCGCGGCCAAGGCGGCCGACGTGTCGACCAGCAGCTTGTCAGCTACCACGTCGACAGTCGACGTCGCTGACAAGGTCGCCATCGAGAAGCCCGCTACCACCTTGCAACCCAACCCTCTCACCGTCGTGCCGGCCACCGTTGCCTCACCGACCGCGATCACGCTGTCCGCCCCACGGACCATGGTGGCGACGTCTCAGCCAACGGCTGCGCAGCTGACGCTCCCGCGGTTGGTGACAAATCTCTTGTCTGCCTTCGGACTTGGCTCACTGGCCGCCAATATCCCTGGCGTGCCGAGCTGGTCACCGCTCGGGCTGGCGCTGCTCGCATTGGGAGCGCGCCGCGAAACCGAGCAGACGGTCTCCACGGCGGGTGCGCCCGTCGCCGCGTTGGCGCTGACACCGACAGCCGCGACGCTGGCATCGGAACCGGGAACGACGAGGACGCCGGTATGGGTGAGCACCAATACCCAATTCATTGAATACGTGACCGGGCCCGGCAACCTCAACGACACGCAGAGGCGCTTCGGCATCGGCGGCACCGACCTCGGAATCATGTGGGACAACGGAATTGCCGACGATCCGACCACTGCGGTCAACGAACATCAGGTGCTGATCGCATTCGGCGACACGTTCAGCAACAGCTTCCCCGTGCGGTCCGGCATATGGCGGATGAACACACTGTTCCGCAGTTCGGACACGAACCTGTCTAACGGGTTGTATGTGCCGGCCGGAATTCAGAACGACCCCGGCAAGTACAGCGGCTCGCCGATGACCGACCCCAACTTCTCGAGAGAGATCCTCGGCCATCCCGCATACGGCATCGGGCCGGAAGTGACGATCATCCCGACCGCGGCGATCTCAGTTCCCGGCGCGGGACCGAACGGCGGGACGCGGCAATACATGAACTTCATGGCCGTCAGGTCCTGGGATTCACCAGGCCGCTGGACCACGAACTACTCGGGCATCGCGTATTCCGATGACAATGGCCAGAATTGGCGGGCCGAACTGGTGCCGGCGTCGTCGATCCGCACTGCCGCGGCGGGCCGGTCCACGGTGCCGTACGTCTCTGGCAACCAGAACTTCCAGCAGGGCGCGTTCGTCAAGCCGCCAGCGGGCTCACCGGATGCTGCCGCGGGTTGGGTCTATTCGTATGGCACTCCGGCGGGGCGGGGCGGCACGGTCTACCTGTCACGGGTCAACCAGTACCAAATACTCGACCAGACGAAGTACCAATACTGGAACGGGACGCAGTGGGTGGCCAACAACCCCGCCGCTGCCAAGCCGATCCTGCCGGGAAAGCAGACAACCGGCTTCTTCGGCTTCGGCGCGACGACGGTCTACCCCAGCGTTGGAGAAATGTCGGTGCAGTACAACCCGTATCTGAAGAAGTACGTCATGCTCTACGCCGACGGTGGCAACAACGTCGTCATGCGGACGTCGGATACACCCCAGGGAACATGGTCCGCGCCAAAGACTTTGGTGACATCGGCAAAGATGCCCGGACTCTATGCACCCATGATCCATCCCTGGTCGGGGACCACGAATGTCCCCGACGCCGACCAGAAGTACCTGTTCTGGAACTTGTCGACCTGGGACAACTATGAGGTGCGTCTGATGCGTACCGATCTGACGATGGTATAGCCGTCACGATTGGCAAGTTTTTGGTAACAAGCTGGTCACCGGGTGCGCGCCGTCCAGGGATCGCCGTCGTCGCGCTGCTAGGTTGCCCGCGTGAGGCTAATGATCGGCAGGATCTGCGTGGCGTTGCTGGCGGTGCTCGCCACGATCGCGGTTGAATCGCCGACGGCCGCAGCGTATTCCCGCAACGGGCTGCCCGTGGAGTCCCTCGAGGTGCCGTCGCCGTCGATGGGTCGCGACATCAAGGTGCAGTTCCAGGGCGGCGGTCCACATTCCGTGCTTCTGCTTGACGGGCTTCGGGCCCAGGACGACGCCAACGGCTGGGACATCAACACCTCGGCGTTCGAGTGGTTCTACCAGTCGGGCATCTCGGTCATCATGCCCGTCGGCGGACAATCCAGCTTCTACACCGACTGGTACCAGCCGGCGACGGGGAGTTCCGGGACCCTGACGTACAAGTGGGAGACCTTCCTGACGCAAGAACTGCCCGCGTGGCTCGCCGCGAACAAAGCGCAGGCGCCGGCCGGCAATGCCGTTGTCGGACTGTCGATGTCGGGCAGTGCGGCGTTGACGCTGGCCATCTGGCATCCGACGCAGTTCATCTTCGCCAGCTCGCTGTCCGGATACCTCAATCCGTCAATGGGCTTGTGGCCCACGCTGATCGGCGTCTCGATGAAGGATGCGGGCGGATACAGTGCCACGAACATGTGGGGGCCGACGTCTGATATCGCGTGGCGTCGCAACGATCCAATGGTCAACATCGCTACGTTGGCCGCCAATAACACCGCGCTGTGGATCTACTGCGGCAACGGCGTCACCGGCGAGCTCGACGACGGCGCGAACCTTGGCAACCAATACAGCGCCCAGGTGCTGGAGAACATCACGCTGTCGACGAACAAGGAGTTCCAGCAGAAGTACGTCGCGGCGGGCGGTCACAATGCGGTGTTCAACTTCCCCGCCGACGGCACGCACAGCTGGGGGTACTGGGGCTCGCAGCTGCAGGCCATGAAGCCCGATCTGGTGCGCATCATCGGCACCCAACCACCGCCGGGCTAACCGAATTGCGTCTGCGGGCGCGCGAGCTTCACACCGTCGACCGTGATGTCGAGTTTCTCGTTGTAGAACGCGACCATTCCTGTGATCGGGGCGACCGCCGGTAGCGGGTAGTGATACGTCCACGCGAGGTCGGGATGGACGGCGTCGCCCGCCCGCACCGACCAGTAACCGGACGTGACGCCCTTGTACGGGCACAGCGTCTGGGTGTCCGACGGCTCCAGATGCTCGAAGGCGATGTCGGTCCTGTCGATGTAATACCTTGTCGGCAAACCGGTTTCGAACAACAGCACCGGGCTGTGCGTATCGGCCAGCACCACGCCGTCCAGCTCCACGGTGACATGACGGTGCGAGCGCAGCGCGTCCACCCGGGCATACGGATTGCGGGGATGACCCCAGATCCGCTCGTCCTCCTCGAACCACGCCAGCCGATCCCATTCGAAACGCACCAGGCCGGCGACGGGACCGTCGCCCTCGTCGAAGACACGCGCTGCCGAGTCGTACGTCTGACCGCCGCCGACCAATGCGTAGGTCCGCGACGGACCCATCTGCACCTTCTGCGGATGGTTCTCGTCTTTCAGAACCTCGTGACGAACGTCGGCGAGCGGGATGTAGTACTGCGGGTAGTACGGGACTTCCCAGACATAGCGCGCCGAGGTCGTATCGAAGACCAGTTGGTCGCCGAGGAAGCCACGGACCCGCCGTGGGGCCGGCTCAATTCGGCCGCGGGCCGCGGCCATCTGCGGATAGTCGGTGGTCGGCTGCTGAGATGTAGTGCTCACCTCTCCATCATGGCCAATGTCGCGCCTACAGTGAATGGATGCGCATTGCCATCGCGGTTGTCGGAGTGGTCGTTTTCTTGTTCGGCTTGCTGTGGGCTCTGCAGGGCTTCGGCGTCGTCGGCGGGAGCCCGATGAGCAATACGACGACCTGGTCCATCATCGGTCCGATTGTCGCGGTGGTCGGCATCGTGGTCGCGGTTGGCGCGCTTCGCCGCCCCAAGTCGTAATGCGCAAAGCGCGACGGTAACGCCGATTGCCTGCCGCCGCGTGACGTTGCTCGCGCGATGAGCAGCCAATTCCGTTACCGCTGAATGGAATTCGGCGTAGCGTCGAGGCATGGCAGTTGTATTGCGACCGGGTGACAGTAACGATCTTGTCCGGCTGTTGCAGGCTCGGCTCAACCGCGACTACCCGCTGTACTCCAACCTTGTCGTCGACGGAATCTACGGGCCGCGCACCACCGCGGTGGTCCGCGAATTCCAGCGACGGGCGGGGCTCGTGGTCGACGGCATCGCCGGACCGCGGACGCTGGGACGCCTCGGGCTGAACTTCGACCAGCCTCCGCCGCTGCCCACCAATCTGCCGTTCTTCTACTGCGCCTCCGGCACCTGGGCCACGCCGTTTCAGGGGCCGCCGTTCGACGTCGGATGGCGCGTGGAGCAGATGGGCCTGGTGCGCAACCAGCCCGTCGGCTACCCGGCGGCGGGTTTCCTGTATCCGAATCCGTTCCTGAGCTACAACGAATCCGTCGCGCAGGGCGTCGCGGAGTTGATGCGGCTGATCCTGATGAATGCCGGACAGTTCTACCTCTGCGGGTACAGCCAGGGCGCCGAGGTGGTGGTGCGCACGCTGCGACTGATGCTGCCCGGCCAACCGTTGGCGCACCGCGCCGGTGATCTGCTGAAGGTGATCACGTTCGGCAGCCCATGCCGTCCGCCCGGCCCGACGCTGCTCGGCAACAACCCGCCGGGGGCCGGCATCTCCGGCATCTACACGCCTGACCAGTTCCGTTCGCGCACATACGATTTCGTCCTCAACGGCGACATGTACGCCACGACCACCGACGACACCCTGCTGCACCTCGGCTACGAAGCCCTGACGCCGCTGGAACTCGAGTTGCCGTTTGCGCTGAAGATCTTCACCTTGATCCAAACCAACGAGTTCCTCGCTCTGCTCAACCTCGCCAATACCCCGGAGACCATCGCGAAACTGATCAGGACGTCGATCGTCGTCGGCGACTTCCTGATCCGAAATCCTCACATCCACTACGGGGACTGGCCCGATTTCAACGGGGTCGCCGGGGTCGACCGCGCCGTGCAGATCATCGCCACGGGTTCGACGGGCGGCCCGTAGGCCGATCATTGAGTCGTGTGGCACGACTGGTGGACGATCCCGCTCGGCATCGCCTGCGGCCTCGTGCTGCTGTGGGCCGTCCTTGCGACGGTGCTGTGGCTGACCAAGCCCGGCGATCATGACCTCAAGGAGACGCTGCGCCTGCTGCCCGACGTGATTCGTCTGATCAAGCGGTTGGCCGCGGACCCGGCAACACCGCGTGGCGTCCGGATCAGGCTATTGCTGCTGCTCGGCTACCTCGCGCTGCCATTCGACCTCATTCCGGACTTCGTCCCGGTGCTCGGTTACGCCGACGACGCGATCATCGTCGCACTGGTGTTGCGCTCGACGACGCGCAGCGCGGGACCCGACGCGTTGGCTAAGCACTGGCCGGGCACGCCGCAGGGACTCGCGGCGCTCAACAGGCTGTGTCGGCTGAATGGCAAATGAACGTCTGTGATCCAGCTAACACAGCAAGGTCCGTTTCTTGTTTCCCGACGCATCCACACATCAAGCGTCCCGCCAACGTGCGCGGCAGGTGACAGGTGTCGAGAAGTTTGCTGGCGTGTCGGGTGTGATCTGCCGCTCACTTTCGCTCGGAAACCTAAGAATTTGTTATCCGCAAGTCGCAGACTTTCGATCATCAACGGGTTGCCATGAAGTCATACACCCAGTTAAACCATGGAAATCGGATTGCCAGTTAAAGATAACAACTGCATAACGAAGAGTTTCTTAAGCGGTGCCTGAGAGCTTTGGCGCAATTTCCGCCGATTGGCCACGTCACCCGCTCGTAACACGCTATTTCGTCGCTAGACTCGACGCAGATCGCGCCGAACAGGCGCAGATGACCTGCAATCTAGGGCCGGTGCACGCCCATACCGGCGGAGGTACCGATGAATATGGCTAACTTTTTGTTGCCTGAGAACACTACTGATTCGCATGTGAATAACGAGGCGCACGTTGATCCGGACGTCGCCGTGGTGGGAAGCGTCGCGGTGCGGCGCGGGCCGATCGGCGACATCGCCGCCGGCGACGTTGTCGTCGTCGCCAATCACGGCCACGACAGCATCTCGTTCGTCAATCCCGATGGACTCGTCCTCGAGCAGACCATCGGCGTCCCCGGCGAGCCGGTCGCCGTCGTCATCTCGGGTGACCGCGCCTACGTGAGCACCACGTCCGCGAACTATGACTGTGTGGCGGTGGTCGACACCAACACCAGGACCGTCATCGGGACGTACCCGCTGGCCTTCGGTGTCACCGCGCTGGCCATCAGCCCGGACGGCAAGCGCGTCTACGCGGGCCGCACCGGTGACAGCCACGTCGACGTGGCTGTCATCGACACCACCGCTGACCGCGTGGGCACCATCGACATTGCGTCCGGCGCCGGCATCAGCATCGACGCCATCACGGTCGACCCGACCGGCAAGCGTCTGTATGTCGCGACCACCGATGTCCGCGGCAGTCAGCTCGTCGTCGTCGACGCCGAGACCACCCGCGTGGATCGCAAGGTATGGGTCGGCTCGCCGATCCGCGACGTCGCTTTCGCCGACGGCACAGCGTATGTGCTGACGTCGGACCGCGAGCGCGGGGGCGCCGTCAGCGTCATCGACATGGCGGCCAATCGGATCACGGACACCATCGAGCTCGGTATCGGCGCCCCGACGCAGATGGCGCTCAGCCCTGACAAGACCCGCGCGTACATCGTCGACTATGACCACGTCGCGGTCGTGTGCACGCTGACGCACCAGGTGGTTACCAAGATCTCAGTCGACGCCCGACCTTCTTGTGTCGCAGTGACTTCCGACGGTGGCCAGCTCGTCGTCGCCGACTACGACGGCCACGTCGGTGTCTTCACCGTGGCGTCGACCTTGCCGATGTTCTATTCGCAGCTGGTGGCCACTGAGCCGATCGCGGTGCCTGCGCGCGAACTGGTGCCCGTCACAGCCTGAGTGGTTGCGCGCCGGAAAACGCGTAGTGAACTACGCGTAGCCGGCGTGGCAGTTCTTCCTACGGTTCGAAGCACGGTTGTTAGACGTGCTCAGACCAGGAGGACACCATGCTCGGGCCCGCAATTGACTTTGGTGCGCAGGGCGGCGATCCAAGCCGCGGGGTCGATATGGACCTCAGCACCTGCGTAAACCGCTACGGGCCTGCGCCCGCCGCAATCGCGGCACTACGTGGTTTCGAGCCGGCCGACATCGTGATGCATCCGTACGAGGCGGCACCGCAGCTGATCGACCTGTACCGCGAGGCGACCGGTGTGGCTGACGGTGCGATGATCGCCGGTCGCGGTGCCAGCGAGTTCATCTGGGCGATGAGCCGCGAGCTCGACCACGCCTCGGTGCAGGTGCCGACGCCGGCATACACCGATTATCTGAAGGCCTTTCCCGGCCGCGGATTCAATCCTTTTGCGGCGCAGATCCCGTCGCTGGAACAGCTCGACGCGGCACTGAATGCCGCTGGGGCCGTCATCATTTCGAATCCCCACAACCCAACCGGCACTCATCTCGATTCCGAAGGGCTCATTGCTGTCGCTGCCGCGCATCCCGCTGCAGTGCTGGTGGTCGACGAGTCCTACATCGACTTCACACCGGATCCCGCAGGCTGGTCCGTGCTCGGTTGCGAGGTGCCCAACGTCGTGGTGCTGCGCTCCACGACGAAGTTCTACGGCATCGCCGCCACGCGAACCGGCATCGCGTGGTGCGCTGAATCCGAGCCCCTGGCAAGCCTTTTCGGGCAGCAGGAGAACTGGGGGTTATCTGGTGTCGACGTCCGTGTCGCGTGCGCGGCGGTGCGTGATCTCGACTGGTCGGATCGCAGCCGAGCGCAGATGCACACCGACAACGCGTGGCTCGCCGAGACGTTATGCGGGGTAAGCGGCCTCGAGCTGTGCGCCAACAAGAACGTGCACTTCCAATACGCATTCTGCGAACGCTCCGCAGGGGTGGCTGAAGTATTTCGCAAGCATGGAATCGGTGTGCGCGTGCTGGGCGCTGCCCATGGTGTTCGGCCCGACGCGCTGCGCATCGTCGCACCCCGTCATGACGAGCGAGAGCGGTTCGCTGCCGCCCTCGCGGACGTGATCGATGAGCGCGCCGCGGCCTGACCACATCGGCGTGGTGGGAGTTGGCCTGGCGGCGGTCGGCGCGGTGGCCTATGGCATCGCCACGGTCATCGGTCGGTCGTTGTCGGCTTCCGGCGTTGACTCGGCGACAGCGCTGGGCGTTCGGTTCTCGATCGCAGCGATCATTCTCGCGGCGTTGATGCGGTTGCGTCGCGCGCCGATGCGGCCTGCCGCCGGCGAGTGGCTACCGATCGTGCTGCTCGGCGCAATTGGCTACACGCTCGAGTCCACGCTGTTCTACCTGTCGCTCGGCCATGGCACCGCCGCCGCCTGCATCCTGTTGTTCTACGCGTATCCCGCGATCGTCACGGTCATCGAATTCGTCCGGGGGAGAGAACAAGTCACCAAAGCGACAGCGGTGGCACTGGGGTTGTCCGTCGCCGGGACGGCGAGCGTGGTGGCAGTCGGCCGCGACGTGTCGATCTCGCCGACGGGCATCGTCCTCGCGCTCGTCGCGGCGACTGCCTA
>Ga0068863_100001514_pt1 | contig 22958 bp, 20 predicted proteins | sample KBSSwiS62_FD_66596 | JGI IMG/M metagenome (GOLD analysis project Ga0068863, IMG submission 66596) | Switchgrass rhizosphere microbial communities from Kellogg Biological Station, Michigan, USA - KBS Switchgrass S6-2 | ecosystem: Host-associated > Plants > Roots > Rhizosphere > Soil ... | reverse complement strand
ACGAGAAGTTGCGTCCCGACGGCTGCACCGATTCTGCGCGGTTTGAAGAAGGACCCCAGTGGGGCCCGGTGCCCGTCGGCGATGCCCAGGATGCCGGAGAGGTACGCGGACTGCATCACCGCGACAATCGCGACGATCACGGCTGCCCCTACGAGTCTGACGATGTTGGCCGGCGTCGAGAGGTACGCGACCATCGACGCGGCGGCATCGTTGGGCGGTGAGATGTCGACCATGTTCGTGTGCGGGGCGGCGTCGACGGCGATGTTCAGTCCGACAGAGAGAGCAACGGTGATGGTGCCGTACACCAGAGTCGCGACCATCAACGCCACAGCGTTTTGGCTGAATATGGAAAACGCCCAGGAGACGGCGACGCGGATGCGATACCGCTGGGGCGGATAGCCGGCTGCTGCGGGATATTGAGATGTCATGGTCGTGCTCCAAGCGTCGGCGGCGCGGACCTACTTGGTGGGCTGTTGCCGCGGGCGCCCACTCACGGGTATGAGCACAGCGGGACCCGGTTGGGGACAGTTTTCAGCGGCGCCCGTCGCGAGGCGTAGTCATCTTCCTGTTCACGCGTGGCCGAGGGAGACGCGCTCGCGGGTGCGGCGCGCGTCGCCGGTCTCGGCGTCGAAAAAGTAGGTCCGCTCCTGCGGCAGCGCAAGCCCAATTCGCGCTCCGCTGGCCAACTCGGTGCCAGCCGGAGCGTTCACGATCACCGGCACCCGTCCCCCGTCGACCTCGACCTGGGCTGTCACCAGGACGTGACTGCCGAGCGGTTCGATGAAGTCGACGCGGGCGGGCACCATGCCGTCGGTGTAGCTGGGGTGCAACTGCAGATGCTCGGGCCGGACGCCGACTGTCACCGGGCCATCGGGTGAGGGAACGGCGGTCACCTCCGTCTCGCCGACATGCAGGAGGCCGGAGCGGATGACGCCCGGAATCAGGTTCATCGGCGGGCTGCCCATGAACGCGGCGACGAAGGTGTTGGCGGGGCGGTTGTAGATATCGTCGGTGGTCCCGATCTGTTGCACCTCGCCACCTGCCATCACACAGAGCCGATCGCCCAGCGTCATCGCCTCGACCTGATCATGTGTGACGTAGATCGAGGTCACCGGAACCTCACGGTGGAGCCGTTTCAGATCACCGCGAACCTGGTTGCGCAGCTTGGCATCCAGATTCGACAGCGGCTCGTCGAGTAGGAACGCCTGCGGTTTGCGCACCAGCGCACGGCCCATGGCCACTCGCTGCCGCTGGCCACCCGAAAGCTGGCCGGGCTTGCGGTCGAGCAGTTCGGTGATCTGCAGCAGTTCGGCCGTCTCCCGAACCCTTCGGTCGACCTCGGCCCGCGGCGTCCGGCGCTGGCGCAGGCCGTATGCCAGATTGCGGTAGACCGACATGTGGGGATACAGCGCATAGTTCTGGAACACCATCGCGATGTCGCGTTCGCCTGGCGCAAGGTTGTTGACGACCGCGCCGCCGATTCTGATCTCACCCGACGTCGGCTTGTCAAGTCCCGCCAGCAGGCGCAGGGCGGTGCTCTTACCGCAGCCCGACGGGCCAACCAGAATCAGGAACTCGCCTTCTGCCACGGTCAGATTGAGGCCGTTGAGTGCGGTCACTCCCCCGGCGTACCGGCGTGTGACGTCACGAAACTCTACTTCGGTCATGATCAACCCTTCAGGCCGGTATTGGCCACCGACTGGACGAAGTATCGCTGCGCTCCGACGAAGACCAGCAGCATCGGCAGCAAGCTCATCACGTTGGCCGCCATCAACAGCGGCCATTTCACCCGATGCGCGCCCTGAAAGTAGCTGAGCCCCAACGGAACCGTCATCTGGTCATGTGAGGTGATCACGATCAGCGGCCACAAGAAGTCGTTCCACGATGTCAGCACCGTCAGCGCCGCCAGCGTCGACAAGGCAGGCAGCGACAGCGGCAGGACGATCTTGAACAGCACACCAAGCCGCGACGTGCCGTCCACGCGGGCGGCTTCCTCGAGTTCGACGGGCACCGTCTGAAAGAACTGGCGCAGAAAGAAGATCCCGAACGCGGTCGCCAGGTTCGGCAACATCAACGCGCCGATGTGGTCGATTCCCAAACCCGCCCACACGTTGTCCCCGAACCATTTGACGATCAGGAACACCGGGATCATGGTGACCTGGAAGGGCACCATCAGGGTCGCCATCAAAGTGACGAAAAGCGCTCCGCGACCGAGGAATCGAACCCGGGCGAAGGCGTAGCCGGCCAGACTGCAGACAATCAGGTTGCTCACCAGCACCACAAGGGTCACCATGACGCTGTTGAGAAAAAAGTGGCCGAACGGCGCGGCCGCCCAGGCCTCGGAGTAGTTCTCGAAGCGCGGGCTCTCGGGTATCAATACCGGCGGAAACCGGTTGGCCTCACCCTCGGTTTCCAGCGAAGTGACCAACATCCACAGCAGGGGGACGACCAGCAGGAAGCTCAGCGGGATGAGCACCAGGTGCCATGGACTGAACGGCAGCCGTAGCCGCGACCGCCGCTCACTGATAGGTGCCGGCGGTTCCTGCGCCTCGGGTTCTGCTGTCAGAGTCGACAATTGCGGCGTGGTCATGAGATGTGTGCATGCTTCCTGGCGATGCGGAACTGGACTGCGGTGATCAGCAGGATGACCACGAACAGCGCGTAGGCCATCGCCGCGGCGTAGCCCGCATCGAACTGCACGAAGGCGCGGTCCCACAGGTAGTACACGATGACGGTGGTGGCGCGCAGCGGCCCGCCACGCGTGGTCGCATACACCTCGTCGAACAGTTGCAACGCGTTGATCGTCAGCCAGACGACGAGGAACAGATTCGCCGGCCCCAGCAGTGGCACCGTGATGGTGCGAAAGCGCGTGAACGCCGTCGCACCGTCGATCGCGGCGGCCTCATGCAACTCGGCCGGGACGCCCTGCAGCGCAGCCAGATACACGATGACCGAGAAACCCGTCCAGCCCCAGATGGTCATCGCCACGATGACATAAAGGGCCTGCGTCGGCGACGCCAGGAACGGCTGTGACTGCACCCCAGCGGAATTGAGCGCCGCGTTGACCAGACCGTAGTCACGATCCGTCAGCCACAAGAAGATGATGCCCTGCGAGATGGTCGAGACCGCCATCGTGATGTACGCGGTCGTTCGGTACACCGAGATGAAGCGCACCGAGCGGTTCATCGCCGAGGCGACGAACAGGCCCACCAGGATGGTGCCGGGGACGAACAGCGCGGTGTAGACGATGGTGTGCTTGATCGCTTCGACGAAGACGGGATCCTCGGCCAGCTTGCGGTAATTGTCGAGACCCACCCACGGCGTCTCCGGGGTGAGCAGATCGGAGTGCTGAAACGACAGCACCAGCGACATGACCACCGGCAGCAGCCCGAATATCCCGATGAGCACCGCTGCGGGACTCACCAGCGTCCAGCCCGACAGGGTCTCCGAGCGACCGACACGGTCCAGCAATGCGGGCATATGGCTCCTACTTGCCGGCCAGTGCCGTGTCGGCGGCCTGCACCGCGGAGTTCAGCGCCGCTGCCGGTTGATCCTTACCGAGCATCACCGAAACGATCGCCTGACCCAAGGCTTCTGAGATGGCTGGGTACTGCTCGACCTGCGGCCTGACCTTCTTGACGTTGTTCAGGTTCTCCACGAATGTCGCACTGCCTGGCAGCTTTTCGTTCATCTTCGCCAGCAGGTCGGCATCCTTGCCAACAGAGATGCGGGTCGGCAGATCCCCGGTGCCCAACGAGAACGCCTTGACCTGCTCCGGTGCGGTCAGCCACTTCACGAAGTCAAGCGCTGCCTGCTTCTTCTTGTCACCGTTGTTGAAGACCACCCAGTTGTCCGGTCCGGAAATCGTCTGATGTGCGCCTGCCGAACCGGCGAACGTCGGCATCACCTGCACGCCGTAGTCGATGTCGCTCAAGGAACTCAGATCCCACGGGCCGGTGACCAGCATGGCGACCTTGCCGCTGTTCATCAGCTTCGGCCCGTTCTCGTTGGTGGTGTCGAGGTACAGCGACTTGTCGGTGACAGCCATCTGCTGCAGCGTAGTCAGCGCCTTGACGCCCGCCTCCGAGTTGAACGTTGCGTGCTGGTTGTCGGCGGACAGGATGTCCCCGCCGGCCTCCCAGAGCATCGGAACGTAGTGCCAGACCGTGTCCTCGCTGCCGTCGGCGGGAATGAGCCAGCCGTACTGCCCCTTGGTGGGATCGGTCAGCTTCGCGGCTGCGGCGCGGAAGTCGTCCCACGTCCACGTCGGTGACGGCGGCGCGACGCCGGCATCGGCGAACAGCTTCTTGTTGTAGACGATCGCCAGGTTGTCGACCAGGGCCGGGACGCCGACGATCTTGTCCCCCACGGTGGCCGCCTGTCGCTCGGCTGGGTAGAAGTCGTCCCACTTCCAGTCCGGTGCAGAGACGACGTCGGACATGTTGACCAGCTGTGGGATCTTGGCGATGTTCGGCGACCACGACCCGAACATGTAGGCGACGTCGGGCGCACTGTTGCCCCGCACGGCGGTCAGAACCTTCTGCAGCACAAGGTCATTGCTGGAGTACAACTCGGTGACTTTGACGTCAGGATGCGCCTTGTTGTACTGGTCGATCAGCCCCTTGAACACGTCGCCCTCGGTGTCCTGGTAGCCGTGCCACACGGCGATCTCGACCGGGCCCGAGGATGACGTGCCGCCACCGCCGCAGGCGGCGAGCACGAACGTTAAGACAGCTACCAGAGCAAGGCCCAGCCGGCGTCCAATCACGGTAATCACTCCTTTGTTGATGAGCGCAGCGGCTCGGGTAGTAGGTCCGCATGCGCGAGCGTGAGCTCGTCGCACAGCTGCCAGATCTGAGCGGCGGTCAGGGTGGCCGCGGTGTTCGGGTCCACCATCGCCGCCGCGCGCACCAGGCGTGGGTCTCCGTCGACGGCGGCACGCACCGCGAGGTCGACGGGTCCGAGGAAACTGCGGTTGAGCGCCGCGCACTGCGGCGGCAGGTCGCCCACCATCATCGGATGTGCACCCAACGCGTCGAGCAGTGTGGGGACTTCGACGGCCACACCGTCGGGCAGGTTGGTGATCAAACCCGCGTTGACAACGTTGGCCGAGATCACCCGCGAGGTGCCTGTCTCCAACGAGTGGATCACCTGCGGTGCGTACTCCGTGGACGTGGTGTCCACCGGCAGCGAGTCTGCAGTGGCCAATTCGGCTCGCACGCGGTCATATTCGGCGAGGTTGCGCTCGCTGATGGCAACGTATTCGCCGATGTTGATTCGCAGCCGCTCCACCTCGCTCGGATGGTGCAGATACCACGGCACGTATTCACTGGAGTGCTCGCTGGTCTCTGTCGGGTAGTAGCCGAGGCGGCGGTACATGTCGACTCGCACGCGCCTGCGTAACTCCGGATCGTCGTGGATTCGCTGATCCAGCAACGGATAAAGATCCTGGCCACCGCGCTCCCACCGCAGCACCCACGCTTGGTGGTTCACTCCCGCCGACCAGTAGGTCACCTCGTCGTAGGGCACGGAGACGAGCTCGCACAGCCCGACCATCGTCCAGTACACGGAGTGACACAGCCCGAGGACCTTCAATCGCGGGGCGACGTGGTGCAGAAAGGTGACGTTCATGGCCATCGGGTTGGTGTAGTTGAGCAGCCACGCGTCGGGGCACACCTGTTCCATGTCACGGGCGATGTCGGCCAGCACGGGAAATGTCCTGAGCCCGCGGAAGATTCCGCCGACGCCGATGGTGTCGCCGATGGTCTGGTTCAGCCCGTAGCGCGCCGGTATCTCGAAGTCGCGCAGGGTGGCTTCATGCATGCCGACCTGGATGACGTTGATGACGTAGTCGGCACCATCGAGCGCGCGTCGCCGGTCGAGCGTGGCGACCACTTCTGGTTGGGCCCCGGCCGCCAGCGCGGTGGCGCGGGCGATCGCCTCCGCTGTCTGCAGACGCTGCGCGTCGATGTCGTGCAGCACAACGCGAATCGATGCGAGTTCGGGGAAGGACAGGATGTCGCCGAGTAGCTCGCGGGTGAACTCGACGCTGCCGGCGCCGATGATGACGACTGTCGGCTTCATGTCAGGCTCCTTGACTGGCTGCTCTCGGTGGTGATGAGTTGCTGCAGCGCGCCTGGACTCAACGGCTGCCCGCTGTGTTTGGCGGCATACAGTGCGGCGCCCAGCGCCGGGTCGAGCAACGGGCGTTGCACGTCGTATTTGGCGGGTTGGCCGTGCAGCGCGGCAAGGAATTTCGTGAGGAAGCCCGCATCGGAGAACATGCCGCCGGAATAGGACACGGGCACCGTCTCCTGGTCGGTGAATCCGACCAGTTTTCTGGTGGTTTCGACAAGAGTGACGAGCTCGTCGGCCGCGTCGAACAGGATCTTCTCCGCGACGCCATCCTTGGCGCGCGCCGCCTCGCACACCGTTGTCGACAGCGCGGCAATCGAGCTGCGGTTGCCGGTCCACCTGTCGATGACCAGGCTCACGGCGTCGAGGTCACCGGCCAACCCGAGGCGTTCCTTCAGCATGGTGTAGAGCGGACCCCGTTCGAGTCTGCCGTCGCTCATCCGGCTGAACGCGTTCAGGCCTTGTGCGGCAACCCAATAAGCGGAGCCCTCGTCGCCGAACAGTTCCCCCCAGCCGCCGACCCGGTGTCCGACGCCCTGCCGTTCCCCGTACGTCATCGATCCCGTACCGCTGATGACGTTGATGCCGTCTTCGCAGGCCAGCGAGCCTGCCCAGCCGCAGACCATGTCGTTGTCACAGCTGTAGCGGTCGTGGCCAAGTACACGTCCGGGCACTGCGTTCAGTCGCTCGACGTCGGCACTCGCTTCGCCATATCCCGGGATGCCGAAGAACGCGGCGGCGATATCGGCCGTCTCAATGCCTGCCTGACGGCAAGTCTCGGAAACGCCCTGTGCCAGCACGCGTTCGATGACCTCGAACCCGTCGTTGAAGTAGTACGACGTCGGTGCTGTCGCTCGGGAAAGGACGTGTCCGCCGTCGTCGATCAGCGCGAACGCCGTCTTTGATCCGCCGCCGTCGACACCTAGATAGCGCGCCATGGTCCGCTCATCGGGTAGATGGTGACGCCGCGCACGACACGGCTGACTTCCCCAGCCGGGAAAGGATTGTCCGGTGTCTTGGCGTACTCGAGTGAAGTGAACAGCGCAAGGTACTGCGCGAACACCAAGTAGCTCAACGCGACTCGCGGGTCGTCGAGACCTTCGAGGCCGGGCAACACGATGGCAGGCCCGTGCGATGCCGGTATCGGCTCGGTGCTGATGACCGTCACCGCGTCCTGCCCGAGTTGCGCTCGGATCTCGGCGACGATGTCCAGATCGTAGCGGCGGGTGTACGGATCGGTCGAGACATAGATCACGACGTGGGTGTCGGCATCCAGCACCGATTTCGGTCCATGCCGAAATCCCAACGGAGAGTCGAAGTATGTGACGACCTCACCGGCAGTCAACTCGAGCAGTTTGAGGGCCGATTCACGCGCGAGACCCTCGAGGGGACCGCTGCCGAGGTAGACGAATCGTTGCTTCTTGGCTCGTGCGAGGGCGCGGATTTCGGGCTGCAGGGCGGCGACGTGTTCCGCCGCGCCGGCAAGTGCCTCGGCATCTTCGGGGCTGGCTGGTCCCAGCATCATCAAGCAGGACAACAACATCGACGTCAGGCTCGATGTCATGGCGAAGCCCGTGTCGTTCGTGCGTTCAGGCATGTACACCACCCTGGAGTTCGGCCGTGCACGGTGTGCGCGGCCAAGCTCGCCGTCCCGATCACAGGTGTAGACGAGGTGCCAGACGTCGGTGACGAGTTCGTCGGCGAGAACGGTGGTTGCCAGGCTCTCTGGACTGTTCCCCGAGCGGCCGAAGGACACCAGCAGTGTGGGTGTCTCGGGCTCCAGGTAGTCCGAGGGGTTGGCGACGATATCGGTGGTGGGGATGGCGTCGACGCGTCTGTGCAGATGGCGCCGCAGTGCAGGGGCTGCGATGTCACCCGCGAAGGCGGAGCTGCCCGCCCCGGTCAGGATCACCCGCAGGTTGGGCCGGTTGCGTACGTCCCGAAGAAAGGAGCTGACCCCGTCGTCGGTTCGCGCGGCGATCTCACGCCATGCGTCGGGTTGCTGGCCGATCTCCAGAATGGTTGCGCCGCCGTCCTTTTGGGCGGTCGCGGCAATCCGCTCGTGAATCGAAGCGTCAGTCATTGGCACCTCCTGCGGTCGCGTGTGCGTACGGTCGCAATGCGTCGCGTATTCGGTCGAGTACCAGCGACTGTGCGACGGGGTCCAGGACGCCCGCCCGGATGCGCTCATACTGGCACGGCAGAAATTGGCTGATGAGCGGCAACGGAATACCGGTGCGGTCGAGGTTTGCCAGCAATGTCCGGCGGGCGGCGTCGACCCGCTCGTCGGCCCAGTAGTAGCGCAGTCGGTCGCTGTAGCTGTATCGGCGGGCGGTGCGCTGGGTCACCGGATCACCTTCGTAATATCCGCGCCAGTGGTCGGGTTCGTCGAGCATGCGTCGTTCGATCACCTCGAGCAGATTGGACCGCGACGGCCGCGATACCAACTCGGCCTCGATGAGGCTGAGCGCGAAGAGCGCTTCGCGCATCGCAAATGTCAGCGCGGGCCCGACCTTCAGGACGGCCCAGTGGTCCTCCACCAGTTCCCGCAACCGCTCGGGTCGCTGATAGTCGGTGGAATGCGCCTCGAACACCAGGGTGTCCTCGCTGTCGAGCACGTGGCGCAACTCGGCGGTGGCGGTGCGCTCGTAATCGATGACGTTGAGGTGGTCGAACTCGACGCCCGGCTGCACCACGAGGGCCATGACGCGCGACCACACCTGTGCCAGGCCAAGTTCCGCGAAGGCGTTGCGATGTGCGGCGATGGTCAGCCTCGCCCGGTCGGCCGGTGTCGGGGTCAGGCGGCTGAGCGTTTCATGCGCGCCGCCTGGCACCGGGACCTCGGTCCCGATCACGTAGGCGGGGGGCTGCAAACCGCTGCGGTCGGCAGTGTCTTCTGCGACCGCGAGCAGCCGCGCCGTTCGGGTTGCGACGATCTCGTCCGACAGGGTCTTCGGATCGTCTGCACACGCCATGCTGCAGTCGAGGTGGATCTTCCGGTATCCGGCTTCGACATAGGCGCGTATCAGGTCTTCGGCGTTATCCATTGCAGCACTGGCGGTTTGGCGCTGCCACCTATTCGGGCCAAGGTGATCGCCACCCAGCACTACTCGGTCGCGGGCGAAGCCGCTCTCGTCGGCGATGCCGAGAACCATGTCACGGAACTGCGCGGGCCGCAGGCCCGTGTAGCCGCCGAACTGGTCGACCTGATTCGAGGTCGCCTCGATGAGGACGTAGCTGCCGTCTGCGGCGGCTTGTGCGATGGCGGCCTCGACCACGGTCGGATGGGCTGAGCACACCGAGTAGACACCCACCGGCGTGCCGGCCTTGTGTTGCCGGACGGTTTCGGCGAGCCAGTTGACCAGTATCGTGTTCGATTCGACCCTGCTCATCGGGCATCACGCTGCCCAGCGCCGGCTGCTTGGCGCGGCGCTGCGGCTCGGCAGAGTTCTGCCACGGTGTCGGCGATGGCTCGCCGTCCCGCAGCGACGTACGCGCGGGGGTCGACCGTCAGGGGCTCGCTGGATAGTCCGGCCCGAATCGCGCCTGTGTAGGCGACGTTCAGTGCGGTTCCGATGTTGATCTTGCGGATCCCAGCGTCGACCGCTCGTTGGAGTTGGTCGTCGGCAACACCGGAAGATCCGTGCAGCACAAGGGGAATCGCGACGCTGGCGGCCAGTTGCCGGATCAGTTCGATATCGAGGCTGGCATCGCGGGTGGTCATCGCATGCGTGCTCCCCACGGCCACCGCCAGCCCGTCCACACCGGTCTGTTCGGCGAACGCTACAGCTTCGCCGGGATCGGTGCGTGCGCCCGACGTGTGCGCCCCGTGTCCCTTGCCGCCGATCTCCCCTAGCTCCGCCTCGACCCACAACCCGGATGAGTGGGCCTGCCGGGTGAACGATCGGGTCTGGTCGACGTTGGCGTGGTAAGGCAGGTGTGCGGCGTCGATCATGATCGACGTGACGCCGAGTTCGGTGCCGGTCTCGAGCGCCTCGGTGATCAGCGCTTCGTCCTGAAAGTGATCAAGGTGCAGCGCCAACGGTGCCGTGGAGCACCGTGCGATGTGGGCACAGGCAGACACCAGGGGCGCGATCTGGCCGCCGTGAAACTTCACGGTGTTCTCGCTGATCTGCATCAGGGCGGGGGCGTCGGCCCGTTCGGCACCCTGCGCGATGCCTTCAGCGTGCTCGAGCGTGATCACGTTGAACGCGAGCACTGCGGCGCGCTGCGCTGCTGCGGAGGTGACGAGGTCGGCGGTCGCTACCAGAGGCACATGGCCGCCCGGTGCCGGAGCGTGTCGAACATTCGTCGATCATGAGAAGCTCGCTCAAAGCGCGCAATACGAGACCGCGAAACGATCAGTAAAACTGAGCGTCTCCTGTCACCACCTTGGGGAGTTGTCTGCGATGTCGATCAAACGCACGGACCGCATGCGTCAGGTGCTCTCACTTCTGCGCGACCGCGGCGAGGTGGCGTCGCAACTGCTGCGCGACGAGTTGGGGGTATCGGCGGCGACACTGCGCCGGGACCTCAGCGAACTCGAGCAACAGGGTCTGCTGGTGCGGACCCACGGCGGCGCCAAGGCGTTGGACCCGAGCGGCAGCGAGATCCCGGTGCGGCTGCGCGATCATCGGATGGTCGCGATCAAGCGACGCATCGCGCAGCACGCCGCGGCACTGATACCCGCAGGCGCACAGGCGGTTGCGCTCACTGGCGGCGTCACCACCGCTGAGGTTGCCCGATCGTTGAAGGGCCGGCCGCAGATGACCATCGTGACCAATTCGCTGACCATCGCGGCCGACTGCGCAGTCGACGCCCACATGAAGGTGATCGCGACAGGCGGATTGGTCAGGGCCAACACACTGGAAGCTGTCGGCCCCATGTCCGAGCACGCATTTCAGGTGGTCACTGTCGGGACAGCGGTGCTGGGTGCCGACGGGATGTCGGCCGAAGTGGGTGCAACGACGTTCGATGAGGCCGAAGCCCGCACAGCGATTGCGATGGCGACGAACGCGCAACGGGTGGTCGTCGCCGTCGACGGATCAAAGATCGGCAAGGTGACGCTGGCAAAGATGGTGTCGCTCAATCAAATTCATCATCTGGTCACCGATTCCTCCGCGGATCCAGACCAGCTGGAACGAATCGCGTCCAGCGGCGTGCGGGTTCACGTCGTGGACGTCGGCTAGCGGCGCCGGCTTGCGGGGAAATAACGGCCTGACTCAGTGGCCCGCGTTGCGCGCCAGTTCGACGGCGAACTGGGTCACGAAGTTGCCCGCAGGCGGATCACCGCGGTTGCATGAGCCGTCGGATTCGCCGGGACGCTTGATCCACAGGTAGGCGTCGGCGTGCGCGCCCGCGGTCGCGGTAGTGGGTGGAGTGCCCAGTGCGCGGCCGTCGGGGTTGCACCAGTCGAGCGTGGAGCTGGGCGCCGGTCCCGCGCCGTTGCGCGAGGTGTCTATCACGTAGTGCGAACCGTTGGTGAGCCCCGAAATCGCTTCGCCATAGCCGATTTCGTCGTCGGTGGTGAAGAAGTTCGCGGTGTTGAGGCTGAAGCCGCGCGCCGCAGCCACCCCCGCCTGGTTGAGCCTCGCGGCCATGTCGTCGGCGCTGTGCCAACGCAGGTGTCCGGCGTCGATGTAGACGGCCGCGGCCGGGTTGCGCGTCAACGTCTCAACCGCGTAGCGGATCAGGTCGTAGCGCTCCTGCCGCTGATCACCCGAGAGGCAGTCGGCCATCGCGAGCGCATCGGGTTCGACGATGACCGCCGCCGGCGACCCGCCGATGTCCGCAGCGATGCCGTCGACCCAGCCCTTGTACTCGGCGGCCGTCGCGAAACCACCGGCGGCGAAGCTGCCGCAGTCACGGTGCGGAATTCCATAGAGCGCGAACACGGGCATGGCGCCGGCGGCCTGAGCGTCACCGACATACTTCCCGACCGTCGCTGCCGACGCACCCGGGACGAGCCAGTACGCCTGCGGTGTGTTGGCGATCGCGGTCAGCTCGGGGCTCGGCGGGTCGGCCTTCTGCGCGGCGCGCATGGCCGCCGACGTGGGGTTGACGTAGAACGTCGCTCCTGCCAACGGGTTTCCCTCGTCGGCGGCCAACCGAACGGTCGGGGCAGGCGCCGGGGCCGCCTGCAGGCCCAGGCCGGCGACGGCCACCACGCTCAGGAAGGGAACTATCCACCGCACGACCGCGCCAACAGCTGACATCACTCCGGGAAAATTAGTGCCTGGCGGGACCAGGCGCCAATCGCCGATGCCGACCGGGGGTTATGCCTTGCCGAGCACCACCTGCGTCGTCTGGGCCGCCCCGGATTCATCCACGTAACTCAACGAAACCGTGTCACCGGGCGCCTTCGAACGAACCGCGGCCACCAGGGCCTCGGGACCGTCGATCACCTGGTCGTCGACCTTCGTGATCACCGCACCGCTCGGAATGCCCGCGGCCGCCGCGGGACCACCATCGACGACCTCACCGATCGCCGCGCCGCCGCCCTTCACGCCGTCGCTGCTGAGCTGAACGCCCAGCGAGCCGTGGCTGGCGGTCCCGGTCGAGACGAGTTCGTCGGCGATGCGTTTGGCCTGATCGGCCGGAATCGCGAAGCCCAGCCCGATCGACCCGCTCTGGCCGCCGCCGGCTCCCCCGTCGCCGCCCATGCTCGCGATCGCGGAGTTCACGCCGATCAGTTCGCCGTTCATGTTGACCAGCGCGCCGCCGGAGTTACCCGGGTTGATCGCCGCGTCGGTCTGGATGGCATCGATCACCGAGACGTCGCCGCCGCTACCGTCGCCGGCGGCGACCGGCCGGTTGAGCGCGCTGACGATGCCGTTGGTCACGGTCCCCTGCAAACCCAGGGGCGAGCCGATCGCCACCACTTGCTCACCGACCTTCACATCCTTGGACGACCCGATGGCGATCGGCGTCAGTCCCGACACTCCTTGCGCACGCACAACGGCGAGGTCCCCGCTGGGATCGGTGCCGACGACGGTGAACGGCGCTGTCTGGCCGTTGGCGAAAGTGACGGTCTTGGTGATCCCGCCACCGCCGGTGGAGTCGGAAAGCGCGTGCTCGGCTCCCTGATCGGTGCCCGCCGCGGGCGCCACCACGTGGTTGTTGGTCAGGATCAGGCCGTCGGCGCTCAACACGATGCCTGAACCGGTGTCGCCTTGACCGCCCATGTCGATCTGCAGCTTGACGACGCTGGGCATCACCTTGGCCGCGACCTGTTCAACCGAGCCGGCGGGCGCCTTTGCGGCAGGCTGCGGCGTCAACGGCGCTTGGGCGATCGGCGGCTTGGCGGCGGGCCTGTCGTGGGCCAGCGACACAGCCCCCATGGTGGCCGCACCGAGCCCACCGCCGACCACCGCAACGACCGCAGCGCCGGCGATCATGGCGCCGCGGCGAGAACCCTTCGACCCAATCTTCGGCATCGGCGCTGTGATCGCTTCGTGCGCAGGGTGATACGGGTCATACGGCTGATGGGCGTAGCGATAGTCGTAACGCAGATGTGAGGGTATGTAGGGCTGTGGGTCCGGGTTGGCCTGTCCCACAGGCCGACTCGGATACGGCTGGTCTTCGGGCCGATCCGTGGGATAGCGCGGAGGGTTGGTCATTGTGTTCCGTTCTGTGTGAATCGTGAATCAGCCCTGTGGCTTAAGCACAAGGTGCCCGCGATTGCTGAGACGGAACTGAGAGCCTGCTCAGGGAAGGCCGAGACTTTGCTCCTCGGCACGCTGGCGCACTGCGGCCGTCAGCCGCGCAATTCGGCGACGCATCAAGAACATGGCCGCCGCTTCGAAGATTGCGAACAAGGCGAACATTGCGGTCGACATCCAATCGTGTTCGAGGCTCTGCAGCACCGCAAGTAACGCGAACACCCCTATGCCCGTCAGCGCCCACTTGTTCGACTGGCGACTGGTCGCCAGCCAGCCTTGCCATTCGGCAGGCTCGATTTGTGTCGGCAGTTCGCCGGTCCGCAGTGCGCGTGAGTATGTAAGAGCCTGGTCTATCGATCCGTACGTGCGGCGCATGCGTTGGTCCCCAAGTACGACACCGACGGCGCCGGCGAGCATGCCGGCGATCGTCGTGATCAGCAGTCGGCCGATGAGCGGTAGATGGGTGTCGCTCGCGGGGCCGGAAAAGGTCAAGTAGGACATCACTCCGAAGATTGCGGCCGACGACAGTACGCCGATGATGAGCGCGCGAACTGCGGCAGGCAGCCGATAGAACCGGGTTTGCATGGGGTCTCCTCAAAGTCTCTCGTGCGGGCCGTGGGTGGCCGCACTGGTATGTGCGCGCAGACCGCCCTATGGAGACACTTTTTGCCGGCGTCGAGGTCCCGGAGTCGAAATTCGAGTAGTGCACTACGCAAGCATTTGTAAGCCGTCGCCGCTTAACGTCGCAGCGCGCGACTCGTTCCTGCTAGTCGCCTGTGAACCGATTGGCCGTTAGTTGCGTATGAACAGAGAAGCCCGGCGCGGCCTCGAGAGACGATCGACCCCCAGGTTGGAGACCCCATGTCTGTGACGGCTGAGTTCGATTGGAACGTCGTGGGCGACGCCGAGTTGGTCGGTGCCGCCGCCGCTGGCGAGAGGGCGGCGTTCGCCGAGATCTACGACCGTTATGCCACCCGTCTTTACGACTTCTGCATCGGCATGGTCGGTGACCGTGATGCGGCCGACTGCGTGCAAGAAGCGTTCTACAACGCGGCTGTCGACCTTCCGAAACTGCGTGATCCCGACAAGCTTCGGCCCTGGCTCTACACCATCGCCCGACACCAGGCGCTGCGCACGTTGCGTGCGCGCCGGCGCGAGACGGTGTCCGACGAATTGCCTGACGCACCGGCTGCCGACCTCGGTCCCGACACGTTGGCGGCACGCAACGAACTCGCGTCGTTGGTGGCCCAGGCCGAGGGCGGGCTGTCGCAGCGCGACCGCGAGGTGCTGGATCTGGCCTACCGGCACGGCCTGAGCAACGCGGAAATCGCCGAGACGCTCGGTGTCAGTAGCGGTTCGGCCAAGAAGATGGTGCAGCGGTTGCGCGACACCGTCGAACAGTCCTTGGGTGCACTGCTGGTGGCGCGCCAAGCCGCCGCCGGCCAGAACCGCTGCGCGGACCTTGCGACGACCATCGCGGGTTGGGATGGGCAGTTCACCATCCTGGTGCGCAAGCGCGTCTCCCGACACATCGCGTCGTGCGCACACTGCGGCGAGCATCGGGGCAGGTTGGTCAACCCGAAGGCGCTGCTCGGCGCGGCGCCGGCACTGATCCCCGCACCGGCATGGCTGCGTGAGCAGACGCTGAACAATGCGCCGCATCCTCCGTCCGGCACCGCCGCTACTGCCGCCGCGGCGGGCCACGCGGTAAAGCACGTCCCGGCCCGGCTCTCCGCGCTGACGGGGCGCGTCACATTGGTGGCCGCGGCGGTGGTCGCCGTCCCCGCAGCGATATGGGGTTTGACGACCGGCGCGCCCGCACCTCGTGATACGCAGATCACGCCAGCCACGCCCGTGGTGGTCGAGCCTGTCGCGCCGACGTTCACTCCGTCGCAGCGGTCCACCATTACCCCTACGCCATCGCCCGAAGTCCTCGCACCCCAACCGAATACGTCGGTGCGGCCCTCCTCGGGTCCGGTGAACACGGACATCCCGAATCCGGAGAATCCGGGAAATCCGCCCATCGAGCAGGCGCCGCCACCGCGTGAAACCACCGCTGCGGTGCCCTCGAGTTCGCCGACCGTGACCCGAACCAGTCACGCGGCACCGGCATCGGTGGCGCCGAGGTCTCCTGCCTCCACGCGCCAACGCGCACCGCAACAGCCCCCCGCCAAGCACTGCGCCGATGGCAGCACCGTTGACAGCGGCCAGTCCTGCCCTACCCCGCTGGCCCCTGCCACCCCGCAGTGTCCACATGTGGCCGTGCCGGGCAACCCGGTCTGCGGGCGGACAACGGAAGGCAACTGAACCGGAAATACGGTCGCGAAAAAGTGTCCCCGCTGACGTCCCGGCGTGTCCTTACCCACGACTGCCGCCCACCCGGGGCGGCGATCGGCGTGGGAAACGGAGCATCACATGGATATCGACAAGTACGCGAACATCGCCTTTCTCGTCATTTTCGGCGGGGCTATGGTCCTGATCGTCTACGGGACCCTGGTCAAGAACAAATGGGGCATCAATCTGCGCCGCGTCTCATGCCCGAACTGCGGAACGGCGATGGGGCAGCTGCGGATGCCGAAGTCGGGTCAGCAGGCGATGTGGGGCGGCCATACCTGCCCCAACTGCCAATGCGAGATGGACAAGTGGGGCCGACGAACCACCCCCGAGAACACCTGAATCCCGGTCTCGCCGGTCGTACGCTCGGGACGATGCCGGACAACTCCGAGATCCGCTTCCTCCACCTTGGCGCCAGTCGACTGGCGTATGAGGTGCGTGGAGACGGTCCACCACTCGTCGCCCCGGCGTGGTGGGTGAGCCATCTCGAGCTTGACTGGCAGAGCCCGGGCGTTCGGCGGTTCTGGCAAGGGGTAGCGGACAACCACACGCTGATCCGCTATGACCGTCTCGGTGTCGGCATGTCGGACCGCACCCTGCGAGCTTCCGACCTGACGCTCGACGGAGAAGTCGCGACGTTGCGCGCGCTGGTCGATGAGCTCGGCCTCGATCGCGTAACGCTCGTCGGCGGATCGTCCGGAACCTGCACCGCAATAGCATTCGCCGCGACGTTCCCCGAGCGCGTGGAGCGACTGGTGCTGTACGGCTCCTATCCCCATGGCGACGTGCTCACGCCTCCTGGTGTGGGCGACGCAATCGTGGCGGCGGTCCGCGCGCATTGGGGACTCGGCTCGCGCATGCTCAGCGACTTGTTCCTCGGCGGTGCCGATGCGGTAGAACACGAACGCTTCGCACGGTTGCAGCGCGAGTCGGCCAGCGCGGAGACTGCCGCCGCTCTCCTGGGTCTGGTGTATCGCCTCGACGTGCGCGCTCACCTCCCATTGGTCCGCCAGCCGACGACGGTCGTGCATCGCCGCGACGATCGCGCCGTGCCCTACAAGCTGGGCCGTGAAGTAGCCGCCGCTATACCCAACGCGACATTCGTTCCGCTGCAAGGTAACTCGCACTTCCCTTGGCACGGTGACGTGGATTCGGTCGTGCGTGCGTTTCGGCAAGCGCTGACACCGCAGCAGCCGCCTGCGCGCGGTGCTGGCGAGCCCGACCCGGTGCTGCTGTCCAGTCGCGAGCGCGAGATCCTCGCCTTCGTTGCGCGCGGGCTCGGCGACCGCGAGATCGCAGAGCAGTTGGTGCTGAGCCCGCATACAGTTCACCGCCACGTCGCGAATATCCGCCGCAAGCTCGGTCGCACATCACGCACGGCCGCCGTCGCCGAGGCCGCGCGGCTCGGACTGTTGTGAGATGGCCGAAACCGGCCATCTGCGAAGGATGGCCGCGATGGGCGATGCTCGCGGCACCGCGCTGCTCGTAGATTCTCGGCATGACAGACGTCGCCCCGGCCCAAACCAGCGTCCAACCCCACGCCAGTCCTTCCTACGCGGCGTGGCTGCGGATCATGGCCGTGCTGTACAACCCGTTCGTCTGGCTGGGCGAGCTGATAGGCATGCGGCGCCGCCGTCGCAACCTGGTCGCAGCGGCGCACGGGGTCGTCGTCGAAATCGGCGCGGGGACCGGGTTGAATGTCGCGCACTATCCCGACGCGGTTGACGAGCTCATCCTCACCGAGCCCGAGCCAGGGATGCGACGAAAACTTGGCCGGCTTCTCGAGCGGCAGGCACGCGATGCCCAGATCGTTGACGCGCCCGCGGAGCGCCTGCCGTTGGGCGATGCCAGCGTCGACACCGTCGTCTCCACGCTCGTGCTGTGCACCGTGGACGACCCCGAAGGTGCGCTTCGCGAAATCGCCCGCGTGCTGCGCCCGGACGGACAGGTGTTGTTCATCGAACACGTGCGCGCCAGTTCGCGGTTCCTCGCCGCATGCCAGGACCTGCTCCTCAAACCCTGGCGGGGCTTCGCGGGTGGGTGCGTCTGTAACCGCTCGACCCTTCAGCTGATGCGGGCCTGCGGCTTCACCGTCGAGTCCGACGAAGCGGTGTGGCGCGGGATGCCTGCGATCGTGCACCCGCTCATCGTCGGGCGAGCGACGCACTGACCGGACGGTGATGCCCGCGCGTTAGTGTCTTTCGATCGGCTTCAGCGAACAAGCCGACGGAAGAGTTGAGCAATTCATGACGGCACCAACAGAAACTTCGCCGCTCGAAGGGCGGGTGGGCCACTACTACCAGATGGACGGCACCTACCTGGTCGGGCGCGAGAAGTTGCGCGAGTACGCCCGTGCGGTACAGGACTATCACCCCGCTCATTGGGACGTCGCCGCCGCCGCAGAGCTGGGCTATTCAGACGTCATCGCGCCCCTGACGTTCACCTCGGCGCCGGGCATGCAGTGCAATCGCCGGATGTTCGAACAGATTGTCGTCGGCTACGACACCTACCTGCAGACCGAGGAAGTCTTCGAGCAGCACCGCCCGATCGTGGCAGGCGATGAACTGACCATCGACGTCGAACTGACGTCGGTTCGCAGGACCGCAGGCAGAGACTTCATCACCGTCACCAACACGTTCACCGACACCACGGGCGAGCGGGTGCACACCCTGCACACCACGGTCGTCGGTGTCACCGCCGAGGACATCGACTCGGGAGTCAAAACGGCTGTGCAGAACGCGATGATGCACGACATGAACATCCTCGACATCGCCGGACTGGACGACGAGTACGAAAAGGAGGTGCGGCCCGAGGGCGAGATCCGCATCGCCGACGGCGGCACCACCCGCACGCCCGGTACGCCGGCCTTCGAGGATGTGCACGTCGGCGACGCACTTCCCGCGCACCACACGCGGCTGTCCCGCGGCGACCTGGTCAACTACGCCGGCGTGGCCGGCGACGCCAACCCGATTCACTGGGACGAGCACATCGCCAAGCTGGCGGGGCTGCCCGACGTGATCGCCCACGGAATGCTGACCATGGGCTTAGGTGCCGGGTACGCCTCCACATGGTCGGGCGATCCCGGTGCGGCCACCCGGTACACGGTGCGGTTGTCGGCGCCCGCGGTCGTCTCGGCCACCGAGGGCACCGACATCGAGTTCAGCGGACGGATCAAGTCACTGGATCCGGCGACCCGCAGCGGGGTCGTCGTCATCGGCGCGAAGGCCGGTGGCAAGAAGATCTTCGGCATGGCGACGTTGGACGTCCGCTTCCGCTGAGAGGGCTACTGCTGGCGGCAGTGCAAGGCGTCAGTAGCGTGACAGCCGTGACTGTCATCCGGATGTCTTCCGTCGCTGTCCTGGCCTGCGCCGCGTCGCTCGTCATGACGTTGTCCGCATGTGGCTCCGATAAGGAGACCCCGTCGGCGAGCACGTCGTCGTCACCGGTCTCCGACGTGTTCACACCGCCCTCATTCGCGCAAACCGCGACCGGAGACGCAGGTTGCCCGTCCGCAGCACCTGCCGACGCTGCGCCGGAGTGGACGCTGCCCGGCGCGACCGGAAACGTCGCCGTCACCGGGGCCACCGACTCGGCGGCGCCGCGGATTCAGGTGACCGCGCCGTTCAGCGTCACCGAGACCCAGGTGCACACCCTGAAGGCCGGCGACGGACCGGTCGTCGCGGCCACCGCGAAGGTGTTCGTCTGCTACATGGGCGTCAACGGACGCGACGGCTCTGTGTTCGACAGCACCTACGAACGAGGCGCCCCCATCGACTTTTCGTTGCAGGGGGTGGTGCCGGGGTTCCAGAAGGCGATCGCAGGGCAGAAGGTCGGCTCCACTGTCGCCGTCGCAATGACGTCCGCCGACGGCTATCCGGAGGGCCAGCCGAGCGCGGGGATCCAGCCAGGCGACACCCTCATCTTCGCGATCAAGATTTTGGACGCCTCGTAGCCTCGCAGCCTCGCGTTGGACAATTAGTTCATATAACGTTTTTGACGTAGCGCACGACGACTACAGGAGCAGCACGTGGATCTCGGAGGCTGGGGTGATCTCACGATCCTTGCTGCTGTGATGGAAATAGTCTTTGGCACTTGTGTATTCGTGTACTTCGGTCGGCTGGAGAAGCGCACCTCCCATCCGTTAGGGGAAAAGGTGGGCGCCCATAAAGAGGTGCTGGCCAAGCTCCGCAAGGGCGAACCGATGTCCCAAGACGAAGTGGACTATGCGACGGAACTGGTGGCCGACGCTCGATCACCGCTGGCGTACGCGATACCCGCGGCTCTGTTCACCATGGGCTTCTTCTACGTGGTCGGCTGTCTGTTCATGCTCCACCTCGATGGTGGTCATCCCTCTTTCCGAACGTTCATCGGCGGCATCCCGATGTTGACCTCGATGAACATCGCCGCTCAGCTGCGCAGGGTCGCAGGGCTGAAAGGCAAACTTCAAAACGTCTCGATTTCTCAAGAGCGGGGCGGTGTTTCGGTGACTGCGGGGTCGTCGTCGTTCCACAGCGACAGTTGACGAACTGGTTGGCGTGACCCGGATGTTCGGCGCGCGGGACGCTGGCGCACGTTCAACGGCCACCAGAACCACCGACCGAGCAACGCTGCGACGGCCGGAGTCATGAACGAGCGCACGATCAGCGTGTCGAACAGCAGACCGAGCGCGATCGTGGTGCCGATCTGACCGAGAATGCGCAAGTCGGCGAAGATGAACGAGGCCATGGTGGCCGCGAACACCAGACCAGCGGCCGTCACCACCGCGCCCGACCCGGCCATCGCCCGGATGATGCCGGTGTTCAACCCGGCGCCGATCTCCTCCTTGAACCGGGAGATCAACAGCAGGTTGTAGTCCGAACCGACCGCCAGCAACAGGATCACGGCCAGCGCCAACACAATCCAGAACAGCTCGATACCAAAGATGTCCTGCCAGATCAGCACGGAAAGCCCGAACGAGGCACCCAGCGACAGCGCGACCGTGCCCACGATGACGAACGCGGCGACGAGGCTTCGGGTAATGAACATCATGACGAGCAAGATGAGACTGAGCGCCGCGATTCCCGCGATCATCAGGTCGTATTTGGCGCCGTCTTGGATGTCCTTGTAGGTGGCGGCGGTGCCTGCGATGAAGATCTTCGACCCCGCCAGCGGCGTCCCCTTGACCGCTTCCTGCGCGGCATGCCTGATCGCGTCGATATGCGAAATGCCTTGGGGCGTAGCCGGATCGCCTTCGTGGGTGATGATCATTCTGGCGGCTTTGCCGTCCGGCGACAGGAACAACTTGAGCCCGCGCTGGAATTCCGGGTTGGTGAACGCCTCCGGTGGTAGATAGAACGAGTCGTCTGTTTTCGACGCGTCGTAGGCCTGGCCAAGGGCGGTCGAGTTCTGCAGTGCCGCCTCAGTCTGGTCGTTGATGCCCGACGTGGTGGCGTAGTTGGTCAGTGTCAGGTCGCGGTTGGTCTGCTGACTCGCGATCTGCGGTGGGATGAGCGCGAGCAGCTTGGGCTGCAGCTCGTCGAGCTTAGCGATGCTCGCCGAGACGTTGCTCAGTTGGTCGGTCAGCGCGTCGATGCCGTCGAGGGCGTCGAACAAAGACCGCAGTGCCCAGCAGGCGGGGATGTCGAAACAGTGTGGCTCCCAATAGAAGTAGTTGCGCAGCGGCCGGAAGAAGTCGTCGAAGTTGGCGATCTTGTCGCGCAGGTCCTGGGCGGTAGCGACGGTGTCTTTGAACGCCTGGGTCTGCTCGTCGGTGACGGCGGCCGATTGCTGCTGAAGCGCAAACTGTTGTCGCAGAATGTCTATCGAGTTGTTGATCACGTCGACCTGCTTGAGCAGATCGGCGCCGCGGGCCTGCTGGAAGGGCAGGCTGTTGAGTTGAGCGGCGCTGCCCGCACTGATCTGGAACGGTATCGACGTGTGATCCAACGGCGTGCCGAGCGGCCGGGTGATCGACTGGACCTGCGCGATGCCGTCGGTGTGGAAGACCGCCTTGGCGACGCGTTCCAGCAGGATCATGTCGGTGGAATTGCGTAGATCATGGTCGGCCTCGACCATCAGCAGTTCGGGGTTCAACCGGGCCTGCGAGAAGTGGCGTTCTGCCGCCGCGTAACCGACATTGGCTGGAGCACCCGCTGGCATGTACCCGCGGGCGTCGTAGCTCGTCTTGTAATTCGGCAGGGCGATCAGACCGATGAGGGCGACAGCGACCGTCGCCATGAGGACGGGCACGGGCCACCGAACGATCACCGTGCCGATGCGTCGCCAGCCCCGGGTCTGCATGCGCCGACTGGGCTCAAACAGACCGAAGTGCCGACCGATGATCAGGAGGGCCGGGGCGAGGGTCAACGCTGCCACGACGGCGACGAGCACGCCGATGCCGGCGGGAACCCCGAGACTGTTGAAATACGGCAGGCGGGTGAACGTCAGGCACAACACCGCGCCTGCGATCGTCAGGCCTGAGCCCAAGATGATGTGGGCGGTGCCGTGGTACATCGTGTTGAACGCCGAGATGCGGTCCTGTCCGGCGTATCGCGCTTCGTGAAAGCGGCCGAGAATGAAGATCGCATAGTCGGTTCCGGCGGCAATGACCAGCAGCGTCAGCAGATTGGTCGAGTACGTCGACAGCTGGATGATGCCGGCGTTCGCGAGCACGGCGACGACACCGCGGGACGCGGTCAACTCGATCATCACCGTGAAGATCACGAGAAACACCGTGGTGAGACGACGGTAGAGCGAAAACAGCATCAGTGCGATCACCCCGATGGTGATCAGAGTGGTTTTCAGGGTGCCGTGGCGGCCCACCTCGAACTGGTCGGTGACCAGGGGCGC
>Ga0068863_100001513_pt1 | contig 22965 bp, 12 predicted proteins | sample KBSSwiS62_FD_66596 | JGI IMG/M metagenome (GOLD analysis project Ga0068863, IMG submission 66596) | Switchgrass rhizosphere microbial communities from Kellogg Biological Station, Michigan, USA - KBS Switchgrass S6-2 | ecosystem: Host-associated > Plants > Roots > Rhizosphere > Soil ... | reverse complement strand
CGACGGGCGCCAAAGCGCTGAGGTCGCGACCGGAAGGAGCATGCCCGGGCCGGTCCAGGATGGCGCCGAGCATCCTTGCTACTATGGCGTCGCGGGAATCTTCCGGAAGAAGTTTAGCGAGTGCGCCGATGCATTTCGCGCGAGCCTCGACATCGTTGATGAGCTGAGAGCGCTGATTTTCCTCTTTCAGCACTTCCCGCGCGCGCTCGTCGTCGAGGAGGGGAAGAAGCGCGGCGATAGCCGAGATCCGCTTGTAACTGTCACTTTCCTTTCTTGCGACATTCAATAGTGCCGTCAGCAGTGGCTGAAAGAACGCTGATGCGGACTGCGCAAGCCATGCGCCGCGCCCGCCTTCCTTGACGAAATCTTCGATATCGGAGGCGGTGACGCCGCGCGCCAATTCGTACGCCAGTGCCTCAGCACGCGTGCGCTCAGCACCTTCAAGGAACAGAACCACGTCCGCGATGGCCGCAAGCCGATGACGACGCCATTTAAGGCGGGTGATTTCTCCTATCACGCCTCGTGCCGCTGCACCGCGTTCTGAAGCGCGCAGCAGCCGTACGATGCCGGCACGGGCTTTAATCGCGGTCACGCCCGCGCCCTTGAAATTCTCTCCATCGGCCAGCAGCTCGAATGCGCGCGCGGCCAATTCTTCCTGCTGTTTCTCCGGTATTCTGAAGGCCAGTTCACGCAGTACTTCGGCCTGATCTTCGTCAGAGCCGGCGCCACTGACCAGCGGAAGGACTTCATTTATGCGATCCGCCGGCAGAGCTGGCGCGAGTTCCTGCAGCGCTGTTTTCCGCGAGAACGGACGTGTCTCGTTCCGAGCCGCATCGATAGCTCGATTCAAGAGATCGCTTCGTTCGGGTGTGAGTTTCAACGCATTGAGAAGAGAATAAGTTTTTTGGGCGCCTTGCAGCGAAAGCGCTTCGTCGATGACGTACGCACGGCGGTGGGCGTCCAGGAAAGGAGCGATCTCCAGCAAGCGACGACTGCAATCCTGCAGCTCTGCTTGTCCTCGAGCGCGTTGGAGCGCCTCTTCAATCGCTTCGCGCTGGCGCGTAAGAGGCAGGTGAGGATACACCGCGGCGAACGAATCGAGTAACCCGTTGCCGTGGCCTGCCCACTCGAGCACGGCTATCGCCTGGTTCGCATTCCACAGCTTTCTGTCGAGCAGTTGGCTCACCAGGGCGAGCGGCACGTCGCTCACGGCTGCGCGCGCCGAACCGATCATCAGTGCATATCGCGCTGAGCGTGCGACGACGTCTACAGTCGGTGGATGACCGTCGAGGACGCCGGACCAGGCACTAGCCCAGGCACGACGGACATCCGACACGAAGCCCATCACCTGGCCGTGCGCAATACGCGTCGCCCACCACGCATTGTGGCCCTCGGCGTCCTCGCGATCTAGGATCGCGTGCATATCGCTCGCGCGATTCGCCTGTTCGAGGTGATGGAAAAAATTGTCGAGGTAGTAGCCGTCATCGTGCGCGACCATCGGGGCCGCGGGAAAGCAACGCGCGTAGGCGTCCAGGATCGAGGCATGCGCACGCGACCGATCGGCAACATGCGCCCAGAGGTAGTCCTGTTGCAGGTCATGAAGGCGGACCAGGCGCGCCGGCGCCTGGCCTTCCGTCCGCACAAGACCATGACGCGCGAGCAGTGTGAGCACGTCCTCCCCCGCAAACTCGTCGAGGCCTCGCGCGCGCCACAGCGTCAAAAGCGCAGCCTCGGGCACACCCGCTTCCCAGCGGAACGCCGCGATCTCGAGATAGCGAGCCACAGCGTCGCGTCCGCGGGCGCCATCGGCCTCGCGTCCGTCCGCGTCGTCGGGCTCTCGCAGGTGATCGATGCTTACCTGAAGGGCGCGAAGTAGATTGGTATAGGGATACCCGGGGATCTTCGCCTCCATAAATTTGAGGTCTGCCGCTTTCAAACGCTGCAGCAGTCGTTCCCACGACGTGCTCGCGATCATCGTTCCCGCAAGCGCGAGCGCGAATGGGAGATACCCACACTCGCGAGCAACCTCCGCTATCTCGGGCGCGACCTCACGACTCTCCGCCCGCGCGCGATCCGCGAGATAGGCTATAGCTTCGTCTGGACTGAATGGCTCGAGGTCGACCAACGGTGTGCCGGTATCTATCACGCCCGGCTCGCGGGCAGTGATCAGAAGACGACAGCGCGCGCCCAGCGCCTCGCGTACGGGTTCCACAGCGCTCTTGCTCCAGATGTTGTCGAGAATGATCAGCACGGCGGCGCTTTTGAGCCGCTCATGCAGCTGCGCGCGCGCAGTCTGCTCTGTGTCGTACCTGGCGAGATCGTCACCCAATCCACGCGCGATCTGCTGCAGGACCGCCAACGGTTGCGCGTCGGGACCGACAGGCACCCAGATCACGCCATTTGAGAAAACGCGACGCGTGGCTGTTGAGCGAGCGACACCCGCCGCGAGCACCGATTTCCCGACGCCGCCCATGCCGTGAACCAGGAACGTGCGCTTTTCCGCCGGCACCGCCAGTTGCTCCGGCCGTTCCAGCGCGAGTTTCTCCGCCACCCGCGTCAATTGGTCGGGGCGCGGACGATAGTGCGGCGGCGCTATCGGCACCGTCTCAACACTGGCAAGCGCGGGCGGAGCGGCCTTCGCGAGCCGCAGGACAGCATCGAACGCCTCTCGTGGGTCGCGCCTGGCCCGTGCATCTTCGCAATGCGAACCCTTGAGTTCCGGCGGCAACAGCGCGAACTCGCCCCCACGCAATACCGGCGTCACGATTTTGTCGGACACCAGCGCATATTGCCACTCGGCGCGTACATACTCTGACTTCGCGGCCGTCGGACTGAGAACTAACAGCACTCTGTCTGAGACGTCGATGGCGTGTGCGATCTCGTGCAGGAACGTGAGGCCCCGGCTCGGCATGGAAACCTTGTCCCACCATACGGTGAAGTTCTGCTGCACCAGTTCGTCATAGAGCGCCTTAACGAAGCCGTCTTCGTCGTCTACACGCGCGTACGAGAGGAAGATTGATGGAAGCTGCGTCGTTGTAATTGGCTGTAATTTGTCTTTACTCAACTTTTTGGTGCTCCGAGTTCGAACCCGATCGTGCCGCGTCGAGAGGCAATCTGCCTGGGGAACAACGTTTGTGTGCGGAGACGAACTGATGAGCCATTAGGAATTGAGGCTCCTTAAATTAGGGGCAGTATATCCGGATTGGCTATCGCAGCAAGCATTGGTCCGTGTGTTTCAAATCGAATGCGATTTCATCGGAGGCGGCGAGTGGTTTCAAGACGTCTGCGCGACGCCCAGGAGCTTACTTCAGTGCTCGAAGGTGAGCGGCCCAATTCTGCCCTGTGGTGAGGCGCATTTGAATAGATACGGCCGTTGCACGACGAGGTCGACCGCCTGGCAGGTCCAGCCTCCGTCCAGTTTCACGTCGACTCGAAACCGATAGGCTTCGAACTGTCGTACGCCTCCGACGAAACGCGTGGCGCCCGTCGCCCTGGATACGGTGATCGGCGCGTCTTTGAGCCACGCCAAAGTCCGCGGCGACAGCGGACGCGCAGTCTGGATGTCGGCCAATTTCGCGGTCAAGCCACCCGGAGCATCAAGAGTGGCGGGATCGAGGCGCATGGCATCTACGCTTCGAACCACATCCTGAAGCGTCTCCACCGTTAGCATCTCCGAGCGGTGGATTACGCCTACAGGGTTGAAACTCAAGAAGGCGCCGATCCCGGCGACCAAGGCCAGAACTACCGCGCGTCGAAGGAGTGTGGATACGTCATTGCTGGTATAGGAGCGCCACAGCCTATAGCTCTGGACCGCTGCGGTTGGGAAGATGGCGAGAGCCAACCATGCGAACATCAGGTTGTCGGGCCTCATGTACCTCGAAGCCCACCACGGCGGGCTTGCGGGGTCGTATGGATACGAATGAAACCTCGTCAACAAATAGTCTACGACCGCAGTGGCAGGTGTTCCGCCCCCAAGGAACATACCGCCGCCGAGGTGAGCGCAGATGCCGTAGACCGCCCGTATTCCCGCCGCCACGGGAATAGTCCAAAACACCGTTCTCACAGTTCCTTTTAGGGCTGAAGCGCACCAAAACGCCGCAAATGTCACGGCGCCGGCGATTAAGGCGAGGTAGGGCGGCATGCCCTCGCCTTCGTACGTGGCGTTCAGTTCTTTGCTAAACGCTGCGCCAAACAGCAAGCGTGCCGTGCCGTAGACGAAAAAGGAGCAGACGCCGGCGATAACCACAGCAGCCAGGAGCTTGATGATCCATTGCCGCCGTATAGAGATCGGCAGCGTGATGTTCCATATATGAACGCCCGAGAGTTTCTCTTCGCCTAGAGAGATGCTCCCTGCCACGAGCGCCGACAAAAACCCGTGAAGTAGCACAATGAGTAGCACCGTTCCCGGGACCCACTCAGGAGTGCGTGACGCGAACTGCGCCGGCGTCAGCGCAGCGAGTACGACGACTGCGATGCCCATCAGAAGAAGCACTGGCTTCAGCAGTTGGATTTCCTTGCGGACCAGATTCAACGTTGGGCTGGACGCCGAGCAACGCAGGAAGCTTGATCGGGACTCACCAACGGATATGTTCAACGCGGACGAGTGTCCTGAAGCTTCGAAGTTAAGAAGCTTCCGTCGTCCCAAAACCAACATGAGCAAACAATAGGCGAGCGCGAGGCCGCCAATCGCCGTGAACTCCCCGCTGGTCAATGGCCGCTTCAAAAAGGTCGGCAACGACGATGTCAACCCGAGAACAACCAGTTGCAGGCCGCTGAACGTGAGTCCGCCGATAATGGAGCGGGCCGTGAGCGTCCAGTAGGTTGCCGAGCATGAGGCGATGGCGAGCCAAAGAATCACCACCAGAGCCTCAGAGGGGTTTCCGTTCCGCAACCAGATCAGGGTGTGAACCGCTGTTGCGGTAAAAACCGCCAGAGCCATTGCTGTCGTCTTTTCGAGCCAGATTCGCGACCGCGATTGCGGTTGCCCGAGAAGAGACGCAAGGGTTCCGTACTGAAGTTCGGTCCCGAAGGCCAGCGTGGCGAGAGTTGGGATGCCGACCCAGAGGCCCAGCACATCGATACCATCCAGGAAAGGCTTAGGAAATCGTCCACTACCGAGGGCCGGAACAACCGCAGACGCTGCCACACAAACCCATGGCCAAAACAGCATGCGTCCTTCAACGGCAAGGCGGGTCCTGCTCATGTCTTCCTCCTAGTGTTGAAGAACGGCCACAAAGATTTCTTCGAGCGTCAGCGACTCCGACGTCAGGGTCTCCGGCTCGTGCTGACGTAAGCGATCGAGGATGCCTTCGCCGCCTTCCCTGACGACGCAGTCCAGTTCCCGCCCTGTACGATGCACGTGGAGCGCGTTCAGGTCGATCTGCGGCGCCGATTGCGAGAAACGTGCGCGGATCTTCTGAAAACGTTCGCGAGCCGCGTCCGCCTCCAGGGTCAAAACCGAACGTCCCTCATCGACAATGGTAAATTCGTCGATCAGGCCTTCGAATTCACCGATCAGATGCGTGGACACCAGAATAGTTCGTTGTCCCGGATTACCTTCCTGATACGCGCCAATCACGGTCTCGATGAATTCGCGACGCACGATCGGGTCGAGCCCGGAGGTCGGTTCGTCGAGTACAAGAAGTTCCGTTTCAGGGGACACGGCCGCGATAAGCGCGACTTGAGTCCTTTGTCCTTTCGAGAGAGCCGACGTCTTCTTCGTCGGATCGAGGCGAAAGCGCTCGAGCAATTCGGCCTCGATTCGAGAGTTCCAGTGCTGGCGGAACGATGCGAAGTAGTCGAGAGTTTCGCGGACCGTCATCCACGGATAAAACGCTACCTGGTCGGGAACATACGCCAGGCGTTGTTTTACCGCTTGCTCCTGCTTCGCTGGATCCATCCCGAAAACGCGCAGGGAACCGCTCTGGGGGCGCAGCAGGTTCAACAGGCATTTCATGGTCGTGGTCTTGCCGGCGCCATTGCGGCCGAATAACCCGTAGCAACGTCCGCGTTGCACGGTGAGACTCAGCCCGCGAACGGCTTCTGCGCGGCCATAGGCGTAGGTCATGTTGTCAATTTGAATGGCGGGCGACGAATCGCTCATGAGTTCTCCCTTCGTTCGTTGGCGCGCCGCCTGTCATCGAGGGCTGCCATGCGCTCTCGTACCAGATCCAGAAATTCATCCCCCGGCACCTGAAGATGATGCGCTTGCACGATGGCCTGATCGATTTCCTGTACCAGCATCTTCCGGCGTACGTCTTTGCGCAGCAGAGACTGCGTCTCCTTGAGAAAACACCCTTTGCCGGGAATGGTTTCAATGACGCCAAGGCTCTCCAGTTCGGCGTAGGCCTTGGCGATGGTGTTGCGATTCACCTTCAGGTCTTCCGCGAGCGGCCGGATGCAGGGCAGCGCCTCGCCCGCCTGCACCGCTCCGGAGGCTGCCGCGGCTTTGACTTGATCCACAACCTGGAGGTAGACCGGCTTGCCGGATTTGAAATTGAGCTGAATCAGCATAAGGCACTGTCCTATGACACTAGGACAGTATGGCGAGGTCATGCCCGTGTCAAGCGGAGGCAGCGAGATTCATTTACTGGTAGCAATGAAACAGGTCGGATTACCTCCTTGAATGCAGGAAAAGCCCACCACTATTCCTTCCACATCAAAGGTGTGAACGTTGTGACCATCTCCATTGATAACCACCGTTTGAACCCTGATTTGGCCGCTTCGAGGAGCCTGAGCATTGACGGTTCCTGAATGGAAAAACGCGATGTCGATAAACACTGCAACGGTTATGACGAAACAGAGAACGTAGAGTTTCCTAATTGGTACTTTCCTTTCGTATTCGTCGATGCTTGTCACCAATCGTTAAGACAAAGTCTTCTGAATTCAGGTTCAAGAGTTTCGGCATTAACAGCTCACGACGCTTAACGGCTTCTGCCCCGTTTGGAGTCTTCCTGCGTAAAAAAGTGTTAGCATTGCGCGCAGCTAAAAGCGTTTTGGTCTATATAGATCGCTGACCGCGCGACGGACAAAGAGGCCTGACCATGAACTCTTCGATACGCGTTCTTCTCGTTTCAATTTTGCTTCTGCCTCTAAGCAGGGGAGCGGCCTTATCGTTTGCGCCTGTCCAACAACGCGGGAACACTACGTCTACTCCGGATCCAAGTCCCATAGGCCTGACGGTCCGGGGGACTGTCCAGAACTTTGTGCCCGTCACCGACGCGATTCTGCGGAACCCGGCCACGACCGACTGGCTGATGCTCCGCCACGATTACAGCGCCACGAGCTACAGCCCGCTCGATCAAATAAATACGAATAACGTAAAGACGCTGAAGCTTGCGTGGATGTGGCCGATGCATGAGGGCGGGACGAATCAGCCTGCCCCGATCGTCTACAACGGCACCATGTATCTCGCGAACACGGGAGGCATTGTCCAGGCGCTTGAGGCGCGGACTGGAAAGTTGATTTGGGAGCATCGGGTCGGCGCCGATGTGGCCCCGCGTGGCCTCGCGCTCTATCGAAATATGCTTATCTTTCACAGCATGGAGCGTTGGGCGGTCACGAAGCAGGATGCGTTCCTTGTTGCTCTCGATGCGCGAACGGGCGAGTTGGTCTGGAAAGTTCAGATGCCGGATGCCTATGCCAGCAACAGTGGTCCGCTCATTGCCAACGGTTTGATCATCCAGGGAATGGGGACGTGCACCGTATACGAAGAAAAGAAGTGTTTCATCAGTGCTTATGACCCTTCGAACGGCAAACAGCTCTGGCGTTTCAGGACGATTGCTCTTTCCGGAGAACCCGGCGGCGATACCTGGGGCGGCTTGCCCGACCTCTACCGCATCGGAGCCGAGACATGGATCACCGGCAGCTACGACCCGGACCTGAACCTTACTTATTGGGGAACGACGCAGGCAAAGCCCTGGATGCCCGCAAGCCGCCGCATGAGCGGCGAAGCCAGTGCGCTTTACTCGAGCTCGACGCTTGCACTCAATGCGAGCACCGGAGAACTGAAGTGGCACTACTCCCACGCGCCGGGAGAGGCTTTCGACCTCGATGTCGTATTCGAGCGTGTGCTGATTGATTCCGGGAATGAGAAATTCGTGTTCTCCGTCGGTAAGGACGGTGTGCTCTGGAAACACAACCGTGTCACCGGTGAGTACAAGGGTCACGTCGAGACCGTCTTTCAGAATGTTTGGGCGAGTTTTAATCCGGATAACGGCACGCCGCGCTATCGGCAAGACATCCTCAATAGCAAGGTTGGTGAATGGATTGACGCTTGTCCGAGCACGGCCGGCGGGAAAAATTGGCACGCGATGAGCTTTCATAAACCCTCGCGTCAATTGATTATTCCGTTAAGCCAGAGCTGCATGTCGATGCGCGCTCAGGCAATCGAGCAGGTACCCGGCGGCGGCAGTGGCGGTGGCGCCGAACGGCGCTTTCGCGAGATGCCCGGCACTAACGGCAATGTCGGCAAGCTCGGCGCGTTCAATGTCGACACGATGAAACAAACATGGTCACTCGAACAGCGCGCGTCGTTCCTGACATCGGTTCTGTCAACAGCGGGCGGCCTTGCCTTTGCGGGGGATGTCGCGGGCAACTTCAAGGCTGTTGATGTGCGCGACGGGAAAGTGTTGTGGGAAACCCATCTCGCAACATCCGTGCAGGGATATCCAATAAGTTTCTCGGTGGGTGGCAAGCAATACATCGCCGTCGCAACGGGTCTTGGTGGAGGCAGCCCCCGAGCTGCACCATCCAGTCTCACGCCCGAGATCGTTGTGCTAAATCGCGGCCATGCGCTGTATGTTTTCGCATTGCCGTAAAGACCGAATTGAATGGGGAGTTCCATGCTGCATCGTCGTTTCACGTTGTTCGTAGCCGGATTGGCAGTCTTGATGGGAGCAGCGACAACAGGCCAGACCGGTCAGACGCCGGCGGTTCCTCCAGGCGAAGGTGTCTTCTACGGCACGAAGTCCGGATGCGCGACTTGTCACGAAGTGAACGGGCGTGGCGGCGCTGTTGGCCCGGATCTGTCAGCGGCCGGTAACCTCGGCGCGGACGCGATCCGTCAGAAGATTCTCGATCCGAACACACCCCTCGCTGGAATTGCTGGAGGCGGAGGCCGTGGTGCACGCGGTGGAGTGACGGTGACCGCACGCACATCCGGTGGTCAGCTGCTTCGGGGCATCCGTCGCAACGAGGACACCTTCTCGCTTCAGATGATCGACGCGAACGGACAGCTTCACCTTCTCGATAAGACGAAACTCGCATCAGTCACGGTCGACTCGCGCTCGCTGATGCCCGACGACTACGCGAAGCGACTGACCGCCGACGAGATTGCGAACCTCGTCTCTTTCCTGAGCGCGCAGGTGGCGCGCGATCCCGCAAAGATAGCCGCACAGCCGATGGCCTCAGGTGGACTCACTTATGAGCGTTTAATGGCTTCCGCCAGGGAACCGCAGAACTGGCCGATGTACTGGGGAAACTACCAGGCACACCACTATTCTTCACTGAGCCAGATCACGCCAACCAACGTGAAGCATCTCCGCCCCGCATGGACGTTCCCCTTTGTCACGGGCGTCAACGTCGCCGGGCGAGGCTTTGTACAGGGCTCCGTTCTGCAGGGCACTCCGATCGTTGTGGACGGGGTGATGTATGCAACGGGAAGCGGCAACCCCACGACGGTCGTTGCGGTCGATGGGCGAACGGGCCGGCAGCTATGGCGCTGGTCACGGGATCAACGCACTATCAATCCGAACCAGATCAATCCCTTCAGTCGCGGCATCGCCATGCTGAACCAGCGCATTTACGTCGGCACACTCGACGCGTTCCTTATTTGTCTAGATGCGCGCACCGGCCGGCAGCTCTGGGAGGTTCCGGTCGCCGACACGATGGAAGGCTATACGATCAGCAGCCCGCCGCTCGTCGTGAAGGACAAAGTCATTGTCGGTATTTCCGGTGGCGAGTTCGGAACGCGCGGCCGGCTTGACGCCTTCGATGCTGCCAGCGGAAAACATGTCTGGCGCTTCTACACGATTCCGGGACCAGGCGAGCCCGGCAACGAAACATGGAAAGGGGAAAGCTGGCAGACCGGCGGCGCGCCGACGTGGCTGACCGGCTCCTACGACTCCGAACTCAACACGGTGTACTGGGCGGTGGGTAATCCTGCGGCGCAGCTCGATCGGTCGGTCCGTGGCGATGGCGACAATCTCTACAGTGATTCAGTCGTCGCGCTCGATCCGGATACGGGTAAGCTGAAATGGCATTTTCAGTTCACGCCCAATGACGGCCACGATTGGGACTCGGTGCAGGCCATGGTGCTTGTGGACCGCGTCTGGCATGGTCAGCCGCGCAAGCTGATATTGCACGCCGACCGTAACTCTCACTTCTATGTACTCGATCGCACGAACGGAAAGTTCCTGTCGGGCACGCCGTTTGTCTATCAGAACTGGAATCAGGGCTTCGACGCGAATGGGCGGCCCCGACCCTTTCCGAATTCGAACTCGAGTTCCGAGGGCAGTTACCTGATCTATCCGTCACTCGTCGGCGGCACGAACTTCCAGGCGCCGTCCTACAGTGCGCTCACCGGGTGGTTCTACTTGTCCTATCAGGAAGCGGGACAACAGTTCGCCAGCGCGCCCACGCCAGTCACCCGTGGAGCGACCTATATCGGCCGCGGACGAGGAACGACTCCTGCGAATCGAGGGCCGAATGATCCGGCTCCAAACAGCGGCATCAAGGCCATCGATCCCGAGACGGGCAAGACGGTGTGGCAGTTTCCAACATTCCAGAGCTCTTTGAACAATGGCGTCCTGGCGACCGCGGGAAACGTCCTGTTCGGCTCGATCCCGGACGGCAATCTCGTGGCACTGGACTCGAAGACGGGTCGATACCTGTGGCACTACCAGACCAACGGTCCGCATGCCGCTTCACCGATGAGTTATATGGTCGACGGACGCCAGTACGTCGCGATGTCGACCGGCAATGTGATTGTGGCGTTCTCCCTCGCGGAGTGAGTGAACGCGGCGCAGGATCCCTCGGCTTTTAATTCAGTGCACAAAGTACAGGAAAACCGGGATGGAAATACTCATTTCCCAGACGTTCAAACTGACCGGCTTTTTGTTAGTCTGCCTGGTTCTGATTAGGTCTAGCAGATTCTGCGTCGCTGTCCTTGGGAAGAAAAACGGGCTGGTCCGTCTGAGGCGGACGTTTGAATGCCATAGCGTCAGAGATGCTTGCGTTTGAGCAAGCCTCCAAACGTAACAACAAAACATAAGGAGGAGAGGATGCCTAAGTCGGACAAGCCAAACATTCTCGTTATCTTCGGCGACGACATAGGAATGTGGAACGTCGGCGCCTATACACACGGCATGATGGGTGAAACGCCAAATATTGACCGTATTGCTCGTGAAGGTGTCATTTTTACCGATCATTACGGTCAGCCAAGCTGTACCGCCGGTCGAGCAGCTTTTCTGATGGGGCAATTGCCAGTGCGGACGGGCATGACGACAGTGGGAGTGCCTGGCTCGACCCGGGGAATTCAGAAGGAGGATCCGACGATTGCCGAAGTGCTCAAATCTGCAGGCTATGCCACCGGCCAGTTTGGCAAGAATCACCTCGGCGACCGCAACGAATTCTTCCCGACCATGCATGGCTTTGATGAATGGTTCGGAAATCTATACCACCTCAACGCCGAGGAAGAGCCGGAGGAGCTCGACTATCCGGGACAGAAAGATCCTGAGTACACGAAGAAGTACGGCCCCCGTGGAGTGTTTCACGCATGGGCGACCGACGTGGACGATGCAACCGAGGATCCGGTTTTTGGTCGTGTCGGCAAGCAGAAATTCGAGAATACGGGAATGCTCACGCGCAAGCGAATGGAGACGTTCGACAAAGAGGTCCTCGACAAGACGATAGATTGGCTGGGCCGCAACAAGGACAAGCCTTTTTTCTGCTGGTTCAATACGACGGCGATTCATATCTGGTCGCATCCGCAGGAGAAATATATAAAAGCAGCAGTAGCCGAGGGCCGAGCGGAGGAGGACGTCGTCCGCGCGAAAATGCTCGAACATGACGAATATGTTGGCGTGCTGCTGAAGTGGTTGGATGACAACGGCCTCACGGATAACACAATCGTCATATACACGACCGATAACGGCAATGAACTGTTGTTCTGGCCGGACGGCGGATATGCGCCCTTCCGCGGAGAGAAAGGCACGACCTGGGAAGGTGGTGTTCGAGTACCGTGCCTGGCACGTTGGCCGGGCAAGATCCCGGCGGCGAGTCACTGCAACGCACTTCAGAGCCATGAGGATCTCTTTGTTACACTCGCCGCCGCTGCAGGTCTTACCGACATCAAGGAGAAACTGCTGTCGGGAACGAAGCTGAACGGGGTTGATTACAAAGTTCATCTCGACGGATTCAATCAACTCGACGTATGGATGGGAAAGACGAAGGAATCGGCACGCAAAGCCTACTTCTACTATGACGAGACCGAGCTTACCGCCGTTCGGATCGGGAACTGGAAGATGCACATCGGCGTGAAGAAGGAAGGCAGTTGGTGGAACGAACGGAGCTATCCGTCCGTGCCGTATATCTTCAACCTTCGGATGGACCCAATGGAGAAGATGGATCCGGAGAGCCACGAATGGGGCTATGTCGGCCGTATGTTCTTTGCCAAGAAGATGTGGGCGGCGCAGGCGGCGAAGCCCTACCTTGCGGCGCACCTGAAGAGTCTCCAGGCCTATCCACCGAGACAGGGCGCCGATACGCTCAGCCTCCACACGGCTCTTCAAAAGGCAATGTCGAAACTCGAGCAACCATCGGCAAGTAGCAACTAAAAACTATTTTCAGACGACCCAGAGCTTATGGGGCTTTGCATTTTTGGGGGTCGCCACTGTAGGGGAGATTCATGAAGGCGTGAAGAAATTGTTCGTTGTTCAATGTTCGATTGTCATTTGTCGTCGATGGTGGTGCATCTCTGAAAATGACAAATGACAATCGAACATTGAACAACGAACAATTTCTTCACATCTTCTAACATCTCTGTTCTTCCAACGCCTTCAGTTGAAGCCTAATGTTCGCTTGACCATTGTGTTCTCGACGGTTCGTATGCCGGAGTGATCCAATCGCCACTTGTCCATGTATTGAACAGGCCGGACCAGTACAACTCCCGAGGTCTTCAGGAACTCTTCGAGCTCGGGATCTGCATAGGGTCTCGGCACGCCCGCCTCGAACGCGCCATACAGACCATCCCAATGAACCGGTAGATACGCTTTGGGCTTGAGAATAGGCGCCGCCACTCTCGCGATTGGCGCGCCTCCGGCTCCGATCCAAAGATCCACAGATTGCAGGCCGGCGTCCTTCATTGCGGCCTTCAAATTCTCGATGGGCGCTCCGTAATTTCTGCCGTCGATCACAATCGGAACCGCGAGGTCGACGGCGCTGCCGGAATTCTGAAAGAACCAACTGAAGCGACCTTGCGCGCCGTCGACTGTAAACAGAAAGCCACGCGAGCCCCCGCCGTTGGGAAAGTCTTCCGCAACGCCGGCGTGGAGGCCGCCGTTTTCAGGATCGCGTCGCGGGACGGATCGCAGTTCGACGGGGTTGTGCTGTTCAGGATTCATGGCAGGATCGCCGCTGTGGTTCCACCGCACAACCCGCATAGTCACGCCGTCCGCAATGCGGATCGTTTCTCCGCCCTCGACCGTGCGGCAGCGCTTCGCAGGAATGCCTTCAGCCATGGCTTGAAAGCATGTCGTCTTTGAGCCGATGATCGGAGCAAATTTCTCTCGCAGAAATGGGCGAGACTGTTGCCTTTGCGATCGGCTGGATAGCCGGCATATGTCTTGCTGAAGGTAAAGAGGTCGCCTTAGCCGAGCACCAGGTATGCGTGAGTTTGTTCGACATGCAAGGAAAGCCCAACAGGAATCAGATGCCTTGAGGATGCGTTCCGTGTCCAAACCGGGTCAGCCATGAAGTTTGTGTTGAACCGACTTTCAAGGACTACGCAATCTTCAATAAGGAAGCAAACCGCAAAAGCAATCGACATTTTTTTGTCCCGACCCGTTATTGAGTCCCACCCGAACCGGCATGGGCTCTTTATTCGTCGCCTTTCGCCCTCGCCTTCGTGGCTTCGACAGCATATCTTGTGCTGACGGATTCAAATCTGCCGCCGACAGCCAAGTTCCTAAAGTCACATTGGCATATCAGCAAGTGCCGACGCCGCTTGCCCACCCGAGCCCCGAGTCGGACGTCGCACCCACATGAGCCCCCTTTAGAAGCGGTGCGTCTTTATAACAACTCGGGTCCCTGACGTGCAGTCTTCAATATCGCGGGAACAAGAATAGGGCATTATCGAAGTTTTCATGAGGCACGATCGAAAAATGATCGCGTAAATTTCCAAGTTCGAGTTATCGTATGGCGCGATGAGGGTTTTTGCGTCGGCAGTGCCCACGCACGCTCGTCGCACCGGCGCCAGTTCGGCGACGCAGTCTACCGCCCCGAAAGCGATGACATTCCGGCAGAATGTAATTGCGCTGCAGCGGACCGTGGGCAATCAGGCAACGATAGCCGTATTGCGCAGCCCGGTCATCCAGCGCCACTTGGGCTTCCGCATCAAGCGACCGCTCGAGACCGATCTGCTGAATACTCCCGAACTTAACACAGCAAACTCATCGGCTGATCTCGCGCTCGAGGCAGGCAAGAGTAATGGCGATGCCGTTTCTCGTTTGCAGCAGGCGCTGACCGAGGCAGGGCATCCTGTCGCGGTCACTGGTGCTTATGACGGCGCCACGCAGCGAGCGGTCGCAAGTTTTCAGTCCGAGCACGGCATCCCGTTCCCGACAGGCCGCCAAGCAGGTCCGAAGACACTTTCGACGCTGGATGATCATCTCCTTGGCAAGGCGCCCCCCAAGCCCCCCACGCCGAAGAAGGACTGCAAGATCTACGAAGCCGGCGAGCGGGAGGCGTCACAGAAATCCTCTGGAAAGTTTACCCGTAGTGGCGCATTCAGCCAGGAACTGCGGTTGTTCGACTTCGCCGCAGGCAAGAACCGCATGAAGCCTGAGCATGAGGCCGAGCTTAAGCGCTTTATCAGCGAGTTCGAGCTGTTCGATCCCGAGGCGGCGTTCGAGGTTGAGTTCGTACGAGGTTTCACCGACTCCGTAGACAGCGAGGACCTGAACGCCGTTTTGCGCGAGTCACGCGCATTCGACGTCGAATTTGTGATGAACCAGAGCGGTGTTACTAGCGTCCATCCACAAGCGGCGGCCGACGGTTCCTACGACGCAGGCTGCGATCCAGTCGGCCGCCGCTTTGCCCGAGCGGTGTTCATTCGGCTCAAGAAGAAGCCCAAGCCGCCCAAGAAGCCTGATCCGGTGCCGCCGAGGCCGGATACGCCCAAGGAAGCTTGTGGCAAGGCGTTCAGCCACTGGTCTCTGCAGGGCGTGATTCAGGGTGGCCCGCCACTCAAGCCTGGCCCCGCTGGCTCGGCGATCATATTTATGCTGCGAGCAAAGGATGACAGCGGAGTAACCCAGGCGACGAAGATGATCGCGTTCACTGGCGCGGGTGGTGGCGCATCTGCTGGCTTGCCGGTGACGATCCCGCTGCCATCGCAAACTGATTTCGAGACGCTTCCGCCCAAACGCACTTTCGACGACTTTGATGGCGGCGGGTTCGTTATGGACGGCGGCGTTAGTCTGGGCCTCGGCTTCAGCTTGATGATGGGCGTTGTCCACCCGAGGACCAACCCAGACAAGCTCGATCTTGGAGGGTTCCAACTCGGGTTCGGAATCGGCTTTGAAATCATCGGTGGTGAGTGGACGACTGCCGGCGGTTGCTTCTAGCGTGCCAACCCGCCTCTTCGGCTCCGATGGGCAGGAAGGAGGCGCGCCTGGTCCTCGGCCGTTGTTCACGAGATCCGAATTTTCACAGTTATACTGCCACCGCATTGTAAAAATACTATAAGCAACGGCTAAGAGTTGCCGGCACTTGTCGAGGTAGCGGCGTGCCGCTGGGTCGATCAGTGTCTCCGCGTTTTCAGGGAACGCGGCCTGGATTTCGCCAGTTTCGCAGTTACGCTGCCCGGAGCATTAAGTGTCGTGGGATCGAAGTGGTATCAACGCCTCGGACGATGTTTTGAAGCACCTGCACGGTGAGCATCTCTGAACGGTAGAGCACGCCAACAGGATTGAAGCTCAAGAAGGCACCTATGCTCGCGATGGAGACCAGAACCACAGCGCGTCGAAGAATACGTCTTCATATCCGAGCGCCGCAGTCTATTGCTTAGGACCGCTGCGATTGGAAAAATGGCGAGGATATCAAGGCCGCGTTTTCTAACCCGCAACCCTTGCCTGGTTTTCATGAGCGGAACATCCACCCTTTGAAGAGCCTACAGGAGATGTATCATTTCTCAGCGATTCCCTTTTGCGGCGCGCGGCGCCCTCCTGCTGGGTCAGGGCAGTGTAAGGCGCTGTTTTGAAATCTCGTGCAAGCCTTCGGAACCAACCGCAGCATCACTGCGTAGTTAAGACCAGCAGGATGGAGCGCTGGAAGGCTACCGTATTTAAGTGCTAACAGAGAGAGCAGTCCGACGTTTCTTCGCTGTGGGTGTGGTACTTCTGTGGATTGCGACAGCCTTCGGCCATGACGGCCAGGTGCGCTTTGGTGAAGCGCCGGTTCCCGGCGTGGCAGTTCAAGCCACGCGAGGCGAAATGACGGAGCGCGCAGTCACCGATACCGAGGGCCGTTACTCCCTTTCGAAAGTCGTCGACGGCACCTGGAAGATACGCATTTCCGCGCCCGGGTTCGAACCTATGGAACGCGAAGTGACTGCGTCTTCAAGTTCCGACGCCCCGCTGCTGTGGGATTTGAAGATGCTTCCCATCGAAGGTCTTCAGCGAAGCACGCCTTCCCCAGGATTTCCAAGATCCACCGCACCGCTTCTGCAGCCCGCAGACGCCTCTACAGAAGCTGCCGACCGCCTCCTTATTAATGGGACGGTGAGCAATGCGGCGTCCTCGGCGCTACCGTTGTCCAGGGCAATGGGCAACAACAGGACCGGCGGGCGGTCGCCGTACAACGGAAACGTTTTCTTTTCCGGCTCCAATGCTCTTCTCGACGCCCGTTCGTATTCGCTCACGGGACAGGACACACCCAAGCCCGATTACAACAGGCTGCAGACCGGAATCACTATCGGCGGTCCGTTCCAGATTCCCGGACTGTTCCGTAACGGATCGTTCGTCGCCAGTTACAGCCGGACGCAAAACCGCGACGCTAGCGTCGAAACCGCGCGGATGCCCACCGAGGAGCAGCGGCAAGGTGTTACCAATCCCCAGGCTCAGGCGTTACTGGGCTTGTATCCGCTGCCCAACTTCATCGGATCCAGTCAGTACAACTATCAGGTTCCGATTGTGGGAGTCACCCATGGCGATAACATCCAGGGCAACTTGAACAACTTCATCATTAACGCCAACAATCGTCTATCCGGAAATGCAGGCTATCAAAGCACGCGGTCGGACGACCCGGACCTGTTCGGCTTCACGGATTTCTCGAATGTGTCGGCTCTGAATGCTACCGTGACGTGGAATCGTCGGATCAACCGAACGACCTCCGCCATAATCCGGTATCAGTTCAGCCAATCGTCGACGGGCCTTCGCCCTTACTTCGCCAACCAGATCGATGTCTCCGGCAATGCCGGCATTTCCGGCACCGACAGGGATCCTCGAAATTGGGGACCACCCGCATTGAACTTCTCCGGCGGCATTGCCCGCCTCTCAACAGGCATCTATTCGTCCGATCGGAGCGTGTCGCACACCGTCTCGTACAGCAGCAGCTGGATTCGTGGACGGCACGGCTTTACCTATGGCGGCGATTATCGTCGCCAGCAATTCAATCTGTTCTCCCAACAAGACCCACGCGGAAGTTTCACCTTTACCGGGGCGGCGACCGGTGATGACTTCGAAGATTTCCTCCAGGGTCTTCCCACGGCTAGTTCCATCGCGTTTGGCAATGCAGACAAATATTTTCGCCAGTGGTTTGCAAACGGATTCATTTCCGATGATTGGAAACTGAGACCCTCATTCACATTGACGCTCGGGGTCCGTTGGGAATACGAAGCGCCGATCGTTGAGAAGTACGGCCGGCTGGTGAATCTTGATATCGATCCGAACTTCACTTCAGCAATGCCAGTAGTTGCAGGCGCTTCAGAGTCGCTGGTTCGAACGGACAAAACCGGATTCGAGCCGCGTCTCGGGCTGGCGTGGAGACCGCGAGCGACGTCGTCGTTGATCGTGCGCGCCGGGTACGGCTTATATCGAGATACGGCAGTTTACCGTTCGATCGCCGACCAGATGTCACAACAGTCGCCATTGTCGCGCAGCCTCAGTGTGCAGAGCACACCGTTGAATCCGCTGACGCTGGCGGACGGCTTTAAAGACTCGCCGGTGATTTCGCAAACAACCTTCGCAGTCGATCCCGACTTCCGGGTGGGCACTGCCCAGAACTGGACGCTCTCGATTCAGCAGGACCTGCCGGCGGCGCTGCAATTCTCGATGACCTACGTCGGCGTGAAAGGGACGCACGTACCTCAGCGGATTCTGCCGAATACCTATCCTTCGGGAACGGCCGGAATCGTTTGCGCCACATGCCCTCGCGGGTTTGTCTATTTGATGTCGGGTGGCAGTAGTAACCGCCATGCGGGAACGGTGGAAATCCGCCGCCGGCAGCGCAACGGCCTTCAAGCCAGCGTGCAGTACACTTACTCAAAGGCAATCGACGACGCAGGGCTGGGAGGATCGTCTATTGCGCAGAACTGGCTCGACCGGCAGGCGGAGCGGGCACTTTCGAATTTCGATCAGCGGCATGTGCTGGCGGTGCAAGGTCAATACACTACCGGAACCTTCACCCGAGTAGAGGGATTCTGGAGTGGCTGGCGCGGAAAGGTCTTTCGCGAATGGACACTCACAGCGTCAATGTCTGCCGAAAGCGGCCGACCGTTGACGCCGGTGATCGTAGCGCCCGTGAGAGGAACAGGGATCACGGGACCTTTAAGACCAGACGTGACGGGAACGCCCGTCCATCTTGAACAAAACGGGGGATTCCTCAATGCTCTGGCCTTTGCGGAACCCGCGGCTGGACAGTGGGGAAATGCAGGACGGAACTCGATCATCGGACCGCGGCAGTTCAGTTTGAATGCCTCGCTGACGCGGACGTTCCGAATTCATGAGAGGATCAATATGGATTTCCGGGTCGAAGCGAACAACGTGCTGAACCACGTGACGTTTCCGGATTGGAACACGACCGTCGGGAGTTCACAGTTCGGCTATCCGACTCGGGCGAACGCAATGAGAACCCTGCAGCCCTCTGTGCGCGTGAGGTTTTGATGATACGCAGATTGGCTCAATCACGGGGCCGGGGGCTCATACTCTTCGCGTTTGTTCTATTGCTGTACTCACTTCTCGCGCTCGCTCAGCAACAAACACCGCAACCGCCTTTCACGGTCAGCGTGTCCACCCAACTCGTCATCCAGACTGTTTCCGTTACTGATAAGGACGGTAAAGCGCTGACGGGCCTCACTGCCGACGACTTTACCGTCACCGAAGACAACGTCCCCCAGACTATCAAACTCTTCGAGTTTCAGAAGATTGACGACTCGGTGGCTCCCCGAACCGTCGTGCCGGCGCAGCAGCAATTCGCCGCCGCGCTGCAGCCGACGACCACTCGTATCTCTCCCGTCCCCGACGGGGACACGCGTTACCAGGATCGGCGACTTCTGGCGATCTATTTCGACATGTCCGCTCTCGATCCGATCGACAGGTTTCGCGCTCTGACGGCTGCACAGGCCTTCATCGAAAAGGAGATGAAAGGCCCGGATCTCGTGGCGCTTTTCACCTACTCCGACGGCTCTGTCCGTGTCCGCCGCGACTTTACCGACAACAAGGACGCCCTGATCGAGTCCATTCAAAGACTGCTCTACCCGAAAGACACGGACGTCGCCGAAGATACCGCTACCGATTTTGGCCAGAACAACGGTGAATTCAACCTCTTCAACACGGACCGCCAGCTCGCAGCTCTCCAGACCGCCGTCAATATGCTCGGCGCACTCAGGGAAAAGAAATCACTGATCTACTTCGCGAGCGGCTTGAGTCTCAACGGTGTCGACAACCAGGCGCAGCTTCGTGCAACGCTTAACGCAGCGCGTCGAGCGAACGTCTCGTTCTATCCGGTCGATGCGCGCGGTCTCGTCGCGACCGCCCCCATGGGGAATGCGAGTCAGAAGTCTCCCGGCGGTCTTGGCATGTACACCGGCGCCACTGCGATGGCGTCGTTGCGTGTCCTGCAGCGATCGCAGGACGCGCTCTACACGCTGGCAGCGGACACGGGCGGCAAGGCGCTCCTGGACTCCAACGACTTGTCCCTCGGCATTGTGCGCGCGCAGCAGGCGCAGTTCAGCTACTACATCCTGGGTTACTACTCGACCAACACCAACCGCGACGGCAGGTTGCGCAAAGTCAAGGTGACTCTCAAGGATCGAAGCGCAGATCTCTCGTATCGCGAGTCCTATTACGCCGACAAGGAGTTCAGCAAGTATTCGACAGCCGACAAGGAACGGCAACTCGAAGAGGCGATGATGCTGGGCAATCCGATTACGGACATTACGATCGTCATGGAGATGAATTATTTTCGGCTGAACAACGCCGAATACTTCGTCCCGCTTGCCGTGAAGATTCCCGGTAGCGAGCTGGTTCTCGCACAAAAGGAAGGCGCGGAACGCACGGTCATCGACTTCATCTGGGAGATCAAGGACGAATCGGGAGGTACCACGTCGAACAATCGAGATAAGGTTGAGATCAAGCTCAAGGGGGAGACGGCAGGCCGGCTCGCATCCAGCCCGGTACAGTACGACGGGGGATTCACGCTGTTTCCCGGAAAATACACGATCAAGTTCCTGGCGAGGAATGCGGAGACCGGAAGGATCGGGACTTTTCAGTCGACTTTCGTTGTTCCGAACCTGAACAAGGAAACGACGCGCCTGCTAACGAGTTCTGTCGTGTTGAGCAGCCAGCGCGTGGCAATGGCCGATGCATTGTTCAATACGGGGAAGACTAGAGAAGCACGCGAGCAAGCGACCAACCCGCTGATTGAAGATGGGCAGAAGCTGATCCCAAGTGTCACGCGGGTGTTCAGCCGCAGTCGCGACCTTTACATATACCTCCAGGCGTACGAGCGCGATGCCGCCACGATGCATCCGCTTGCAGCTGTCGTCACGCTGTTAAAAGGCGAAGAAGTTGTCTTTGAATCTCCCGCATACACCGTGACCGAAGGCATGGACCCGAAATCAAAGGCAGTCCCTTTCAAGCTGTCGCTCCCTCTTGGGACGGTCGAGCCGGGGGAGTATGTATTTCAGATTAATGTTTTGGATCCCACGGTGCAGAAAGCTGCGTTCTGGCAGGCACCGATAAAGATCGTTCCTTAATGATTCAAGCCAACCTAAGGAGGCTTCGTATGAAACTCAGACTCATTGCAGTGCTTGCAATGATATTGTCCTCGGCCGTTGCGCTATTCGGACAGGATCTGGCGGGCACCTGGCAAGGTACGCTCGCTCCGCCGGGCCCGCCCCCGCTGCGTGTCGTCTTCAAGATTGCGGGTGCTGACGGGAAGTTCACCGGGCAGGGCTTTTCTATCGATCAAGGCGCCCAGCCAATCCCGATGAGTGCGATCTCCGTCCAGGGACGCACAGTGAAATTCAGGATGGAGGCCATCAACGCCAGCTATGAAGGGACCTTTGGAGCCGACGGGAATGTCATCAATGGGTCGATGACTCAGGGAATGCCGTTGCCGCTCAACCTCACTCGCGCAACACCCGCAACCGCCTGGGCCATTCCCGAGCCACCCCCGCCGCCCAAACCGATGGACCCGGCGGCGGATCCCGGAATCGAAGTCGCCACTGTGAAGCCTAGCCCGCCCGATGCTCGTGGCCGCCTCTATACTGTGCGCGGCGCGCAAGTAATGGCGATCAATGTCACCCTGCTTAACCTGATTACATTCGCCTACGATCTGCACGAACGGCAGGTAACCGGCGGTCCGGCATGGATGTCCACGGACAGGTTCGAGGTCGCGATCAAACCGGATGTTCCGGGCCAGCCCAACAACACGCAATTCAAGAAGATTTTTCAAAAGGCGCTGGCGGATCGATTCCAGCTGAAGTTCCATACGGAGAAGCGTGAGCTATCCGTTTACGCGATAACGCTTCCGGCGAATACCAAGCACAAACTCACCACATCGCCCTCAGACAATAATCTTCCCAATCTGATCTTCCCTAGACCGGGCTTGCTTCCAGCCCAAAACGCAACGATGAACGAATTCGCCAGTGTTCTTCAGAGCGCTGTTATGGATCGGCCTGTAATCAACCAAACCAATATTGAAGGACGATATAACTTCACCCTCGACTGGACTCCTGATGAATTTCAATTTGCGAGCTTTGGTCCACGTCAGGGCCCCTTGCCCGACACTGGAAAGCCGAACATCTTTCAGGCATTCCAGGACCAGCTGGGATTAAAGCTCGAATCCACGAAGGCTCCGGCCGACGCTCTGGTTATTGATAAGGTCGAGAAACCGTCGGAGAACTAACAGAATCGCGTTGCGAATTGGGCAACCCGAGGTGGATGTAACGACTATAAGGGGTTGAGCGGAGTGACGCTCAACCCCTTGTTCATTTTCTCCAAACTGATACTACTGCGCGGGGAACATCGTGGGCGCCCTATCGCACGCTCTTCGACAGCCAGTCCAACAGCAGACCAGCGATTTCCTGGCTGTTCTTCTCCAGCATCAGCATGTGGCCGTTGCCATGAAGTCCGGCATCTCCGAGTTTGACCCACGTGGGATGAACTCCGGCCTGCTCAAGAAACTTCACGGTGCAGTGATCGTACGTGGCGTGGTATGAGGCCTCGGCTGTAACAATAAGGA
>Ga0068863_100001511_pt1 | contig 22975 bp, 18 predicted proteins | sample KBSSwiS62_FD_66596 | JGI IMG/M metagenome (GOLD analysis project Ga0068863, IMG submission 66596) | Switchgrass rhizosphere microbial communities from Kellogg Biological Station, Michigan, USA - KBS Switchgrass S6-2 | ecosystem: Host-associated > Plants > Roots > Rhizosphere > Soil ... | reverse complement strand
GCGAGATTGTTAGGTTTGACGACGATGACTGGTGTGTCCGCACGTCCAGAGGAAAGCGAATAACAATCACCTTTCGTGGAATTCCAGAGTGGCTATTGAGACCCGCCAAGTTAACGCTAGCTGAGGGTTGGCTGGTACAAGGCAGGGCGGCGAACTGGGTCGCGATTGGCGCCTCAACCTTTAGGCGAATCGGTGAATGGATGGTGGATTTTACTGGTAGCTCGATAACTCAATTATCAGCACAACATCTGATTTCACTCACTCTTCGTTTGGACCGGGAACTTACTCTTTATTTCGATACTATCGAGGAAACCACCAGCCGAATTGGAACGACCCTTTCAGATCGAGAGAAGAAAAAGATCTGTGTCGCTGCGGAACTACATGGTCCGAAAACCATTCGCACTCTAGTCTCCATGTTTAACGCTGCAATCAGCATTTCTGAGGTGATTGATGGTCTATCAATTCAAGCAAGGTTGCGTCCTCCTCGATTGCTGAGACAAGCAGAAAGTGCAAGAGCAATCGGTTCAGCCGATCCAAACAAAGTCCTATCTCCTGAGCAAATTGCAGAGCTTGAAAAGGCGCTAAATCAAGATCTCAAACGATATGACAGAGCAACTGCGATACTGAACAAATTCCTTGGTACTTTAAATGTCAGAAGTGTAAACGACGAGATGACTTCATCGTTGTTCGATGTTGAAAGATACTTCGGAATAAATGGCTTTCGAGAACACACAACCACCGAAATAGCACTCCTAAGAGGAAATGCACCACAGTCGTCTCCGGAAATACCGCGAAGGATACTTAGATTTCTCTCCCCAAGACTAGGTGGCGACCTTGCTAAGGAACTCATTCGGCGAAGAACTCGTTACCCCAGTTTACTAGCTCAAAACAAAACTGCAGAAGTTCGAGCCTCACGAGAATACGTAAACGAAGTTCTTTCAAAAACAGATTTGTCGGTTCCCGACCTGAAAGCAATATGTGTTGAAAGGTATTTCGGGTTGACTGGTCGTCGGCAGCAGTCGTCGACGACGATCAGTAAAGATCTTGCTCTAGAGTCGTTAACAGTTCGAAAATACATTCAAAGTCGTCTGATTGCTCTCGTCGGAGACAGGACCGCTCAGCGTCTTCTAAAGATCCGAAAGCGCCTTCGCTACTACCTTACTCGCGCGATAAAAGCACAGGCACTTCGAGTCCAAATCGCTGCTGCTCGACGAGTGAGTGCTATTGTTGAATTGCCGGTTGAGCCGGAAATAAAGTTGAGCAAAGTCGCTGGTCGCCGTGTCGTGGAAATTCAGTTTTGCGTGCGCAAGACCTGGGGCGACGAAGGACTTTTAGAGTGGGTGCCTTGCATAGATCGCTTCGGAGATATAGCGCAAAATGCGATACACACAGCTCAGCGATTAACAAGAGATTTAAGGCCTGTAGCAACCGATGATGCAGTGCGTTACCTCTTCATCATCCCGGATAAGCATAGCGACTGTGCGATTCAACTCACAACAAAAGTCCTTCAGGAGTATCTCTACTCAAACCAGCCTGGCAAACCGGATTTAATTCGCCGCTTCGGGTTGAATGAATTGTCAAATTTCGAGATTCACCATGCGCGCCACACTCGCGCCACACACATGGTGGAAGCCGGCGGAACCCTACACGACGTCGCTCGATATCTGGGCCATACGTCGTTCAGCGGCTCAACCAACATGGCTGGTACGTTCTACCTCGCCGGCGGCACCGAAGCGATGAGGAATCGAACGGCGGAAGCACTGCGAAAAGGTGCTGCAACGGGGTTCTTGTTTGACGCAGTTGCCCGGATGAAGATTCAGGCCATGCAGGGTCATGCGGCTGATGCTTCGGTCCCCCCTAACCAATTAACTTTTGAGGAGGCGCATAAGAGGATTCTTTCGGGCGATATCCTTGAGAGTATGCCTATTGATCCCGAAGAGGCGGTAGAACTGTTAGGTCAGAAAATTGTTTTCAACGTCACTCGCTATGGCGGTTGCCTTCTTCAAGCTAACTCAGGGCCATGTCCGACTGCCAACCCATGTCCGATTGGAATTTTGCCTCACGACTCGGAACCGAGCTCAGGCTGCGGCTGTAAGTACCTGGTTTTGACGCCAGATTCCATTGATCAAATGACAGCAGACATTTCAGTCATGGAATCCCAATTAACAAAAATGAAAGGTGAGAAGTGGGCCATATGGAGGAGTCACGTTGAAGCCAAGTTAACCCATTTCCGCTCTGTCCTTGAAACCGCTCAATCCTTGAATGGCGAGGTCTAAAACTCACAACAGATCCCGATCCCCGATCGTTGGTCCAAGAGAAAGGCAACTCTTGGATAGACTAGAAGTATTGAAGAGCTCAAAGATCCGAGTCACAACCTTAGAGTTTTGCAAGGAGGTGGGTTATGCCAACAAGTCTGCTCTCAGACATTTCCCTGTGCTTAGGAGAGAGTTGAGTTTATACATCTCCCAGTTTCCCGCCGGTCGAGGAAGAAACGCTCCGTCAAGGATCAGATATTTTGAAGTTCAAATGGAACGCCAGAACCAAACGATCGATCGCCTCGAACGCAAAGTCAACACCATCCCAAAGTTGAAGGCAAGGATCTTTGAGCTTGAAGCAAAGGGGAAAGGCGACGAAGAGGCGAAGAGGCGATTGAGAGGAATGCTGAGTACAGTTGTCGCCCTGCTGAGCAATAGCGATTTCGCAAAAGCCCGCGATCTTCATAGCCGTCTTGAAAAGGAAGTCAAAGCATTATTGGATGAAGAGTGAGAAACGGTCAATCTCAACCAATACACCGGACGGCTCATCTCCTGAGTTTTAATGAACTCCCTCAGAACAGGTCGTTTTTGTAAGGCTTCGTTGGCTGAGTCAGCGTCGACGAGGAGCCGACGGGATCCTTCCAGGCAAGTTCAATTCATCGTCGATAATCGCCTCAAGAAATTCTCCACGGCCAGTTGTTGATATCGCGCGCGCGTAGGCGAGCAGTACATCAAGGGTTGGTTCAAGAATGCCTCGCTCGAACTTCGAAATGTAATCACGCTCGAGTTGTCCTTCCAATCCCAAATGTCTGACTAGACCGCCTTGAGACATACCCAACTCGACGCGAATCGAAGCAAGCTTTTCAGCTAGTCTGGCCGGCTTTTTTCTCTTTGGCCCACTCTTTTTTCTACTCTTGGATTTCCCTGCCATCTCAGGATTCCCTCCTGAGACGCCAGTCTTTTTTCTCCCAGCTTAACTTCTTGCCTTTAGGGATGTACGTCCCTAAAATGAGCCTGAACCAATGATTCGCCACTTTTGAGAGCCAGAGGCTCTTAGTGGCGGCGTCCATTAGAGGAATTACTGGAGCGCCTCATTGGTCATTTTTCAAAAAATAACGTCGCTAAGATAGCAAACTCTCAGAGTCGCCGATAGCGGCAGCAGTGGCGGTAACCGTGTCAACTCTGGACCACAACAAAACCCTAGTTATTCTTCACGCCGCAATCGGTACATTTTTCACTTTAGGGCTCATTGCTTCGCCATGGATTATTGCTCAGAATTTTAAGCGTTCCGACAAGATACTGTTCGCGGTTTTTATTTTTGGAATCGTATTTCTATTTGCGGTGCTTTATTGGTCCACTGCAATCGCCCTGTTCCGAAGAAAGCCCATTGCCAGGAAGCTATCCTTAGTCGCCGCGATTTTGGCAATTCCGATTGTGTGGCCGGTGGGAGTCTACACCTGGTGGTTCATGCATAGTGAGGGTGCCAAGCAGTTGTACAGAGTTAAGCGCGAATAGTCTCAGCAACGAGGTGCCTTAACAGAATTTAGCCACTGAGCCTCACCAAAACTAGTGGAACAAAATTCTCGATGGTCAAAGCAGCGACGATTATCGGTATCAGTAAGTCGCAAGTTAGAAACCTGATAATTAGCGGCTTGGCCACTATTAGGTAGGGAGCGGGCGAAAAATCGATGAAAGTTTAGCTTCAAGAGTATCTCTCGCTTGCTGAACGCACGTTGACAGTAAAAGCGATTCACTAATGTTCTCGATCAGTAACCGTAATCCAGATGAAAGAAAAGCTTAGGCCATCGAAAACTGCCGAACAAAACTTTTCCATCGACCAGGTTGCAGCAAAGCTATGTGTTGGGCGTTCGACAGTTGAGCGTTTGTTGTACGCAGGAAAACTTGGATTTTACCAAGTAGGAAGACGCCGGATTATTGGTGAGACACATTTCAGGAAATATCTAGACCTAATTGAGCGTGAGGCCGAGGTGAAAATCTAATTGGTTGCGGCTGGGTAAGGAGAATTAATCGAAACGATGTCTGGAAAACCAGGAAAGATTCCTCCGAAATTGAAAAGGGAGGAAGCGTTTGAGCGAAGATACATTTCACCGACGGAATTAGCAGCGCGGTGGAGTGTTTCAACTAGTGCTATCTATCACAGCAGAAGTGCGATCTACGGGTTAAGGATTATTCGCTTAGGGAAATCAATTCGTTTTCTTCGAAGTGAGGTTGAGGAACTCGAAAGAAATCGGGAAGGCCAAGGAACGAAGCTTTGACAGCTTGGTCTTCGGCGAAGCCCTGAGCAGAGCAGTTTATGAGACCAAAGGAAAAAACACGTGTCGATGCGAAAAGAGTGGCGGAGATTCTCGGTTGCTCTTCGAAGACGGTACTCAACGGCGGGGCCGGCACAGGTCAGCTCACCCGCATACGCAATGGCACCCGCCAGATTCGATTCATTCTTGAGGAAGTATTAGCCTTCGCGGAGCTTCAAGAAAAGCTGGCCTCCAAGAGGTCCAATGATTCTCATATGAATAGCGAGGGTGGCACCCTGCGCTAATACCACACAGCTCAAGCAACCTGTACTCCGTTGCAAACCCAAATTCTAAACTTGAGTCGTAGTTCATAAGGTGTGCGACCCCTCGAGATCGTTCAACTTCTTCACAATCACCACTTCGGCTCCTGCCGTCGCCATCAAAAAACAGTCGAAGAGCCATTTCATCGAGCATAATAAGTTCGATTTGTGGAATAGCTCCTGAAACTGGGAGAATATTGATTTGCCGGCACATCGCGGATCTAGTAAGTGACTGAAGGGGAGTTTGTTAGCCAATGTCAAATGCGGAAGACGAATTGGAAAATATGATCGGCGCGCTAGCGTTGGGGCTTCACAACTCCGGTTCTGAGGACTTGACTTGTGACATATCAGGAATGGCTTCTGAGCCGACTCCCGAACTCAACCCAGCCGACTACCAAGTCGAGGGGGGAAAGCTTCGCTTTACCTCACTGGAGTCTCGTAACCAAGTTGTCTCAACCCACGTCTTCAAAGAAAAGCGACACACGCTTGATGCCGAATCCAAGGAGTGGATCTGTGTGGCGCACGATCTTTGGCGGCATGAAATTGGTAAGAAGGATAGTGCATCGGGGCGATTCCTAGCTTTGGTTCATGAAACCTACGACATCTTCACGATTGCGGCCGCCGCCATTAGTAGCCACACAATAAATGCATTTGATGCGCTTCATACAGTTGAATCGGCTCTTCCGTATCTTAAGTCCATATCACCTGAAGGAATCTGGAAACTCTGTGAAGCCCAACACGAACTAACGAAGGATGACCTTATGGCCGGCGCATTTTTCAGCGCCCTTGGAAGGACGTTGGTAAGTTTTCCAGATGTATGCAGATCTATCCTCGACCGGCTGCGACATGAGATTGCCGAGCCTGTGGCGATCCTACACCCGACTGCAGTTGTGTCTTTGGCTGGTTCGTCGTCCCAAGAAGCGCTTGGGCTATCACTCAAAGATGCGGACTCTCAGATCGAACTGCTAAAGAGCATGGCGCTGTGGACATTAGGCAGATTGATAGTCCTGTCATTCGTCGATCTCAAATCACTGTCGAAAGTGTCCGGCGTTGTTATTTCCAACATGTCCAATCCGATAGAGAGAGTTCGCCGATCAGCAACGCTTGCGGCGGCTAACGCCACACCGAAAACGGACTCCTTTGTAGAAGCACTAACTGAGTTTGGTCATTCTTCTGATGAACTATCTCTTGGCGCGATCACCCAAGCGGTGTGGTCCAACTTCGATGAAATCAAGAATAAATCCTACTTTTCTTCTTGGTTGAAGCTTTTGTGTAAGCTTGCGCCTAGCTCGAAGAATACTCTTGATCACTTTGATCATGTTCTAAGCCGCTTGCTTAAGGATGCATCGCATCAGAGTCTGGTTCTTTCGCTGCTATCCGAGTGGGTAACCCTGAACGGTAAAGGTGGCCCACATGATGATTCAATTCCAGAGTACTTTGAGTTGTCCGCAATTGAACTGGCAAAACATCCAAACTGCCTTTCAGAATTGGTCACGGAGTGGTTACTCGCCGACAACAAGAAGCTAGCGTCTGCGGCAGCTGGTTTACTTAGGTATTTGAACGTTCACGGCCTCGAGAAGCCAGAACTAAGTGTTGAGAAATTAGATACGCTGCAGCCCGGTGATTTGCTATTCCTGGCGAGACGCTTATTAGGGTTTGTATTCAATGAAAACCATTTGTTGTCACTATCGATGTCCTTTTTCAAAACTAAGGATGCTGCTAAGCGCACCTTTCCAATCCTTCGTCCATTGTTCATTGATGAGGTTGGCTATGACTATCCAAATTCCACTATTCAGGTGTTGGAAGCAGCGGATGCGTTGGAAGACAGACCCGAATTCAAAGCTTTCTATTCAAGTATCACTGAAGCGCTCAGGAGCCACATGCAGGCGCTCGATGCGCTACCTCGTATGACCGAATTAAGGCCACCGCCAACTCTTCAGAGACAATTTGCAAAAGCGCGCGCCAAACAGATGAACAAGGCTATGATGGCCGAGCGAAAGAAATCTATTATTCGTCAGATTGTCACTGAGGTCCCGATTAAGGCGGGAATCGGCTGGTTCAGTTTTCGTGACGGCGGCTATACCGAGCCCTCATACCTCAAATCAATCTCTCACTCTGTCGAGTTGCCCAGACGAGCCACCCTCGATACCGTCGGAGCTGAATTGCGGCTGTGGTCGATGAGTCACGCCACTCGGGATGATTCATGAAGCTAATCCTCTCTCAATACATCCGTGGTCTGAAAGAGCGTGATGAATTTGACCGGCTCTTACCTGACCTGTTATTGGCCATGGACTACGTGCCGATTTCAAAGCCTCAGATCGGCGTTCGCCAGTTTGGCGTGGATGTAGCAGCCGTCGGGACCGCAGAGGACGGAGTTCAAGAGCTTCTGTTATTGGTAATAAAGCGAGGTGATATCGATCGTAAGGGGTGGGACTCTGGACCCCAATCAGTAAGGCCCAGTTTGAATGAGGTTCTTGATGTGTATCTTAAGATGCACGTCCAACCCGCGCACAGCAATCTACGAAAGCGAATCATTCTGGCGTCCACCGGCGATTTGAAGCAAGAAGTGGAACCGAACTGGAATGGTTACATCACAGACAATGCCATGCGTGCTTCATTTGATTTCTGGGGAGCCGACAATATCGCGGTACTTGTTGAGCAGAATATGCTCAACGAGAACATATTCAGCGCAGAATCACGGACGGATCTAAGGAAAGCGCTCGCTTTGGCTGCAGAGATTGATTATGACCAGAAAGACTTACATCGGTTGTTCCGTCGGCTGCTGGGACTTGGCAATAATGGCGATCTGATCGAAGGATCTAAACAAACCGACTTAACAAAAACGCTGGGAGTGGTGAATCTATCCACTCAAATGTTTTCGATATGGTCCGAGGACGAAGGCAATCTAAAACAGTCCTTCATCGCGTCAGAGCGTGCTGTCCTGTGGTCTTGGCACAGGATTCACCTTGAAGAGCCAAACAAACATCCTCAGTATTATCCAGAATTTTTGGAGACCTGGCGGACCTATAAGCAGGTTGCCCATCGCTATTTCGACAAGCTTCAATCGCATCTCTACGTAAAGGATGGCCTCTCCGGATACTGTCACGAGAATGCTGAATTTGCATTGGTCATATTCGAACAGATTGGAATCGTGGCCACAATTGGCCTATCTCAACTTCTTGTGACCGCGGATGAAGAGGGAGCAAAACTGAATTTTCAAAATGCAACCATAGTGGCAAAAGCATTAGCTTCGCTGATCGCTAACAACCCTGTCTCCGGTTCACCAAGATTAGATGGAAATGTAATTGACATAACACTCGCACTGATGTTGCTTACGATAACAAATCACCTCACTGAAGCTGGAGATTGGCTGGAAAAACTTGTAGAACGAGCTGATTTCACATTTAAGGTCAAACGCAATTTCCCTATAGATACAGATTCTCTCGATGATCTTGCGGACGCAACCGTTTGGGATGACGACGAGTTACAAAGCCGGTTGATGAAGACGTCTTGGTTCTTGGCAACGCTGGCCGGTTGGGCGGTGATTCTTGAGCGTAACGATCTCTATGACGTGCTCGCGAAGAATACAAAGAGCGATTATCCGGAAGTCTGTCTCCAGCTATGGCATCCGACGGAAGACGTGGCGAGACATCTTTACTACTGGCAGGCTCACTTTCGATCGGGCGAAGCTGAGGCGCCGATCATTTTGCCCGAGACCTCCGATGAATATCGAGATCGGATGAAGTTGATACTCGCGTCTAACCGGCACAATATTCGGAACTTCTCACCTGCACTCTTAGCGGGAATGGATGCAATCGACTTGGTTGCATCCAGGCACTTCCGAACTCCAGTGGCGCCGTACTTTTGGTACCGCTTGTTGGGTGAAGAGGGTCGAAATACTCACAACTAGCGACTTGGCAGTTTACGTCGAACACAACTCCAACTCACTCGTGGAGGTTGATCTGATCATGTCTAATAACTATGTTCTAATAACTCGTGAATCCTCACTTGTAATCGGTGACGGGTTATTAAGACACGATTCGTCTTCCTGAACCGATTCTCTAGTCGGATCACCGTTTTCGTCCATGGCTTGACCTTTACTATCCCTGTCCTTGTCGCCGCAGTCGTCTCCAATCGAATCTTCTCCGTCAGACGTTAAGCGAGCGACAACCGTCAATGGCCCTTGAACACAAGTGTTATTGAGCTGCTTAAAAATGTCAGGTCTCACCAGAAGTTCGCAGCCCTGCAAGCGAGGCGTTTCCTCACTTATGTTTTCGCCGACCGGACGATCTTCCCATTGACGAAAGACGATTGCATCCAAGCCGTGCTCATCCACAAGCCGCAGCCCACTCGCGCCGGACTGAGCGCGAACGAGGCCAAGCCGAGCTTGAAGATTGGGGTGAAGCATTAGGATTGGAAACTGGCCCAACCAGTCGCGAACGAAATCTAATCCTGTCAGCGGGCCGCAGAAAGCCGGCTTGATTGTTAAATCATTTGAGATGGTTGGGCCATCCTTCCATACATCAACATCTCCTTTGGCGAGCGGTGCCAACGAAGTATTGATTTCGTCAAAGGCCACTCCTATATGTATTGCAGACATCACGGTGATCTTATGATCGACATGAAACATGCTGCGAAACACAAGTTCGCGCTCATAGTATCCACACCTATACCATCCGCTGAATTCGTCATCAGTCGTCAATGGGGCAGCGGGCACGATGCCTTCGATCGCCTCGTTTGGTAGCGGCAAATCGGGTCTCTTAACACGGCTAAAGGATCGTGCCGCGTGAAGAATGATAGCAGGAAGTATCTTATGCGCGAGCCACGAAGGTAGCTCGGGATCCCATGCTCCAGAGCGCCACAGTTCATCGTCGATGCCTTGTAACACCTCCTGAAAGACCATTTCGAATATTTCATGTTCCCACAGCAGAAACCTGGACAATGGTAGATTGTCGTACGCCCTACTCGTAACGGCTTCCAGACGTTCCCGCGATCGTTCGCGGATCGCTTTCGATTGTTCCCAAAGGGAGTCAAACCGACTCGTCAGGAGCCGCGGAAATTGCGGCCACCATCGTGCAATATTAGTTGTTCGGTTACCCCAATCGAGCGAAAGAATTGCGTCGTGCTTATTGGTTGGGACCTTGCTTTCGGACAAGATAGCCGGCGCGAGTCGTAAAGGAACGCTCAGTTCGGCACGTTCCAATAAAGCTGCTGCCATAACGCGTAGTCCGAAGACACCGCTTCGATGTGCTGCCCGCAGTTGATCTTCTAACGCTGTCGAAATGTCGAAGGGGGATTGTTCGGCGGCAACCAGGGCTTGAAGCACGAGTAGCGCTGCGATAATTGGCGTGTCCCTGCTGAGAAACTCGATTAATGGCCGAACTACGACGGTGGGCTTGGTTTCAATCGTTTCGAGCAGTCCTGCCAAAGCAGATGTTTTGCGACCAAGTTCAGGATGAACCAATCGACAAAGCAGTAGAAAAACCAACGATTCATCGACCGACCACTTTGGAATTATTGACGGTTCGTACTTTTCAAAAATGAAGTGATCCATCTCATGACTAGGAAGGCGATGTTTCAGAACGTCATACGCGGATTGCCATGCATCGAACGCGGCCTCTTTGGTCTCGGGGCGTGCCGCAAGAGCTTGCACCAAATGGCGGTTGATACCGAGATAGTAGCTTTGCTGAGTTACAAGGTGGGAGATCTCTAACGCCAACGTACTCAACGCGTCGGGTTCTGATAATTCACACGCTTTCACGAACCAAGGTAGCTGCTTTTCGTCTCCCAGAGATAGGTACCCACTACCGCCGCGCGATCGAGCAAACGCGAGAGTATAGGCGACTGCTGCAACCTTGCTCCTGCCATGCCGTTCAAGTCCAAGAGCCAGGTCCGCCAATAGCGTGGCGCTTTCCCAGAAAAAAGTCTCTCTAGCGAGGGCTGTGAGCAGCCGGACAGCGGTATCCTCGTCGCCCTTGTCAATCATTTCCAACAATCGGTAGCCCAACGCATTGAGAAACTGGTCTTGCGTCGGATCCTTCCCACCATCGGAATCTCTACGCGATCGTATCGTAGAAAGCAGCCCTAACAACGTCACTTGATTTTCGAATACTGGAGCATAATTTGGCGGGGCCAATAGCCGATGCAACATTGACGTCGGCTTTTCTTCCTCGGAGGTTGAACCGTTCTCACGATTTACATTAACTTTAGCCTCAATAATCCGTCGTAGACTCAGCCCAAGATCCCTGTCGGTATCTATTACCCGTTGAATGGTCCTACGGCGCTCTTCGCTTCTATTTCCTCGGCCTGTTGTTGGGATGGTGGCGTCGAGCAAGCCTACCAGCGATGCATTTCCAAATTGGCGGAGTCCGTCAACGACTTCTTCAAATCCATCTTCACAACGCCAGTCGATTACTCCGCCACTGTGGTTGCTGGAATGGCCGAGTACATATGCGGCACCTGCTGGATCAATGCTGCTCAATGACCCGGCCCAATAGACCGGTGTGTACTGCGTCTCTTTCCCATCCGTATGCGCATTGACTGCATTAACCAGTGGCTGCGTATCCGCAATTAACTGACGCGCAGCCTTTATATTCCACTTAGCGAGTGCCGGAGCGCTCTCGGTTAGATCGAGAATTGACAAGTCACGTCGGTATCCATAGGCGCAGAGGTGGATAGATGCGGCCCGCCATAATTGATTGGCTCGTTCATGGTCACCACTCAATGCACAGGCGCGTGCCAACAGTAGATCCGCCGTTGCGACAGTGTCATAGAGTTCACCACCTCCGCTAATGCGTTGATGCTGCCGGCCCATCTCGGCTAAGGCCCTTGTTTTGAAATCGTTGACTGAGACAAACGACATCAGCAATTCCATGAATCTTTCGGGGGTCAATGGGCCGCCGGGAGATCTCTGAAGATATGTGGTTGTTCTTAAAGAAATCTCAGCCAGGTGTGAGAGGGCTGTCTCAAAGGCTGCAGGAGCCCGCACCAAGCGAAGAGCGCGACCAATGGTATTCTGTATGATGTCTTTTTCACGGTAGAGATCGCACGCGCGCTTTTTCCCCTTGAAGGGTTTCGTATCGCTGGCTAGTTCCGCAAATGCATCGAGTATCGCGGCTTCTGCAGCAAGCGGATCCGTAAATGACAGTTCTTCAGCTAGTGATAGATCGATCACAAAACGCTGCCAGTTTGTATACCATCCGTCCGTCTCGATTTTGGTTCTGAGACTAACAAGATCCGCGCGGTTTAGGGCTGCCGCAATTCTGACGCCATCGACCCATATTTTGAGGGCGGTCGCGTTGGGGTCGTAGTGTTTCTCTTCGCTGACGCCAAACTCTTCCAGATTGGTACATCTTTTAGCGACCGCCTCTCGATCAGCTCCAAGCAACAGGCATTCAACTGCAATGCTGGTTGCCGAGCTGTGCAAGACTGCTTCGGTTGCATGCGAAGCCGCCTCCGCGCCGTGCCCTGCCTTAGCTGCATAGTGCGCTATCTCAGCATGTATCAAACCGATGATCTCAGGCGACAGAGTGTTGACCTTTAGCAGTGCCTGGAGAGGCTCAACTCCCCCAAACTGAACGAGCCGTCTCAACATGCCGCGGAAATAATCCGGATTGGGTTTAACCACGCGCCCTAGCCACGACACAATGCGATCGTAAACGGCGTCAACACCCAGTAGCCGAATTAATCCATGAAACTCAACAAGCGCGTCGTTTATCCAATTTCTCTCGTTGTCAGATTCGTCACCGTTATCCTGGCCTCCCTCACGCCAATACTGAGTCCATGGAGCAATTTCACCTGTGTCGTCGCAAAGCGAGCAGAAGATCAACCCTTGCCGCCGGCTAAATGCAGGTCTACCATCAAAGAGCATCCGCTCTGCAAGTTTGTCAGCTCCAAACACGGCCGCGAACGCACGTCCGTAGAGATCGTAGTCAGTAAGCTTGTCCTCAAAGCAAACTGTGGATGATTTCAACAGCTCGACACATCGAGATAAGTGGCCCCACGCCAAACACTCAGTTGCAGCATGAGTTGCGACTGACAAGTTGTGTTCGACTGCCGCGCGTGGATGACCAGCCTCAACACTTCGGGACACAAAGTCAGCCCCAATTAGTGCTAATAGCTCATCCTGCAGTCCGGCCTGCCTCAAGGTTGGCAACAGAAACCGATACGCAAGAGCGTCTTTAAAGAAGTCTCGTTGTTGCAGCCACGCAATGACGGGTTTCAGCACATCGGCGGTAGACCCGTTTCGATCTCGAAGCCACTGTTTAATGAATCTTCGAAAACTCTCATGGTAGATCCTGATGCCCCGCCGTGTTTGGTTAGGCGCGAGGACGGGTGCGAGTTGAGACACTGCAGGTTCGACGTGATGCGCCAGACCGGGCAGAATTTCCTTCAGATCTTTTTCTGTAACTCCAAAATCAATCAGTCCCAATAATTCAGCGACAGGCTCAGTAGCGCCCTTACCTTCCGCGCTCTTCAATAAATGCGAGTAATAGATCGATATATCGCCGCCGGTTAGAGGAGCGTTTCGGAGGTCGGCGATTGGGTCGACCGTCATACCGATTACTAACTGTTGGAGGGTGAGTCTGCATAAGAAAGTCGCATAAAGCGGATTTCCCTCTGAACGATGGTGAAGCTCCGTGAGAAACTGTTTGACCTCAACCTTACCTAAGCCGGCGCGCCGAAGTTCCCTTGGAACTTGAAGGCGTTTCGCCAGATTTGCGATTTCATCAAAACGCCAGGGCGGCATCGAAGCGATTTCTGCGTCCGTCTGCAAAGGAGCGAGGTGACCACCAGGTTGAGAACCAATTACGACATTTACGCCGGAAGGCAGATTGAGACTAGCCAAATCTTCGATAATGTCGATTTCATCTTTGGCAACTTCGGTCGCGTCAGCAAAAACGCGCGAAATATGATCGACTCCGTCGATGATTAGTGCAGCTCGCCGGATGATTCCTAATTCAGTTCCTTTTTTCAACAATGTCTCAAGCTCGCGACGGCCAGCGGAATACGCTGGTCGATGAAGTTTTTCGAGCTCGGGATTGGCGTTTGTTAATTCAAAGATTAAGTTGGCATACATCACGTTGGTAGTGATCCTGCGCTGAACTTGCGGATCACCAGGCTCGAGATAGCAGTAATGCCGCGCAACTGAATAACCAGCGGCACTCAGATCTTCAGCCAGCCCCGTAAGTTCCCACGACTTGCCTGAACCAGGTGGCCCTTCGAGAATGAGAAACCGAGCATTCAACCGCGAGATTAGTTCATCCCTCAGAGATGGCCGTTTGATTGCTTCTGAGCGGACTAACGGAAACTCTTGCTCAACACGCCCGAAGTTTTTGTTTAGCTGTAACTCGTGTTCGATATCAGCGGGTCTTACGGTACTTCCTTCTGAACGGGAGCGACTCGCATAACGCTGTAACACTGCCGCAACATCAACCGAGGCTCGACTCTCATTAGGATAGCGACCGATGCCAATTGATTCAGTTAGGAGTTCCAGGACTAGCTTCTCCAGTGGCCCCGGCTTGAAAAAACTGCGGGAGGCCGCAGGACATTCCAGTTCTATGACAAACAGTTTCGCAAAATTTATGAAGTCTTCTCGAGTTAGGTCAGTCGCATTACGTAACGCTAGCCAGACTGGCACTTGTCCGTCAGGCCAAATCACCTCGCTTCGCAATCGAAACATCTTCGTTGTGTGACCAGCAAACGACGGCTCAGCTTTAATGGGTTCAAGTATTTTTGAGAGATTCGGGTCATTAGAGTCCACCCAGGTTGTGCACAGTCGATATTCAGCAGCCCCATTAATGCCGGCACGCAGATAACTTCGAACAAGGTCGTCGATACGTGTATCACTTCTTGTCGTCGTAAGATCAGCTATGCCAAAGCTACGCTGAATGTTGTCACTGGACTTAAATTGTCGTCTGATTTCGCGTCCACTTCTCCGAACCGATAAGTCGTCGAATCGATCACCAAGAACCACTTTGCGATCGACCACAATTTGTTCGAACCCTTCAACCAATGACGCGACGAAAAAATATGCGGACGCTGAGTCTTGGTATTCATAACCCTTGTGCGCGGCCTGTAAACCGACGCTTTGGCGGGAAAATTTTTTCGTCAATGATGAATTGTTCTTCAATGTGGTCATTTCTATGTTTGAATTCGGTTTACCCGTACGCCGTGGTTAGCTCTAAGCGAGACATCAGTTGTTCGATCCTGCGTTCAAGTCGGCCGGGGCGGTATGTGTCATACAAATCGAGAACATCGCCCGTAAGTTCTTCTTGTAGCCATAACAGATCTTCAATGTCAGGAGATCGATAACCTCTGGCGCCCAACACTAATTGGCCGTCCGGGTCAAGACGCCAGCGTTTGCACATTGGTTCGCATGCTGGTTCCCCAAGACGAACAATTTCAGATAGTTTCATTTCATCGAGAAACTGGTCCGCTATTGGTCTCCCCGCAATGTGAAGCAACAGAGGAATAGGCAAGAATGCCGGATCGCACAAGATGATTCCTTCGGCGGCGCAAAGCCGACGAAGAGGATCGCCTACTCGGGTTGCTGAAATCATCAATCGCCACCAGGGTTCGTTCGCCGAGCACGGCAACTGACCCCGATAGTGGTCAAACGTCTTCAAGCCGAACAACGCAATGTCTGCTTTGTTGATTCCGCTAACTTTGGCTTTCGCCTCAACGATAAGGCGTCCCTTCCAACCGCGTGCCGCACCATCTATTTCGTGTTCGCAGCCTGAGGCTCCTTTCGAGCCAAAGAGTGTCGTCAGCCCGGCCGTCTGTCTCGAATCGAGGCCCGGGCCGCTCAGCAGTTGAACGGCGGCTCTTTCCCATGCGCGGCCGTCCGGCAACAGCTTGTTCAATGCCGAGTGACGAGCTATGAGATATGCATCGAGGGTTATGCGGCCCAGAGGATCATGCTCAGTAACCATGCGTGTTCATCCCAAAAGAAGGTCATCGATGTCAGAACTCTCGATCGTTTCCGAATCGCCATAGCTGTTCCCGGACGATGACAGCGTTCCCTCGAAATAACGACTGGCAAAGTCACGGCCGATTCGAGGCAGCCCCAACTCAGCCGCCGCGTTATAGAGTTCGTGTGCCCTGCCGAGCAGTATTCCAACGCGCCCACGCGAAACGTCGCGCAAAACGCCCAGCGAATCGGGCTCGAACGGCAAAAGATCATCTTCGACCTTGGCAATTCGCTTGTCACTCAAATGAACTTTGAGCAATTCGCCGACTTGGTCATCACTGGTAAGTCCACGAAGAACCACCACCGATGCAGTGTTATCGGATGAGATCTCAAAACGGGGGAGGCGGTTCACTTCCCAAAATCGCTCTAAGACGTGTGCTGCTGTGTTGTGGAATGTAAACACAAAGTGAAGCCGCGTAGCATAGGGCCCACCTTCTAGTAAGTCCCGAATCCGACCAATCTCCCGTGAACGCTTTGCTGAATTAATCGATTTGTTCGTGGCAAGATCTTCGAGTTGGTCTACGAAAATGAACAAGTGGTCGACTCCAACGACCGCCAGCACGGCAAGTAGAAAATCAACATAGCGAAGTCCGTTGCGCAGTCGACTTGCTTGTGAAACTTTCGAAAACTCCGACCTCAGATCAGTTGCTCCTCCGTTTGCGAAAGCGGCTACGAGTTCGGGACGCAAAGGGACGCCTCCAGGAGCAATTCGCAGCCACGCCTCAATCACCGCATCAGACAATGCGTCTACATCAGCGCCAACATTTTTGACGAGCATTTCCCGCGCCTTGTCAAACAATGGCGGACTACTCTTGCCGGCGATAGCAACTGAAGCTACACCGTCGAACAGCACGGGATAGAGTCCGGTGGCGTTCAAATTGTTAAGCGTGGTGTAGATCGATGCGATAGGAACCAAGCGTTCTGGGCGCATCCCAGCTCGTTGCAATACAGTCGCACCAAGATCAGCATTGATCTCATCCGTTGCGTTCTGCATGAGCGTTGTTTTCCCATAGCCTGTGTCACCACCAACACCCTGTGACCAAAGAAACCCAATACCCCTTGAGCCGAGGATTGCACCTCGGACGAGCTTTCGGAAAAAATCCCCGGTTTCTTCAGGAAAGACATCCGGACTAAATGGTTCATCTGGGCTGTGCCGAATTCCTTCAGGCGGAAATGGATTGCCATCGGACTTCCAAGCTTCTTCCATATGTGTGTAGGGATCGATGATACTCATGACTCAGGCTCCTTCTTCGTAGTGATAGTGATCTGATAACGCCGCGTTCCAGCACGTCTAAAAATAGGTTCTGACGGAGGTGGTTGATCGCCACGACCGAGATGGAGCCAGACTTGAACTCCCAGTTCTGGAAAGTCCCCGTTCGCTAGTTTCTCGAGAACAATGTCAACAAGGCCTCGGGTAACTCCACACTCAAATGCCGCTTCAGCGCGAACCCGGTAAATAGGTAGGTATGGTGCGGCCAGGTTGCTCGCGTCCGAAGCGCTCTGCCTGCGGTAAGCCTCCACAACAGAGCGTGCGACAGCGGAGCCTAGATCTGCGACTCTTCGTCGAATAATCCTGAGTTGCTCACCCGCGCGCTCTACGTCTGAAGCAATCCATACCAAATTGCTTCCCTCATGGTTGGGAACATGACGCGATTGGTCCAAGAGTCTCAGTTGAGATCCCCAAGCACGTAATATTTGTAGCTCCATAGCACCCATCGGGACGCCTCTTGCACGCACAGCCGTGGCGGCGAAAGCGTCATTCAAAACCTCAGCAAGTGCTTTGCTTGTTGGTTTTTCGACAGGTCTCACACCAAAACGCCGGTTCACAAAAAGGCGCATCTCGCGTTTGACTGCAGCAACCGTAACAAGTTCCTTGTCTCGACCAGCGTTGATACGCTCGGCCGCCCACCGTGCCCAATCGTCAGTGGTGCGGCGTTGTTTGCGTCCGTCTTCAATTTCGCCCTCGCTGATTTCTGGACAAATGAGTGGGGCCTCCGTCAAGAGCAGCAGGAACTGCTTGAAGTACGGATGAGCGTGAGTAATTGCATCGGCCAGTCGATCAAAGAACCCGCTGACATCGTTCTGGGCAAGTTCGGAAACCTCAAAGCCAAGATTTGTCAGTTCAAATCGCCGATCACGATATGAGTCAAGATATCTACGCGCCGAGGGGAGGGGTTGATGCCGAACAAAACCGAGTCGAATGGCCTCCTGGAGCACGTCGGCAGCAGGCGACCAATACGCCTCATTGTCGTTTACACGGCTGGCGGTTCGACGCCCCTGGCCCTGCGAAACCAATCGATCGACAGTAGCTATGTAACTCAGACGGACCTCTTCAAAAGTCGCCCCTTCGCGCAAATTCTTCAGTTGATCCAGCATATGCGGGACAAGCTGTTGAAGACGGGGGATCGTGTCCTTTACCATGGAATTAGTATAGCACCTCTCAGGTCTCTGGTGCAAGAGACCTGAGAGTCACAGTAAAGGCCCATTGGGAAGCATTGCAAAAAGAGAGCAATTCTCTCTTTTTTTTTGACTTCTATGGAAACGGCGACCCGTTTCTGCAGGTAGGCTCAATCTGGCGAAGCGCCCTCACTCGAGGTGACGGTGAGGCTCTACGCCCGGAGGAAAGGAAAGTAGTTTAAAATTGGCTAGGCCTTGGGACTTCCCGAATAAGGTTGTCGCGGAGTGAACAGCTACGCCTCAGAAAGGCCCATGCGTCCAGCCGCACTAGAGGTCTTGGAGCAGATCCTGCAAGCTCAGCTATCGTCTTTCTCGCTGAGCCGCATTTCCGATTTGGATAGTCTTATACTCTCGCTCGGCGACGGAAAAAAGTACAACCGGGCAGGTAGATTCGACCTAAGAGCGCCGCAATTGGCACAAGTGTTGCTGGTACAAACTCGGGAAAATACCGGCGGTTTCTGAAAACGCTAAATGCTAAGACCAGCAATCTTTTGGATTTCTCGAAACGCTGGAAGTTTAAGACATCTTAATGCAGCGAGTTAAGAAAGGTATCCCGGTATACATTTTCAATCGACCCTGCTGTTGAAGTGTAAGTGAGTTCAATCTAAGTTGATTGAGAAGGGCTGATGTTTGTAGAAATCGGCCCTTTCTCGTTAATGGGCAAGCTGTTATGATGGTGCCCGTTATGAAACGCGAAACCCTCACAAAAGAACCTGATCAACCGTTCATTACCTTGTCGCCTGAGCGAAAAAGCTACGATGAAATCATCGATCTCTTAGCCCGGGGTGCGTCATCATCTGAGATCCTTGCGTTTCAACTCTCAGAAAACACTCAGGAACGTGTACGTTTTCTCCTTGAGCGAAACGCTGCTGATGAACTAACTGCGGAGGAGGCGTCGGAGCTTGATCTCCTCGGCGAATTTGGACAGCTTATGCAATTAGTTAAAATTCGGGCCCAGGAGTATCTCAAGACGAAAACATGAACCAAGCCCGTATGCTCGCTTCCTTACGGCGAGAGGTGCGGGAAAGAGCTGGAGAGCGTTGCGAGTATTGTTTGTTGGCTGAATTACAAGCCCTCCCTCCTCACGAACCTGATCACCTCATCTCACTGAAACACGGTGGCCAGACCATATCTGCGAATTTGGCGCTGGCGTGCTTCGTCTGCAATCGATTTAAAGGCTCGGATATCGCGTCAATTGATGCTGTCACCAGCGAGCTGGTGAGTCTGTTCAATCCCCGCACACAACGATGGTTCGAACACTTTCGTCTGGATGGCGCTTACCTCGTTCCACTGACAGTGGTCGGTCGAGTTACCGAAAAACTGTTACGGTTTAATCTTCCCTATCGTGTCGAAGTCCGCGCACGCTTAATCGAACTCGGTAAATATCCTTATAGCTGTAACCGGAATCCGGATCACTCACACGAAAACTCCAAGGTTGACGAGCGATATACGGCTCAATAATATATCGCTATGCCATATAAGCTGTCGCAGATGCTGGATCGGGAGTTGAAGAAGGGGAGTGCCGAGTTGTTGATTCTGTCGCTGGTTGAGGATCAGCCGAGGCATGGGTATGACATCGGCAATCTAATCGAACAGCGCTCAAAGGGAAGGTTGCGGTTCAATGTCGCTTCGCTTTACCCGCTGCTCTATCGACTAGAGAAGCGAGGTTGGATTCAGGGGCGCTGGGTGGAAAAAGCCGGCCAGAGAAGACGTCGTTATTACCGCCTGACAGCCGAAGGCAAAAAGGTTCTGGCGGCCCAGCGTCACAGTTGGCAGGAGTTTGTCGAGGCCATCAATCGCATTACCGGAATCGAACATGCCTGACTGGAAAGAAGAAATTAGAAGACGATTGTCCGGTCTGAAACTGGCGCCTGCGCACGAGGCTGAGATTGTCGAAGAATTGGCCCAACACCTCGAAGACATCTACGAGCGTTCGATTAACAGCGGCGCGACGGAGGCCGAGGCAAAACGCGCGGCACTTCGAGAGCTCGCCGGCGCCGGCGTATTTCAGAAAGAAATGCGGCGCGTGGAAAAACCGGTCGCAGAGCCGCCGGTTGCAGGCGCAGCAGGGAGGACGAACTTGTTAGCTGATCTTTTGCACGATCTGCGTTACGCCGCACGCATGCAGCGGAAGAACCTGGCCTTCACGATTATCGCCGTCATCGCATTGGCATTAGGCATCGGTGCGAACACCGCGATCTTCAGCGTCGTGAACACTGTGCTGCTGCGCCCACTGCCTTACAACCACCCTGAGCGGCTAGTGATGGTCTGGGAAGACGCAACCAGGCATGGCTACCCGCGCGACACGCCCGCAGCCGCCAACTATGTCGACTGGCGCGATCAGAACCAGGTTTTCGAAGGCATGGCCGCCATTGCCGATGAAAGCTTTAACCTGACCGGCACCGGCGATCCCGAGCGGCTCGAAGGCAGACTTGTTTCGGCAAACCTCTTTCCATTGCTCGGAGTCGATCCACAGATCGGACGCGTTTTTACGGCAGCAGAAGATCAGCCGGGAGCCCAGCGTGTGGTCCTGTTGAGTTACGCACTGTGGCAACGCAGGTTCGGCGGTGATCCAGGCATCGTTGGTAAGCCGTTGACACTGAATGGCGAGAGTTACGTCGTGGTAGGTGTAATGCCTGCTCGATTTCAGTTTCCTTCCAGTGACGATCAGGTCTGGGTGCCGATTGCGTTGACTTCCGAGCAAGCTGCCAATCGAAACCGTCACTATCTCCAGATCGTCGCACGACTCAAGCCCGGCGTAACGTTGGCCCAGGCTCAAACTGAGATGAGCACGATCGCTACTCGTCTCCAGCAGCAGTACCCACAGTCGAATACAGATCTCGGCGCCGCAGTTACGTCGCTGCACGAACATCAGGTGGGCGACATCAGGCCCGCTTTGCTGATCCTGTTAGGCGCAGTCGGATTGGTGTTGTTGATTGCGTGCGCTAACGTGGCCAATCTGTTACTGGCACGCGCTGCTGTCAGACAAAAAGAGATCGCGGTGCGCGTTGCCCTTGGGGCAAGACGCTGGCGTTTGGTACGGCAGTTCCTGACTGAAAGTGTTTTGCTGTCCACGTTGGGTGGCATTGTCGGGCTGGGCATCGCGTATGGTGGATTAATTCTCCTCAAAGCGTTTATTCCGGAAAACATTTCTCAAGCAAGAGAGATATCGATCGACTTCAAAGTTCTCGGTTTTACGTTGCTCGTTTCAGTATTGACGGGTCTGATCTTTGGTCTTGCACCGGCGATTCAGGCGGTGCGCTTCAATCAGATCGATACACTGAAGGAAGGCGGGCGTGATGCTGCTACCGGTGGGAGTGGCAAACGTTTGCGCAGTCTGCTGGTGGTGGCGGAGGTTGCGATATCGCTGGTGCTCTTGATTGGCGCTGGCCTGCTCATCAACAGTTTCCTGCGTCTGCGTAATGTCGATCCAGGCTTCCGCGCAGATAATCTATTGACGATGAGGATCATCCTTCCCAAACCTAAGTACGCGAAGTTTGCACAACGATCCGCTTTCTACACTGAATTAATCCAGCGCGTGCAATCAGTCGCAGGCGTTCGCTCAGCAGCGGTCACTACGAATCTTCCTCTTTACCGGCAGGGCAATTCCACTTCAATTAGCATCGAGGGGCAGCCCGAACCTCCGCCGGGACAGGAAGCCATTATTGTTACGAGAGTGATCAGTCCCGGTTATTTCAACACGATGAGCATCCCGTTGCTGAGCGGAAGAGACCTTACCGATCAAGACTCAATAACCGCCCGGTACGCAGTAGTCGTGATCAGCGAAACTATGGCGCGCCGGTATTGGCCAAATGAAGATCCGGTTGGCAAACGCATCGCACTCGGACGAGCAAGATCCGATGAGGATTGGATTCAGGTTATCGGCGTCGTCAAGGACGTGCGGCAATTCGAACTGACTGCTGAGCCGAGGCCACAGATGTACCTGAGTTATCGTCAGGCCGGATTATTCGAGCCACGCGATCTGGTAGTCAAAACTGATGTGGAACCAACCAGCCTGGCGGCGACCGTGCGCAAGGCGGTGTGGGAGATCGACAAGGACCAGCCGGTTTCGAACATCCAAACGATGGAGCAGATCCTCGGCGATTCAATCGCGCGACAACGGTTCAGCATGCTGCTGCTGGTGATCTTTGCGGCAGTGGCGATGATACTGGCGGGCGTTGGGATCTATGGCGTGATGAGTTATTCAGTGGCCCAACGCACACGCGAGATTGGCATTCGCATGGCGCTTGGCGCGCAGACTGGCGCCGTGCTTAAGTTGGCGGTTGGGTATGGGATGAAGCTGGTTGTTATCGGGGTCGTAATTGGATTGATTGCGGCTTTTGCGTTGACGCGAGTGATGTCGACTCTGTTGTTTGGTGTTACTGCGACTGATCCAGCTACGTTCACGCTGATCTCCTTGCTGCTTGTTGCGGTGGCTGCGTTGGCGAGTTACATACCGGCACGACGTGCGACGAAAGTAGATCCCATCATTGCTTTGCGTTACGAGTGATCAGCCACGGATTTACACGGATGAAAGACGGGTTATCGATCCAGCTTGAGAAGAGTCTGAAGCAAGACGTTCGCGCCGTTGGCGATGTCTTCCGGGCGGGAGAATTCGCGGGGTGAGTGGCTGATGCCCGCGACGCTCGGGACGAAGATCATGCCGGCTGGACCAAGCCGCGCCATGTCCTGTGCATCGTGACCGGCGCCGGAAGGCAA
>Ga0068863_100001509_pt1 | contig 23008 bp, 15 predicted proteins | sample KBSSwiS62_FD_66596 | JGI IMG/M metagenome (GOLD analysis project Ga0068863, IMG submission 66596) | Switchgrass rhizosphere microbial communities from Kellogg Biological Station, Michigan, USA - KBS Switchgrass S6-2 | ecosystem: Host-associated > Plants > Roots > Rhizosphere > Soil ... | reverse complement strand
CGCACTTGCGCCTTAAATTGGCGCCGCTGGTCGCCTTTGGCTGAAATGTCTCCAAACGGCGATGTGCTGTTGACATTCAGCGTGGGGTTCCCGAGTAGCGGGTGGTTGAAAATATTTGTCGCATCCATACGCACCTGCACCCTCTTACCTTCTTTGATTTGGAAAGATTTGCTGATGGCGGCATCCAAAGCCCAGGCGCCTGGGAGCTCCATGGTCTTCTGACCCAATGTGCCTCGCTGTCCGGGGTGGGCGTTCTGAAGCACCACCTGATTCGTTGAGGAATCGGTGACTGCCTGGAGTGTGCAGTACGGGCGGAGTTCAGACGCAATCTGCGAGCATTGCGGGTCTGCTGTCTGCGCGAACCGAGAGCCGAAGTATTTTCCTGTGTCTCCGCTCCAAACGAGATCCGAGAAAGGCTTCACCGGGAAATCACCAACAATATCCGGTACTCCGTTGGCGTATAAAGTAGTCGCTCCCACCACGCTGGCGGGCTGACCACTACTAACGTTGTAAATAAAACTCGTCTGCCAGCCTTCGATCAGACGTGCGGTCCATCCAGAAGAGTTGCCGAAGAACGGGCGGTTGGGTCCGAATGGAAGCGAGAACGTTCCATTGGCGCGGAAGTCGTGGGTACTATGAGTCGGGGCAAGGTTGTAGTCGAGGTTCCGGTCGGCCGGATTCGTGTACGTTCCCGCACTCAGTGCGAGGGACTTCGACCAGACATACGTTCCCTGAATGTTTAGAAGGCTTGACGCGCGCACCGTCGACTGGAGTTGCAGGGAGTGGTAGCTCGACTTTCCCGTATTGGTGTAGTAATTCGCCTGAGAAACCTGGGGATTGGCTGTTATCCAGTTGGAGGGGAACAAACCTGCGGGTACCACATAACCCGCTGGAATGCTGCCTCCGGTGTTGCCGCCCGGAACGTTGAATCCGGCGTTCGCGCGTTTTAGCACGGTCCCGCGTTCACCCGCGACGCCGAAGTTGACTGTTCCTGCTCCGACGCCGTTAAAAACGTTCAGCGCGTTCGCCAATGCAGCATAGGTGCCATTCGCCAGATCGCTTCGGAATGTCGAATTCAGCCGCAAATGTTGCGAGCCTCTCTGCGTCGTGCCGTTTACTGCAGCACATGTGGCGGTTGGGTTCGAGCGGTCACATCCGACAACACCCGGGTTGAGGTTCAGCCCGAGGAACATCTGATCGAACAACTCGACGTCCTCGCCGCGGCGTGTGCGCTCGATCGCATCGAACAACTTAGAGTTGTAAAACACGTTTGGCACATTGAGGTCCCAGTTGCCATCCAGCTTGAGGCCACGTGTGCCGATGTAACGCACATCCACGTTGAGAAAGGACGTCACGTCGCGCGTAACGGAAAGCGTGATGTTCTGGATGTAAGGCGTGGTGAAATTCCAGTCGAACGCAGAGATCGCCTGGTTCGGTTTCGTCAATGGAATCGGTTGTAAGGGAGCCGTCGCAGGAATAATGGGTACGAAATCCTGGAGATTCCGCAGGTCGAAGTACGCCCCGTTCAGAGGGCCCGTGGACTGCGCGAGGTTGCTGAAGCCCGGATTCAGAAAGATGCCGTTGACGAGAGCGGCAAGATTGCTGGGCTTGGCGTATGTGACCTGATAGCCGCCGCGGACGTTTGTCTTTCCTTTTCCAAACCACGGGAGCTGCCATGAGAAACCGACTGCGGGCCCGATATTGTTCCAGTCGTCCTCATAAAGGCCCCGGCTGGGTATGGGGCTGTGTGGCCCGACCAGTTCGATTTGCGTCTGGAGGCTCAAGTCCACGGGCCTGTCGGGTCGCAACCATTGATCAAAGCTCCGACCGGAAACGCCCAGCATTCCAATGCCTCCGTCCACGGGAGTGGGCGTAAGTCCATTGTGTTCGTAGGGCGAGCCGTAGAACTCGTATCGCACGCCGAGGTTCAGCGTAAACGAGGGCCGGACTCTCCAATCATCCTTGAAGAAGACAGCCCAATCGTTCTGATGAGCCCATGTCAACTTGCGCGTGTGCTCGAGAAAACCTTGCCACTGCGGATCGTGGGAATCGTAGATGTGATAGTACTGCTGTGTGCTGGCGAGCGAACCCGAGAGGAAGTAGAGCAGGCTGTTGGCAACTGTCTGGTTGTTGGCGACCAGGCCAGGCATTGCAGAATTATTCGAGAACCGCTGATTGGGATTCTGCCCCGCGCCGCCAAAGGCTTTGGGAATCGGAGCAGTGGGCGTTTCGTAACCCTTTGTATAGGCGATACGGATATCGACGCCGCCCTTGAAGGTGTGTTTCCCCTTAGACCACGTCAGCGTGTCCGCATACTGGTACAGCGGTGTGTAGTTGCCTTGCTGAGCGCAACCTGTGGAGCAAGTAAAACTTACTGTAGTCAGCGTTCCGCCTTGAGTCCCGCTGGCGGCTATTGTCGCAGGGTTATACACAATGGGAATGCCATTACTTCCATTCAGCATGAATGAAAGCGGAACCTCGCGATCGCTTTCGTTGGGCACTTCCCACGGCGCCCAGACGTAATGCTGGTTTGCGCGATATCCAAAGCGTGCTTCGTTGAGAAGCTGCGGGGTCAGGGTCGATGTGAAGTTGGCAGTGAACACTCGCGGTTTTCGCAAAGTCTTGGACAGGTAGCCATCGGGCCACTGCACTGTGGGGCCCGACACCGGAATGTAGTCGTTCGGCACTCTCTGAAAGCTGCCGTTGACTGCAATCTTATGCATTGGGTTGAACACGTGATCGATTTTCAGGTTGGCTTGATAATGGTCTGCTACGAAGCTGGTGCCGTAGGCCGTGTTCAAGTCTCCGGTCCCGTGCGCGCGGAAATCCCACTGGTGAATTGCGGTGTTCAGTCCATCGCCCCCGTCGAATATATTCGCGCGCGGCATGTGTTGCAGGTATCGCTGACTATATCCCGCGGGGTCCATCCCCGTGCGATTGCTATCCCATGGACTGTTTGTGTTCACAACGGCATCCGAGCAGTCGGGCTGCACGGGGGTATTCAGCAATGGCCCGAAGACGCTGAAATAGCGCAGCTGTCCTGTATAAGGCGTCCCGTTCGGATTGAGTGCCGGTCTTTGCGGATTACCAAAAGAGTCGACAGACTGAGTGATGGGATTCACCGTGCCAATACCGCTGGTGACCTGGTTGAGGTTGCCGTTCTGGTATCCCTCCCAATAGCGAAAGATGCCGTTCCGCGCGCAGTCGGTCAAAACAACGGGTCGCATCTGCGTGCGGTCACGCTCGAATTGCTGGTCCCACAAGAAGAAGAAAAATGTCTTGTTCTTCTTGATGGGGCCGCCCAGTGAGACCGAATATTCGTGTGTGTTCTGCCAATTGCCCTTCGCGGGAGTCCAAACGCCGCGAACGACCTGTTTGTTGTTGCTCCAGGTGTTGGCGTCCAGCGCCGAATTGCGCACGTTCCAAACAACGCTCCCGTGATACTGGTTCGTGCCAGACCGCGTGGTGATTTGCACCTGACCGTTCCCGCGTCCTGTCTCGGCATCCACCGGCGCAAGGATTACGCGGAACTCCCCTACCATGTCGGGATTGAGCAACGTCGTGGAGCCGACGCCATAGGCGTAGCGGCCTTCTTGCACGCTGAGCCCGTCACGTGTCGTGTTCACAGCGCTTGCACTGATGCCCGCGAATGTCGTCTGCGAAGAGTAAATTCCGCCACGGACGCCAGGCACCGTCCTCATCAGGTCAAGAACATTGTTCGTGACAAGCGGAAGGTCGCGGACTTTTTGCTCGGTGAGCACCTGACCAATTGTCGGTGACGATTCCGCGAGCAAAGCCGTACGGTCCGCGGATATCTCGACGGCTTGCGTCAGCTCACCAACTTCCAGGGTGAAGTTGTAACGGGCGGCGGCGCTTGCTCCGAGCTGCACATCATTGACGGCAGCAGTCCTGAAACCCGGCAACTCCGCCGTCAGGCGGTATGTTCCGGGCAGAAGACTCGGAATGTTATATGTTCCGGATTCATTTGTAATAACGGTGACGGAGACTCCCGTTTGCGTGTTGGTAGCCTTCACGGTCACTCCGGGAATGTATGCGCCGCTCGAATCCTGAACGAATCCGTTTATGGATGCATTACTGGTTTGACCAAATAGGCCAGTAGAGAACAGAGCCAACGCGGCAGCTGCTGCCAGGAGGTGTTTCATAATTTGTTTCCCCCGATGTGAATTCAGATTGTCAGAATGAAATGTTGACGGAACTATAGCTGGCACCTATTCCGCAGTTCCAACAAAAAAATTCGTCTCTACTCAGAAAGGCTGTTTTCCCGGGCGGGTCAGCTGTTGCGGCGGTACCAGAAAACGCGATCGATTCTCTCAGCGGAATGTTGGACGGCTATCACACCTATGGCCCGCAAACGAGACGCGGGCAGCTCCACGACGACATTATTTGTAATGAAGAACCCTCCCTGGCGGAGCATCGCTTCGATACCCGCAAACGCGAGCGCCTGATCAAGCGGGTCGTAGTAGACCAGCACGTTTGTCGCAATCACGAGGTCGAATGGCTGCCCGTTCCATTTGTCCGTTACGATGTTGAAATTCACCGGAGTCACATTGGCGGCAACTTGGGGGCGAATCGCAAGTCCGCGCAGTTCCACAGCGTTGACTACATGTAGGGGCTTTGGAAGTTGCACCTCCATGCCAATGCGGTCGCCGAGACTTTTCCAATAGCCGACCAAAGCCGGCGTCCACTGCGAGCCGAGATCTCTCGGGAATCGCAGGACATAGGGCGCGCCGGCTTTAGCGCGTTCGCCCATGGCTCGAATGTGATCATTCACGTGGGGGCTGATGTCGAAGGTTACTAATTCAATGTCTTCCGCACGTGAAGCGAGGCCAACGCGCGCAAGCGAGTCGATCGTTGTGAAAGGTTGCACTGTCTGCAGCGGATAAAAGTCGTAGCCAGAGTTCTTGTCCGCAAAGTCGAGTCCAGGCCCTATCACGGCTACGCGATGAATTTCGTTTGCACCCACCTGGCTCTGGCCTTTGATCGCCTCCAGGGCTTGCTCGATGGCGAAGCTCGGCAGTATAGAGGTGTCCAGGGACAGACCCCGATCTTGAAACAAGTTGGATTGCGCGACGATTCTCTCGACGACATCAGCAGCAGGGGCGGCGTCTTCCCGATCCTTGTATTGCTGCCTTTCAGCCACAACGCGGTCGACCTCGGCGTACAAATGCCGCTCCAGCCTGGCTTGTTCTTCAGCGCTGTCGAAACGATACCCCTGGCCAAGGAGCAACTGGCGGGCGAAAACAATGCGTTCATCCGTATCTGCGGAAGCAAGCGCTGAAATCAGGTCTTTGGTACGAAGCGAAATCCGACGTCGAAGAGCGTCCTGTGTTTCGGCCGGATCGAAGTACGCCCTCGGTTGCCTGGTGAATGACGTGCCAAACAGCAACCAATTCACGAGAGTATCCTGATCACCGCGAAGCAGCCGCCTACGAATGTCACGGTCGTGGCCGATAACCCATTCTTGCCAGCTCTTCTGTGATGTGGATGTGTCCGGAGCCCGCAACTCGGGCGGAAGAATGTCGGCCAGCGAAGTGAGAACGCGTTGTACGTCTGTGTATTCCGTGAGGGATCCCTGAGCAAACGTCAACAATCGAAGAAAGACGACAAAGGTGAAAGTTATTACGCACACGCGAACAACAGAGACGGCTTGCGATCGGTTGTGGGCTTGTTTGTTTGTAGTTCTTCGCATCTGTAATCTTCGGGGCGTGGAGTGGAGACTCGATCTTGCAATCGCAGGATGAGTATGTCAAATCCGGAAGAAAGAGGGTCTTCCTCGAGTCCGATGTAGAATTCCGTGCCAATGGGTTTCTGGAAACAGCCTCAACAGACGCTGGTGCGAAGAGCGATCTTCCAGATTCATCTCTGGACCGGTATCGCGATCGGGATCTACATCATTCTCATTAGCGTGACAGGGAGCCTCGTGGTGTTCCGCCGCGATCTGTCGCAATGGAAACTCGGAAACGTGCCGGCGGCGGAAGCTGTCGGGCAGAGGATGACGGAAGAGAAGATTCGCGAGTTGGCGATGCAGAAATATCCCGGGTGGGAGATTAAAGAAGTCGGGATGCCGCGTCGTCGTCTTTCGGCCGTCGAAGTAACGCTTGTTAAGGATGGACAGACGATCGGGCATCGCTTTAATCCCTACAACGGCGCGTACATGGGCGAGGCGTACCCAACTTCGGTCAGGATCATGGAATGGTTCGTGGATCTACACGACAACCTGCTGGCCGGAGAAAAAGGCCGTCAGGCCAATGCCGTCGGCGGAGGACTGCTGGTTGTTCTGTCTATCAGCGGAGTAGTGATCTGGTGGCGTGGCGCAAGCAACTGGGTGAAGGGGCTCTATTTCGCTCCGCGAAGTAGATGGAAGCGAATGAACTTCGACATCCACAGCGCACTGGGATTCTGGAGTTTGCTGATTCTTCTGCTCTGGGGAGTGACCGGTATTTACTTCGCGTTTCCCGAGCCGTTTGTCGCCATTGTGAACTACTTCGAGCCACTCGAACTGGCTCACGGATCTCGCAAAGGAGACGAATTTCTTGCCTGGATCGTCCGGATGCACTTCGGCCGTTATGGTGGAATAGGCGTCCGCATCACCTACGTATTTCTGGGACTGCTTCCAGCGGCCCTCTTCGTAACCGGCGCGATCCTGTGGTGGAACCGCGTGCTGCGGGGCTGGCTGACAAAGAACTGATCGCGATGGGTGTGCCGGAGTTCCACCACTTCTTCGAAATCGGCCTCCCAGTTGAGGACGACAGAGCTCCTCGCCAATCGTTAGAACGGCCTGGGCGTCGAATGCGCGCAAAGCGATTCTGCAATGACCTGCAGTTCGTTTTCGGAATGCTGTCCGTTATCCAGGCCAGGATGGTACTCCACGACATAGGTACCAGGTGCGTTGGCGGCGGAGCTGATAATGGTGCCGCAAATATTTTTTCCATCAACCTGTTTCTTGGTGAGCACCTGTACATGGGTTCCTGGTTTCAACGTCTCGTGTGCGTCTTTCATGTCGAGCATTTGTTTTCTCCATCAGTTGTATTCCGACGACAATCCTTTAATTAGTGCAATCGAGTTGCCGGGGTTGGAAAAGATTCATTTCAAATGCGCAAACAGTGGCTGTGTCAACCCGAGCTGTGCGGAGAAATTGAGGATGTTGTCTCAGAATTTAGCAATATTCGACGGAGGACGGCCCAAAACACTCTTTGAGATCCGCGTTAGATCGGCCATGGTGTGTACCGATCAGCGCTCGTCGAGCAACTCCCCGACAGCGCGAAGACTTTCGACGCGCATGGACACACTCTTTAACACCATCATCAATGGTACTGCGACAAGCATGCCGATAAGTCCCCACGTCCAGCTCCAGAAGAGAAGCCCGATGAACATCGCTGCGCCATTTATGTGGCCGGCTTTCCCCATGACCGCCGGTTTTACCAGCATCCCTTCGAGGCTGAAGATCGCAATCGGAATCAATGCGGTCTCGGCGCCAATGGCGACATTGTGGAACTGGAGGAAGGCGATAAGCGCCACAGCCAGGGTCATGAAAAGCGGGCCGATAAAGGGAATCGAACTCACGGCGCCGGCAACAACGCCCCAGAAGCCGGGTTGGCGAATTCCAAAACTCCAAAGGGCGATCGACATACACACGGCCACACCGATGCTCGTCATGATTTGGATGAACAGAAACCGCTCGACCTGATGAGTGATCTCATTGAGAGCTTCCACGGTTTCTCGCTTATCCGACAATCGGCTGCCAATGATCCGAACCAGCTTCCGCTTGAAAAGGTCGCCCGAGGATAGAAGAAAGAAGACTAGGAATGTCACCATCACCGCATCGCTCACAAAGCCAGCCAGTCCCCTGGAGCCCGACCATAAGTAGTCGACGAGCCGAAACGGATTCTGCGCAATCTGGACCTTCGTGACTCCATGAGTCACCGGTTGGTCAGTGGCCTCCGCAGTCGTCCTTTCTATTTCCTTTGCCGCTTCCTTCAACTTTTCCAAAGCACCGGGCGAAGCCTTTCCCGCCTGCCAGTCATTTACCTGCTCGCGGATATTCGCGATTGCTTCAGGGAGGCCGTCAATCACATCTTCAGCTTGAGATCGAAGTGCGTAGCTTCCCGAAGCGAGTAATGCCACGGCCAACAGGACAACAAACGCGGACCCGATCACTCGTGGCACCCGCACCCTTTCCAACAGAACCACAAAAGGATTCAGAGCAAAGGCGACCAGGATTGCCAATGCCAGCGGTACGAACAGTTGCCGTCCATAACGCAGCAACACCACGAGCGCCAGGGCGGCCACGATAGACATCGCGACGCTTCGCGTTTGAATGGGGACGGTCGCCACATCCGCGATGTTCGCAGCAGTGGGTCCGCTATTGGAGGTTTCTATTGTGGACATGATCGACCACAAACCCGGACATTCATATTCGTAGCCAAGTGCATTCGTCGTGCCAATGGTGTGTGTGCCGCTCAAGCCAATGCAGAGTTGTGCTTACGAGGATCACGCCGTACGAGAGATACGGTGATCCTTCATCGATTCTTGCATCGTCTCAAGACAGATGAGCAAAGTTTAAAGCCAACCCACAGGTCGTCGTGGCGTCGGAGTGGTTCCACGCACGAATACCGTTCGGCATGAACTCGCTCCTCGTGAATGTTGCGAGAAGAAATCGTCGTAATGACGAGCGCGGACCACAATCTAGCCGGGACAATGCTGCAACCTTGTAACACGAGGCCATCGATCAGAGCAGGCAGGTGTTAGAATCAGCACGTGGCCACCTCAGATTCCAAGTTGATAAGCGATATTCGCGAGGTTCTTCGATCTCAAGTGGACATTCAACTCGCCATCCTGTTCGGCTCAGTAGCAAGACACGAGGAAAGCCGGGAGAGCGACATTGATATTGCCGTGGATCTGGGCGGCCGTATCTTCGCAGAGCGGAAGATCGAAATGGTTCAAAGCCTCGCGGCCAAGACTGGGCGGGCCATTGATTTGATCGATCTTCAGACTGTCGGCGAGCCTCTTCTGGGTAAGATTCTGCGCGACGGCGTCTCCCTTTTCGGCGATACGAGCAGATATGCGGCCTTGATTCGACGGCACCTGATCGACGCCGCCGATTTCACGCCTTACCGCGACAGAATTCTACGGGAGAGGCGGAACGCTTGGACCACCAAATAGTTGCGGAGAAACTCGAATCTCTCCGGCGTTGTGTGCGACGCATAGAGGAAAAACGGCCGTCTACCCCGGAAGCTCTGCTGGGCGATTACGATCTGCAGGATATTCTCGTCCTGAATTTGTCCCGTGCGGTGCAATTATGCGTGGATATAGCCGCTCACCTGATCTCCGATCTGGAGATACCACTGCCCAACACGATGGGCAATACCTTCGATTCACTTGCACAAGCCGGGTTGTTGGAGACTCGTCTAGCCGCGCGGCTAAAAAAAGCAGTTGGATTTCGAAATGTTGCCGTTCACAACTATGAAGCAATCGATTGGAATATCGTCTACGCAATCTCCAAAGATCATCTGAGTGACTTTTCCGATTTCGCGCGTGCGATTTCTGCCCGCCTTCAACCCTGAGTCTTGTTGGGGTGTCCCCAATGCCTCGCATTTCCGGCGTTGATATAATCGCCCGAAATCGTTCGGAGGAAGGCGAGACATGAAGCTCCGCAAACTGCTCGATTGGCGCAAGCTCCTCATTTATTCGCATCGATGGTTGGGCATCGGGATCATGCTGATGTTCCTGCTCTGGACGCTCTCAGGTGTGGTCTTGATGTATTACGGCCACCCACAAATCACTACCGGGGAGCGCCTGTTGAGGTTGGAGCCAATCAACTTCTCCACGGCAACTGTAACGCCGGCTGAGGCGGCGGCGAGGGCCGGCATAGAGCCCTATCGCGTTCGATTATCGATGTACAACGGTCGGCCTGTGTACCGCTTGACGCGGGTCAGCATTGGCAACTGGCGGACGGTATATGCGGACACGGGCGAAGTCCTTTCCGACATGGGGCCGGAACAGGCTTTGGAGTGGATGAAGAAATTCGCTCCCGAATACGCGGCCACCATGACTTACGACGCCCGTCTCGAGAGCCCCGACGAACTAACAAGAATTCCCACTTTGGCCGGGTATGTTCCGATGCATCGTGTGGCGATGAACGACCCGGCAGGCACCGAATACTACATCTCGGAAAAGAGCAACGACATCGTTCAAAAAACGGACCGAAGAGGCCGGATTCTCGCCTATTCCGGGTACATTATTCACAACTTGTTTTTCTTTCGGCAGCGGCCCTGGTGGACAACGTTCCTGGATTACGTCGCCTGGACAGCCATGCTGATGGTCGTGACCGGCGCTGTCGTCGGAATCTGGCGCGTGTCACTCAAGCCACGATTCCGGCAAAAAGGCGCTCTGTCCTACACACCCTACGCGGGTTGGATGAAGTGGCACCACTATGCGGGCTTGATCTTCGGCTTATTTTCGATCACCTGGATACTGAGCGGAATGATCCCGATCAGCACTTTCCCGATCTCCGGGTGGACGAACGTTTCAAAACGCGTCGAAAGCAATGGCGAGGGTTTCATCATGGGGAATCCCGTCGTTTCTCCCAGGTCATCGATGACAAGGGACATGTCGAAAGCCATTACTGGTGGCCCGCTAAACTTGCAACAAATTCGGATTGAAACCCTCCAGGCTGCAATCGCGCAGATCCAGCAGCGGTTCGCTCCGAAGGAACTCGAACTCATCCAGTTTCGGGGGGAGCCCTACTTCCTCGCCTATCAGCCGCCCACAACCAAAGAGCAAGCGGCGCAATGGACTACCAACAACTCGATCAATTTCGTAAATCTTCCCCAGGACAACCCGCACCTGTTTGTCTCAATCAATCATCCCGAAGAGGGCGTCATGACGTCGTTCCGCAGGGAAGTGATGGAACAGGCGTCCCGCGAAGCGATGCCGAATGTCCCCGTCATCGACAGCGAATGGTTGACCGATTACGACGATTACTATCACCAGACGACTCCGTCATTCGAACTTGGCCGGCACAAGCCGGCTTACGTGCTGCCTGTGCTGCGCGTGCGATACAACGACGAAAACCAAACCTGGCTGTATTTCACGCCGTCGCTCGCCCAGATGGTGAAGTTCGATAAGCTCGATCGAGCGAACCGGTGGCTCTATTACGGTTTGCATGTAATGGACTGGCCTGGCCTCTTCAATCGCCGCCCGTTGTGGGACATCTTCACGATCGCATTATTGGCAGGGCTGACGGCGATGAGTATCACAACGCTTTTACCGGCTCTCCGCAGACTCAAGCGGCACACGGTGAGTGGCTGGAAGTGGGCGTTCGCGCCGAAAAAGACGCGGGCTGAGCATAGCCCCGGATGGGCTCGATCCTTGAAGCGGTCAGATTAGCGCAGCTTTACCGTCGCCGCGAAACTCGAACCGTAGTCAACGTCCTCTTTCTGTTTTGATGTCGCTCGCGGTTTTGATGTCACTTGGCCGCCGGCCGCCAGCCAGACCGGATAGAGTTACCCGCGAACGGATCCGCTCGATTCCACGTGTTACAGGGCCAAACACAATCTGGGATCTCTGACCCATCCAGTGCCACACCCTGCTTTCTCCGAAATCTTCAAAGTAGGAGTAGAAGACCGGCACAGCGAGAAGTGTTAGAAGGAGACACATGGACTGCCCGCCGACAACGAGGACGCCGATCGATCGATTGGTCGCAGCGCCGGGGCCGCTCGATATCACCAGGGGAATCATTCCGGCTACCAGGGCAATTGTCGTCATCAATATTGGGCGCAGCCGATCCCGGTTGGCCTGCATGATCGCATCGTACCGGGACATTCCAGAAGCGCGAAGTCCGTTGGTGTGATCGATCTGCAGAATGGCATTCTTCTTCACGATCCCGAACAGCAACAGCAGTCCGAGCCCGGAGAAAATATTCACCGTCTGGTTCATGATCAGTAGCGACAGAATGCCGAATGGTATCGCCAGGGGAAGCGTCAGCAGAATCGTAACGGGATGGATGAACGACTCGAACTGCGCCGCGAGCACCATGTACATAAAAATGAAGGACAGTGCGATCGCGAGAACGAAATAGTAGGCGGTACGGCCGAGCTCCTTCGAAAGACCCGCCAATCCTGAAGAATAGCCAGACGGCAGATTCAGCTTCGCCACCTCGGCATCCATCTCGGCAATAACAGCAGCCTGCGAGCCGCCCTCTGCCACGTTGGATGAAAGTGTCACCTGCCGTTGTCTGTTCATGCGCTCAATCGAGGACGGCCCCGTGCCTTCGTGAATGCTGACGACGCTATCCAGGGTGACCGGACCGTTTTTCGACGGAACCGTGAGCCGGCTGAGTCCGGCGACACCGCTTCGGAAGTTGCCGGCTGCCTGCAGACGAACATCGTACTGTTCAGTTCCGACATTGAAGTTGGAAACGATTTCCCCAGCCACCATCGTATTGAGAGCCTGGGCGATATCACTCACACGAATACCCAGATCAGCCGCCCTCTGGCGGTCAATCTCGATGCGCAGTTCGGGCTTGCCCGTAATCAACGACGTGTCGGCATCAACCACAGTGGGGATGGCCTTCATTTTTGCCAGAAGAACGTCCGAATACTGCGACAGCTGATCCAGATCCGGCCCTGTGAGCACATATTGGACCTGGGCGTTTCGAGCTCCGGCAGAAATGCCTCCGGCCTGCTGCACGCTGGTGCGAAGCGTGGAAGCGTATCTTTTGAGCAACTCCCGCGTCTTATCCATCAACTGGGCCTGCGAGAACTCGCGATTGTCGGCATCATCAAGCTTCACATAAATGCCGGTGCTGTTGACCTCCCCGCTCCCTCCGACATTCGTCAGCGTATCGGTAACACCCGGCAGCATGCGTATATCTCGCGCAACCTGGGTGGCGATGTTGATCGAAGAAGGCAGGGACGTCCCCTCGGGCGCACGAATCGAAACCTCAAAAGCGCTTCGATCATCGTCGGGTACAAAGTTTTTACCGATCACCATAAACATCGGAACGATGGCCACCACCACAACGATACACACCGCGACGACGAGCTTCCGGTGCGCCATCGACCAACGCAACATTCCGGCGTAAGCCCGATCGATCGGCCGGAAGAACCTCGACTCCTTTGATCCGCCTGCATGCTGCCCTTTTGGCACCGACTTGAACAAGCGTGAACACAACATCGGTGTCAGCGTGAAGGACACGAGGAGGGATACTGCGATCGCAAATGCAGCCGTCAATCCAAAGGACGACATGAATCGACCGACAATGCCTCCCATGAATCCAACCGGGACAAAGACGGCAAGCAACGATAATGTTGTCGCCATCACCGCGAGGCCTATTTCTCGCGTTGCTTCAATTGCCGCCTGGAGCGGGGACATCCCCTTTTCTTCGATATAGCGATAGATATTTTCAAGAACGATGATGGCGTCGTCGATGACGATGCCCACCATAAGCGTCAGCGCAAGCATGGTGATCTGGTTGAGCGTGTAGCCCATTGCCTTCATCAGTCCGAAAGTGGAAATGATTGAAGTTGGAATGGCGATTGCGGCGATCAGCGTCGAGCGAAGATTGGAGAGAAAGAAATAGATGACGATGCAAGCCAGCAGACTCCCTTCGATCAGGTGCGTCTCGATGGACTTGACTGCGGCTTCAATAAAGACCGATTGATCGGCGATGACTTCCATCCGCACATCCTTCGGCAGAAGGGAACGGATCTCTTCGACCCTTTCCTTGATGCCATTGGCGACGGCTACGGTATTTTTTCCGGACTGCTTGCTGACGACCAGCGTGACAGCAGGCTCATCGTTCAGGATAGAGGCGCTACGCTGCTCTTCGGCGCTGTCTTCGGCCACACCGATATCCCGGATTTTTACCGCATAGTCCCCCCGAAGGCCGACCGCGATTTCGCTGAAGTCTTCAGGATCCGTTATACGGCCCATTGCGCGGACGGTCAGTTCACGAGCGCCGGCGTTGACGCGCCCGCCGGGGAGTTCGAGATTTTGAAGGCGCAGGGAATTCGCCACATCGTTGACCGTGAGACCATAAGAACTCATCTTGTCAGGGTCAACGCGGACGCGAATCTCTCGTCTCCGGCCACCAGTGATGCGGATCTCTCCGACTCCATCGATATTCTCAAGACGTTTCTTGATCTGGTTGTCCGCGATATCCGTGATATCCCGAAGCGGGCGTGGCGCGGAAACGACGACCTGCAGCACCGGTTGGGCATCGGGATCAAGTTTTTGGATTATTGGCGCTTTGGCCGTCTCTGGTAGATCGCCGAGAATCAGATTGACCTTATCGCGGACCTCCTGCGCGGCCACATCGCCGTTCTTTTCCAGAACGAAAGTGACCACAACCTGAGCGGAACCCTCCCGTGAAGTTGAGCGAAGTTCGTCGATTCCACTGATGGTGTTGACGGCATCTTCAACACGTTTCGTTATTTCCGTCTCCATCTGCTCGGGCGAAGCCCCGGGATTGTTGACGGTGACAATGACGGTCGGAAGATCGATCTTGGGCAAGAGATCAACGCCGAGCGCAAAAAAGGAGAACCCGCCGATCACCGTCAGGGCGAGGATCAGCATCGTCGCAAAAACCGGCCGCTGAATACAAATCTGCGCAAGTTTATGCATGGTCTTCCTTTATTGGTTTACGGCAACGCCGTCATAGAGCTTATCGATGTTCTTTGTTGCAATGCGTTCGCCTCCCGAAAGCCCGGAAAGCACCCGGATCGTTCCATTCGCAGACCCGGCGAGTTGCACCACCCGTCCGTGTGCGAGACCATCCTCGATCACAAAGACCTGAGCCGATTCCAGTCCTGGGTTGCTCGCAATCGAAGCCTGCGGTACAAACACCGCCTTTTCCTTTCCTTCAAGTTGCACCGTTGCTGTCGCAAACATTCCAGGCTGGAGCTGCAGATGCGGATTCTGGAATCGGACCTCCACCGTGAGCGCTCGCGAATTTGCGCTGATCGCGGGATTGATCGCACTGACTTCTCCTGCAAATTCTTCAGTCGGATACGCTGCGACGCGTGCGACCACCTGCAGCCCGCGGCGAATGCGTGATGCGTTTGCTTCGGGCATCTGCAGAAGCAGCTTCAGTGGATTCGAGCGAACGACCGTGACGAGTTTCGAAGTCCTGGAAACATATTCCCCGACGGCCACGGGTCGCGCTGTAATCTGACCGGCGAACGGCGCGCGGACGACAGTGTCGTCCACGGCTTTTTGCGCGATTGCAAGTTGGACCCGTGCGGACGCAAGGGCAGCCTGGGCCGAACCGACGCCTTGAAATCCCTGTCGTGCCGTGTTCAATGCGGCCTCATACTGCTGCTTCGACGCTTCCGCCTGTGACCTTGCGCTGTCGGCATCACTTTTGTATTTCTCGTAGATGCTTCGCGACACATCACCGCTCTTGAAAAGCTCGGCATAACGAGCCGCATCCGCGTCGGATAGCGCAGTTTTGGCTTTTGCGGATTCATACGCTGCCTGCGCAGCCTGAACTTCGGGCACTTTGACCGCCTCGAAAGCGCTGCCGACTCCCATGCCAATTCTCGATTCAGCCTGGCGCAGGGAAGCTTCAGCCTGATCAACAACAGCTTTCGCCTGCTCGAACCTCAACCGGGCGTCGCGATCATCCAACCGAACAACAACGTCACCGCTCTTCACGGACGCTCCGACATCCACGGGGGTCGCGACAACAAGACCTTCGGCCGGCGGAGCCAGGTCGGAGGCTTCGGTTGCCTCGAAAGTTCCGTTCGTCTCGAGCGATAGCGGCACCTCTCGAACTTCAGCCATTGCAGTAGAAACTTCGATCGGCTTCACTTCCGGGGTTGGCGAGTTTGACGCCGCTTCCGACTGGCCTTTTGTGCAGCCGGCAACGGAGACAACCAGCACTAGAACGGACAGAAGAGTCAAAAGTGTTTTCGTATTTATCATTGCCATTAGTACATCTCCCCCTGAAGACGATTCGATTCGCCCACGAGGTTCGGATGGTTTCTAGTCAGTTCTCTTATTCGGGGGCGGCGATGATCGCCGGGTGCGATTCTTCCGCTGCGGAGTCCGCGCAGACATGCCATTGAGAATGAGGTCGGTGGCCGTATTCAAGAGATCCGCCTGCGGCGCCTTCACGACCTTGAGCTGAAAAACCTGACTGACGATCCCGAAGTAACTGGGCAGCGCCACGAGCGCAAACACGGCCACTCCCGGATCACACTTGCGAAAGGCGCCCTCTCGCTGTCGGCGTGCAATGTAATCCCGCAGGAATTCGTAGACCGGCAGACCAACTTTCTCGTGCAACAGCATGGAAAAGTCATGGTTTTCGATGGCGGCGCGGAACATCAGGCGTTGAAAGTCGGGATCTCTGGCATAAGCATCAAGAACCTTTCTGGCAACGCTGCGAAAGAGTTCCTCATCCCTGTTTGCCTCTGCGAGCTTATGCAATTCATTAATCCACTCCTGTGTTCCGGACTGTTGAAGCTTGTAGTCCAGAATCGCGGAGTAGAGATGCTCCTTAGTGGCAAAGTGTCGGTAGATAATGGCTTCCGTGACCCCGGCTTCTTGTGCGATCGCTTTAGTGGAAGCGCCCTGAAATCCGAACCTGGAAAAGTATTTCACCGCGATTTCGATCAGCTGACGCCGTCTGGCCTCGCGCGACATCCGGAACCGGGCAATATTCGTTTTCTTCGGATTGATTTCTACCTGCCGCCTCGTCACTGAACTCCTCCGGGCCCCCCCCCAAACAAGTAAGTAAGTACTGACTTACTTATGGTACCAGCCTGCGGGACTGAGTTCAAGCGCGAGTTCAAGCGGCCGCAGCCCTCAGAAACCTCTCTGGTTGGATATTGCTGACCAGGAGCGTAGAGTCAGGCGCCCGTTTATCATGCGGGAGCGCCGACTCTTTCCTCGACAATGCATCCGTCAAACATGTGGATCGTGCGATCGGCATAGCCCGCGTAACGAGGATCGTGGGTGACCATACAGATCGTCGCGCCTTCCTTGTGAAGACTCTGCAACAGCTCCATTACGGCCTCGCCGTTGCGGGAATCGAGGTTACCCGTGGGTTCATCCGCGAGCAAGATCGATGGCTGTCCGCCCAGGGCCCTGGCGACCGCGACGCGCTGTTGCTGGCCGCCTGAGAGCTGCGCCGGGTAGTGCTTCATGCGGGATGCCATTCCGACCTTTTGAAGCGAATCCTGCACGCGTTGCTTTCTCTCGGAAGACGGCATGCCTCTGTAGGTGAGGGGAAGCTCAACGTTCTCGAATACAGTAAGGTCGCCGATAAGATTGAATGCCTGGAAGATGAATCCGATCTCGCGATTGCGCACCAGGGCTCGTTCACGGTGAGTGAGTTCCCGCACCGGTTGGCCGTTGAGCGTGTACTCGCCCTCGCTCGGCGAATCCAGCAGACCGAGAATGGATAAGAGAGTGGACTTGCCGCAACCCGAGGGACCCGCGATGGAAACATAGTCTCCGCGCTTGATTTCCAGGTGGATGCCCGAAAGAGCGCGCGTCTCCACTTCATCGGTCTGGAAGATCCTGGTCAGTCCTTCAAGTTTGATTACAGTATCGTTCATTCCTTCGCTCCAGTATCAGTTCAGCCTCAGACGATCGAAAGCGTCCCAATTTGACATGTCCGATAGGATCACTTCGTCGCCTTCCACGAGGCCCTGAAGAATCTCAACCGAGTTCACTGAAACACGCCCGATGCGCACTCGGGTTCTGACAGCCTCTCCGCTCGACAGGATCTTGAAGATTTGAATGGAAGTGTCCGGCTGGGCGGTTGTAACGGGGCGTCCCACGTAGAGAGCGTTACTGAGGCGTTCGATCTCAATGTTTCCGGCTACGCTTAAATCCGGCCGAGCACCCGCTGGTAGTTCGCCCTCGAGCTGAACATCCACCGTGACTGTACCCTGAATAGCCGCCGGGTCTATGTGGACCACATGGCCCGGCACGATGGCGGTGTGGGTGTCGACCGAAGCGGCCTGTCCGAGAAGGATGTCCTTCGCTTGCGTTTCCGGGATCTTCAATTCCGCCTTTAAGTGGCCGGGCTCGGCCACTTTCGCGATAGAAGTGCCGGCGGCGATGCGCTGTCCCCGTTCGATGGCCAGCTGCTGGAGTACGCCGGAGACACCCGCACGTATCTTCAACTCGTCAACCTGTCGTTTCCTCAGATAGTAATTAGCGCGGTACTGTTCGATACGCACCTCCTGAGCCTGAAGTTGCGCTGCGGCTGCGCGCAACATGATTGCGACGCGCTGCTCCTCGCGCTCCAGCTGCGCTGCGGAGGTTTCGGCTTCGAGCTGCGACTTTTTCAAAACGAGGCTGCTGTTGAGACCCTTCTTATGGAGTTCCTCGTCGGTAGCAGCCTGCAGGTGAAGGAGCCTGGTGGTGTTCTGGAGCGCTGCTATCTGTATCTGGTGATTCATTGTGCTGTCCTCCAACGCTGCCCGCGTGTTCGCGAGATCGGCTTCTGCGACACGAATTTGAAGGAGCGTGTCCTCCATGCTCTGGATCAATTCCGGATTGCTGAGCTCGGCAATAATCGTGTTGGGTGACACCGTATCTCCGACGCGCACGTTGATGTTTTCGACCAGGCCCTCGCGGCTGGACGGGATCCAGCGAAAATCAATGGGGACAAGTGATCCTGTGCCGCGAACGTCGCGAAGCATCGTTCCTCGCTTCACTTTATCCGGCCAAAGCGTGCCGCGTTCAACTGCAGGCGCTGCAGGCTTCAATGTCTTCAGGCCGTAAGTACCTGCCGAGGCCACAAGAACGAATGCCGTAACGAGAGCAATGCGCCGGATTCTTTTGATCGGAGCCACTTCTGTTCGCGGTCTATCCATGATTCCTCTGTGTTAGTCCATGCGCAAGGTGATCGAAGGATCTATGGAGCTGGCACGCCGTGCGGGAAGATAACTGGCCAGTAGCGCGGCGGCTACGAGGATCATGACGATTGCCACATAGGTCTGCGGATCGTGAGGTTGGACTTTGTAAAGCACCGATGACAGGGCACGCGTCGCTACCAGCGCTCCCGCAAGACCGATTGCAATGCCGATAAGAATCAGAACACCGGCCTGTCGGACAACCTGTCGCACGACGTCTTCAGATCGAGCGCCTAACGCCATCCGAATACCGATTTCGTTTGTACGCTGGCGCACCGCGACGGACATGACTCCATAAATCCCAACGGTTGCCAGCACGATGGCGATGACTGCAAAAGCGGTCAGCAGTATTGCGTTGAAACGCGGACGAACCGTAGCATCGTTGATGCGCCGCCGCATCGTCTTGATGTCGTAGACAGGTAAGCTGCGACCTAGTGCGCCAGCTTCCCGACGTACTGCTGCGGCCAGCGCCACCGGGTCTCCCGTGGTCTTACCAAACAGGATCATGGTGCGCGGCGGAGCTTGCCTGTATGGCTGGTATGCGTCTGGTTGTGGCGGCTGATCCATCGGACCATAGCGAACGTCACCGACGACTCCAACAACTTCAGCTCCTCTGGTGAAAGCAGCACCGAACCCCACTTGTACCCGCTTGCCGACAGGATTCTCACCAGGCCAAAACCGCCTGGCGGCGGTTTCATTGACGATCACAACCAGCGGTGCGGCCTCGCGGTCCGCGCTGCCGAACAAACGGCCGCGAAGCAGCGGGATCTTCATCGTTTTGAAATAGTCGGGTGAAACTAGAAGCGTACCGATGGCCGGCTCTGCTCCCGTCGGTACTTTCGGTCGATCGAGAAACCGGATGATGGATTCCTGGCAGCGGCCTTCCAATGCATGGCAACTGGATAGCCCGGCCGAGATGACACCTGGCTGTGCTGCAACGCGCCGCTCCACCTCGTCGAACAAGCCGGCAGCCTGGGGGCCGCCAAAGCCGGCCGGAAGGGTCAGGCGAGCCGATAGAATGTTATTGGGATCGATACCGATTCGGGTACCAACCAGTCTGTCCAGACTTTTGATCATTAGGCCCGCGCCAACCAACAAGACAAACGCGAGCGCAATCTCGACTATTACCAGAATGCCCCTGCCGGCCATGAAATGCCGTGCGCGAATCTGAGCGTTGCCCCTCTTCAGAGAATCCGTTGCGTTCTCGCGCGCTGCCTGGATTGCCGGCACCAATCCGAAGACGATGCCGGTCGCAATCGAAATTGCCAACGTGAATAACAGCGCTCTCGAGTCGAGGTGGATCGTGTTCAGAGTAAATAGAAAACCGCGAAAACGACGACCAGACGCAAAAGCTACGCCGAATGGATTGATCGCACGCAACACATAAATGCTCGCGTAGGCAAATGCCAGGCTCGCCGCTCCGCCCAGGATTGCGAGCAGCAGACTCTCTGTCAAGAGTTGTCGAATCACCCGAAACCGACTGGCGCCGATAGCACAGCGAATGGCAATCTCACGTTTTCGGGAGTTGCCGCGGGCCAGGAGCAAATTGGCGACGTTGACACATGCGATCAGCAGCACGAACGAGACAGCGCCGAACAACACCAGGACCGAGTCTCGAATTGTGGGATCGGTGCGGATGTCCTCGAGTGGCTCAGCCATCGCGCCCCATCCACTCCGAACATCCGTACTGTCCGGGTGGGCTTCGTCGATAATTCTACCGAGCACCCTCGTCGCGCTTTGAGCCTGCTCGACGCGGACATCAGGTTTAATCCGAGCCACGAGCGACCAGTTGTGTTGCCAGCGTTGACCGAGAGTTTCCGAGTCCAGCCTGTGCACGGGGACCCAAAGATCCGCCGGGCTGCCCAGCCCCTGGAATTTGGCCGGTAATACACCCACGACCGTATAAGGCTTTGAGTCGAGGTCAATCATGCGACCGATGACGGATGGATCCGCACCGAACCTGCGGCGCCATAAACCGTCACTGAGTATTGTCACGAAGCTCTGTCCGGGAATCGCATCCTCTGCGGGCAAGAAGGTGCGACCCAGTTGTGCGTCCACGCCGAGAATCGGAAAATACCCGGAACTGACTTCTTCCATCTGAAGCCGTTCGGGCTCGCCATCGCCTGTCAGATTGATCAGCAGGGTCGAGTAAAGGGCGGCGTCCTCGAAAACCTGTTGGTTTTGTCGAAAGGTCTCGTACTTCGGGTAAGACCAGGCAATTCGCGACAGCGTTCCGTTGTTGCCTGAGGGCTCCATCAGGAAGACGGCCATGAGGCGGTCGGGGTCGCGGAACGGCAGGGGACGCAAGAGTGTCGCGTCGACGACGCTGTAAACGGCGGTATTCGCGCCGATTCCCACGGCCAGCGTTACCACAACGATTGCGGTAAAGCCGGGCTGGCTGATCAGCGACCGCCAGCCGTAACGAAGGTCCTGTAAAAGCACATCGAGTTGCGCGCCCCATCGAAACCACCGGACCCGCTCCTTGGTTTGATCGACCCCTCCCAACTCCAGTCTTGCGAGGCGTCGCGCTGCTTCCGGCGCAACACCGTCGCGTATCTTGTCTTTGGCCGCGAGCTCGATGAACGATTCCAGTTCGTCATGGAGCTGCCTCTCGACTTCGCCACGACGAAACACCCAGCGACCAAGAGACTTCAGACGGTGGAGGAGGATCATGCACCCTCCAGCACATTTGCGATCAGCATCGTCACACGGTTCCAGCGCTCCCTTTCTCGCTCCAGTTGTTTCTTGCCTGTCCGGGTGAGCTTGTAGTACTTCGCATTTCGATTGTTGTCGGAGGCCCGCCACTCCGCTGCCAGCTTTCCATCCTGTTCCATCTTGTAGAGCGCGGGGAACAGAGACCCGGGATTGACCTGAAAGCTATTCGCGGTCAACTGCGCGAGTCGCTGCGAAATGCCGTGTCCGTGCATCGGCTCCCGGTTCAGGATTGTTAGGATCAGTAATTCGAGTGTGCCTTGAGGGACGTCGATCTTTGACAAGTGCGGTGCCTCTTTTAGGGTTCCAATATGAGCCGTATGATTACAATCGTACCTTTAGGTTGTCAAGAGGAATGTCGGTTCTCGGTCCAGCCGTCGAAGCACCCGCCTTGCGTAGACGGTATCTTTTAGGTTATTGGAAGTTTATCCGTTAGAACGCACGATAAATTGGGAATGCGGCAGTTTCGCGGCCCGGGGCCTTGTTGATTTACACCAAATCGTCTGGCCCGTCTCGATCCTCCGGAAAGCGTGTGGCAAAGCGCGACACGAGAATCGGCTGCGCATAGCTCTTGCCCGAGCGATAGTCGGCGCGAGACAGCGTGTCGTATTCGAGCCGGCTGATCTTCCAGTGGCCCGCCACGTCTTTCCGATAATTGATGCGATAGACGCCGCCTTCCCACCACGTCCGCACGCCTTCTCCGTGCAAGCGAGCCATGGCAGCAAGCGATGTTTCGGTCTCGAAGGGCATGCCCACCTGGATCGAATAGGGGAACACCGCCTTTGCGGACTGAAGATCCGGCGACACTTCCACGCTGTCGTGTAGCTGGTCGGCAGTGAGCTCGAAGCCTGGCGCCTGCTCCATCCTGCGGCCGGTCTTCCCTGCGGGGAAACGATTGCGATACAGGCGGCTCACTCCGTGGTTGCGGCCCTTGAAGGCGCCGCCGTTGAATAGGACTTCGGCGGCCTCGTCGGCAAACATACCAATGACTTCTTCATGCAGGCCCTTGTCCATCGCCTGCTCGAAGGCCTGATGAAATTTGCGAAGCGCCTTCTCTTCTTCCAGCAAAGACGCCCGCAGTGCGGGGTTGTCTGAAGTGACGGCCTCTGCCTTTGGCAGGCTCGCAGCCGTGCCCGCAGTTGCAGCCAGCGCCGCGGAGGCTCCGGCGCCGAATTTCCAGATGAAGGTGCGGCGGTTATTCATCACGCACTCCTCCTCTTCGGCCCGTACAACTCGACAATGTCAAACCTGCCGATGTGGCGACCGATTGCACCGGTCACGCCGAGGCTCACGCCCCTGGTGCCGCCGTTGAACGTGAACCCGCAGTCATGGGAGGCCTTGGTGTTGAGCAGTTCGATCATCTGGTTGCCGTTACAGGCTTCTTCGTTCTGGCAGAAGATGTA
>Ga0068863_100001508_pt1 | contig 23012 bp, 24 predicted proteins | sample KBSSwiS62_FD_66596 | JGI IMG/M metagenome (GOLD analysis project Ga0068863, IMG submission 66596) | Switchgrass rhizosphere microbial communities from Kellogg Biological Station, Michigan, USA - KBS Switchgrass S6-2 | ecosystem: Host-associated > Plants > Roots > Rhizosphere > Soil ... | reverse complement strand
ACAGCGCGCCGGCACGCCGGCGGCCGCGACGAACTCACGCACCTCCTGACGCAGCGCGTCCAGCCTGTCGGCGCCACCAGTCATCCGTCTCCTCCAGGCACACCGACCGGCCTTCCGGCCGGCCTCGGGCTGCCCACCTTCGGCGACCATACTTGACGAAAGCGCCAGAAGCGCATGTTTGGCTCTCGACCCGGTCAAGGCGCTACCGCGAGCCGACCGGCGACGCGCAGCCAGTCCAAACCCTGGAGCATGCGCCGGCGCCGCATCGCGCCACCCATAGCGCCGGCTTTTCGAGTCAACGCCGGATGGCCCGCTCCCTCGCGGCCACCGGGAAGACACCCTCTGACGGCTTCATCAGAAATGCTTCCGCGGTGACCGCGCATCCCGTACCCGCGGGCCAACGTAGCCCTGTCCACCGAGGCCGAGCGCCGGGTGTGGATGCGGGACGACGCTCCGACGAGATCGCGTCACTGCTGGTGTACCTGTGCTCCGAGCAGGCCGGATACATCACCGGCAACTGGATCGAGGCCGACGGCGGCCACCACCGCTCGGCCTTCTAAGGTACGTCCCGTGGATCTTCGGCCGCGCGGGCATCGACCAAGATCCACGGTACCCACCCTAGAGGTCGAGCACCAGGCGAGAAGTGAGTGAGCGTGAGACGCAGATCAGCACTGTGTCGTTCGCTGCGCGTTCCTCCGCGTCGAGCAGCGAGTCACGATGGTCGGGCACTCCGTCGATCACCGCTGTCTCACAGGTGCCGCACACTCCCTCTTCGCACGAGGTCGGCACGAAGACACCCGCCGTCTTCAGCGCGCTGAGGATGGTCTCGTCAGCGCCGACCGGAACGACCGATCCGGACCGGGCGAGCTCGACCTCGAACGGCTGATTCTGAGCGGGCGACACGTCGGCCTTCGGGGCGAACCACTCGAGGTGCAGCGCCAGGCCGCGGGTCGCGCACTCGGACTCGACGATGTTCAGCAGCGGTTCGGGTCCGCAGCAGTAGACGGCAGTTTCCTCCGGCGCCGGCATTCCATCGAGAATCGCTGGGACGTCCAGCCGGCCGACCTCATCCTCAGGGAAGATCAGGACGCTTCGTCCATGAGCGGTCAGTTCGTTAAGGAAAGCCATCGTCCCGCGCTCGCGACCGCCGTACGCGAGATTCCAGGAAAGTCCCCGTGCCGCGACGGCAGCGATCATCGGCAGCAGCGGGGTGATACCGATACCGCCGGCGATAAACAGATACGACCTCGCGTCGACCAGACGGAAGTTGTTTCGCGGCCCCCGGACCCGGACACGAGCTCCGACGACAATGTCGTCGTGAACTCGGATGGATCCACCCCGACCGTGAGGCTCGCGTTGCACAGCTACGACATACTCCTGATTCTTGGCGGGGTCACCGCACAGGGAGTACTGCCGAACTAGATTCTCGTCGAGCACGAGGTCGATATGGGAGCCGGGCTGCCACGGCGGGAGTGGGCGTCCTTGGCTGTCCTGCAGGGCGAGCAGAACAATCCCTGCGGCGATCGGCACCTTGCTGACGACCACGAGATCGAGATCCTCGTTGCCGTAGGACTGGGTGTGCACGTTCAATCCTCGTTGGTGCCGGTGGGCCCGGCGAGAAGAGGGGCGAGCTTCTCGCACAGCGTCTGCACATGCCGCGCCGCCCAGTCCTCGGGCATCCCCGCGAGGGAAGCCCAGAAGAACACTGTCCGGGTTGGAGAGTCACCGATCATCCCGCGAACCCGTTGCGCCATCGTCTCGGGGGTTTCGCACCAGAAGTACTTGAGCCCGTCGGCGTCCCGCTGCCGCAACGCGTCAGTGTCGATCGGCCTCGGCGCGCGGCCGCTTCCCTCCAGGGCGTACTCGGCGTACGAGCCCAGCTGGTACGCCAGGTGCCGCGACACGGTCGGCCAGTCCTTCTCAGGATCCTCACTGACCCAGCCCTGGACGGAACCGGCCATCCGCGCTCGGCCCAAGTCGTGACCGGCCTCGAGCAGTCCGTCGCGGTAGGGCTCCCACAGCCGTCCGTCGGCGCAGAGCAGGCCTTCGCCAAGCAGCCCGGCACGGCGCGCTCCCTGCGGACCTTGGTAACCCAACCAGATCGGCAGGGGAGCTTGGACGGGTCGGGGCGCGACTCCGCCGTCTTCCCAGAGGCGCCTGATCTGCCGTACCCGTTCGTCGGTCTTGCTGTACTTCCGTTCGAGCGTCTCGCCGAACAGCTCGTATTCCGAGAGGCGGTAGCCCGCGCCCAGGCCGAGGTCAAGGCGCCCGTCGGAGACCAGGTCGACAAGTGCCGCCTGTTCGGCGATCTCCACCGGGTGGTGCAGCGGAGCGACCATGATCGCAGTGCCGATCCGAAGCTTCTTGGTCCGAGCCGCGATCGCGGAGGCGAACGTCAGCGGCGATGCCAGGTAGTCGTCTTCGGCCCGGTGATGCTCGGAAAGCCAGATCGAGTGCACTCCGAGGCGATCAGCTTCCTCGGCGAGTTCCAGGGTGAAGGCGTGCAACCGTGCGGGATCCTGACGCCAGGGGCGCGGGTTGCGAAGGTCGAGGTGCAGGCCGACGTTCACACGGCCGTCTGCAGGCACCGTCAACCCCTCTCAAGCTCCTCGGCGGCAGCATGGATGCTTGCCTCCGAAGCGTACTTGCCGGCCTTGGGCTCGAATGTCCGCGCCCACTTCCGCAGGGCGCGGAATATCTTCGCCTCCTCCGCCTGCAACGACGACGGGACGATGAACCGTTGGTGCTTCCAGAGCACTATGTCCTCGGGAAGGACCGAGCTGACGGCAGCCATCCGCCGGTCCCGCTCCGACTCGCTCTCGCCGGCGATCTTCTCCAGAAAGATCGTCTGCCGAAGCGTGACGGTGTGTCCGTCGACCGGCGTGACCGAGATGACGAGGTGGCTGTTGTCCCGTCCAGAGAACCGCGTGTACGAGATCCCGAGGCCCCATTGCTTCAGGGTCACGAACTCCTCCCGCTTCCCACCCCCATCGTCGCGCCGGCCGCGCGATGCGACCCGAAGCTTCGTCATGAAGAAAGCGTCGGTGACCTCGTGGCCGGCCAGCGTCGGTACGTCGCGGGTGCCATGCACGTAACGGAAGTGCAGGGGATCAACAATGTTCTCCACCGTGACCCGCGGATTGATGGGCAGGTCGTCGTAGGTGAAACATCCGCCCGCGACGTCAACGGCCCAGTAGTCGTTGGTGGGATACTCGTCCCGAAGGTCCTCGAACAAGTCGGGCATTTCCCACATCGGCGGCTTCCCGGCTACGTCGTGCCAGAGATAGACGATGCCGTTCCGTTCGCAGACCGGTCGAACGCCGATCGTGCGCTTGCTCGTCTTACCCTCCGGCACCGCGACGTTGGTGCCGTCCGAGCCCCAGGTCCAGCCGTGGAACGGACAAACCACGCAGTCGCCGACCACCCGGCCGCCATACCCCAGGTGCGCACCGAGGTGTCGGCATGTCGCTTCGACACAGTGGAGCGCTCCCGACTCGGACCGGTACAGGACCAGTTCCTGCCCGAAGACGTGGAGGGGCTTCAGTTCACCCGGCGGCACCTCGTGGGACCAGCCGACGACGAACCACCCGGACGGTGCCATCCACGAGGGGATAACGACTTCATCCTCGTGATCAACTATCACGACCGACTTGCTCATGGCCCACCCTTCGCCCTGTGTCCTTCGACACTACGCCAAGTTTGACGATGTCGTCAAGTAGGAGTCGCGACGGCGGTACTCGGAGCCCAGATCGCCCGCACGGAAGGCCGAGAGTCGACGTAACGACGTGTATGACAAATGAGTCAGAGTCGGTTGTCCAACAACCACGAGAACCGGCAGGCCGGATGCTGGAGCAAGAGGCCGTGTCCGAGGGTACGCGTCGTGGACGAGGGCGGGGAGCCGCGCGGAGAGGATCTCCTCGGCTTCGGCCACGATCGTTGCGACGTCGCCAGTCGGAAGTCCGGCGGTTGATCGGTTCCGGGCCCGCGGCGGTGTGGGCTGTGCGTGGTTCGTCGGCCGCGTTGGTGATCTCCGGCTTGCGCTGGTGGTTTGCCGCGATGCGTGCCGGTTGCGGGGTCTGTGGCCGGGGTCGCGGTCGAGGGCGGGCGCCGGCGGGGGCGCCGGCGGAGAACGCCTGGCTGTGCGGCCGCCGGCTGGCCGAGCAGGACGACGCCGAGATCGCCCGCACGAACCGCGCAGCCGCCCGCTGGTAGCGTTCGGGCAGGTACCGAGTGAGCGCCTCGGGACTCTCATACATGTGCTGGTCTGCGTCGAAGATCGGCGCGGTGAACATCTGGCCTCTGCCCTCCGCCGCCATGGCTTGTGTGGTTGGAAGGCTGAAATTACTTGGCGAAACTGTCAAATTATGCCGGACCTGGCGGCGATGCTCGCCCGGGGTTGGAGCCTCCGGTCTGACCAGGGGGCACCCGAGGGGCTTTCTGACGTGTCTGTCAGCGACCGCGGCGCCTGGACTCATACACTGGATCGACCATGGACGACTCAGCCATCGCGCAGACCAGGGACGGAGCTTCCGGCGAGAACGCGCCAGACCCGGCCACGACCAACGAGGCGAACGAGGCCGGTGATGGCGGGACCAGGCTGGGCGTGCGGGCGACCCGCACCCGCGCCGCGATCCTGGAGGCGTCGAAGAAGCTCTTCCTGGAACGCGGCTACGCCGGCACCCGGATCAACAACATCACCGACGCCTGCGGCATCTCCAGGGCCGGCTTCTACACCTACTTCAAGGACAAGCGGGAGATCTTCAGCACCCTCGGCGAGGAGACCTACCGGGAGGTGCTGGCGGTTGTCGAGGCGTGGGAACAGGTCCCACGGCCGTGCACCCACGCCGATGTCGCGGCGTGGGTGTGGAAGTACTTCGCCTTCATGGACGTGCACGGCGCGTTCATCCTGTCCGCGCAGTCCTGGCCGGCCGACGAGGCCAGCAACGCGGCGCGCAGGCGCACGCAGATGCGGGTGGCGTGGCTCCTCGGCGTGCACCTCCGTGGCCGTCAGCGCACCCCGACCGACGCACCCGAGGCCCTGGGCCTCGCGCTCCTGTCCATGCTGGACCGGGCCTGGTACCACACACACGTCCCGCGCCTGCCGGTCGACAACGCGGACCTGGTCCGCGTCATCGCCGACTTCGTCATGGCCATCCTCGAGGTCTGACTCCTCAACCGCGACCTGCGGTTTCCGCCGGCGGGCCGCGCGCGGGCCGTCAGCCAGCCGAGGCGCCGAAACGCTCCCGGAGCTGATTCTTGGCGATCTTGCCCAGCCCGGTCCTGGGCAGCGCGGCGACGATCTCCAACTGCTCCGGCAGCTTCCGCCGCATCAGCCCGGCGTCGGAAAGCCAGGCGCTGAGCTCGGACAGCGTCGGCGCCACGCGGCCAGGGCGCGGGGCGACGACCGCGCAGATCCGCTCGCCGCGGTCCGGATCAGGGAGACCCAGGACAGCCACCTCAGCGATGTCAGGGTGCTGGCCGAGCAGGCCTTCGATCTCCAGCGGAGCGACGTTCTCGCCCTTGCGGATGATCAAATCCTTGATCCGCCCGACGATCTCGAGGTGGCCGGAAGGCAGCAGACGGCCCAGGTCACCCGTGCGGAACCAGCCGTCCACCGTGAAGGCATCCGCGGTCGCGGCTGGGTCGGTGTAGCCGCGGCACACGCCGGCGCCGGACACCTGCACCTCCCCCACGCCGCCGGAGCGCGAACCAGCACCCGCGGGATTGACGGCGCCGTCCGCGTCGCCCGGGTCCACCAGCCGGATCCGGTTACCCGGAACCGGCCGTCCGTCGGTCTCGGCCAGCACGTCCAGCGGGTCGCTGGGCGAGGCCACCGCGATCATCGGCACCTCGGTCATCCCGTAGTCGTGCGCGAGCACCGCGCCGAGTGTCTGGGCAACCGCCGGGACCAGGTGTGGCGGGCAGGGCGCGCCGCCGCCCTTGAGCGTGCGCAGCGTCGGCACGAGCCGCTGACCAACCGGTAGCCCGGCGGCGTCGGCGGCGGCGAGCAGCGTGGTGTAGAACGGCGGCGCGCCGCCGGTGGTCGTCACCCCGTACCGGTTGTAGAGCTCGACGGCCCTGTCCGGGACGAAGGACTCCAACAGGAGCAAGGGCATCCCGGCGGCCAGGGCCGCGATCAGGTACTCGATGCCGCCGACGTGCGCGACCGGGTAGCCCATCGAGCCGAACTCGCCAGGCCGCCGGCCCAGCTCACCGATGCCGGCGAATGCCAGACCGGTGGACAGCAGCGTCGAGTCCGTGTGGCGGGCGCCCTTGGGCACGCCGGTAGAACCCGAGGTGAAGTAGATCCAGCGCACCGCGTCCGGATCCGGATCCAGCTCCGCCGGGTCGCCGGCAGGCTCGGCCTCCGGCGCGTCATACCCTATTTCGGTCACCCGCGGCGCCGGGCCGCCGGCCGCGGCGATCCGCGCCGCCATCGCGGTGAAGTCAAAGCCGCGCCAGGTACCCGGAACCAGCAGCACCTGCGCTTCGGTGGTCGCGAGCGCAGCCGAGACCTCACGTTCCCGGTACAGCGGGATGATCGGCGACTGCACGGCGCCCAGCCGGCGCAACGCGACCATCAGCAGCACCGTGGAGATCCGCGTCGGCAGCTGCCAGGCGACGCGTGTTCCAGCGGCGATGCCCGCCGCGGCGAGCGCCGCGGCCACGCGCGTCACCCGCGCCTCAAACTCGCCAAATGTGACCCGCTGGCCGGTCTCGTCCACCAGGAACAGGTCGTCTGGCGTCACCTCCGCCCGCGCGACGACGAGCCTGTCGACCGTCTGGGCTGGCAGAAGCCACGGCCAGCGCGGATGGCTCGGCGGCGGCACGCCCCGAGAACCGACAAGATCGGAATTTTTGATCGGCGCGGGCGTCATATACGACCTCCAGACAGCCAACCGAACCGGTGGACCATACTTGACGCGGTCGCGCCGTCGCAGGGCACGTCGCAGTCGTACAGGCACAGCGGCTCGGAGATCATCGTTGCCGCCAGGTCCTCGTCCCTGGTGAGCGGGGCGCGGTAGATCGCGTCCGGGTTGAGCCCGGCATTGCGCCGGGCGTTGAGCGCGATGGCGCCCAGCTGCTTGCGGGTGAGGCCGAAGTCATGCATGCAGTGCCGACGTCGGTGCTCCGGCAGCGCCAGCCCGCGAGGGCTCGTCTGGTGGGCGTCGTGGGTCGGTGTACGGGACCCTAAGCTGACTTGACATACACGTCAAACAAGGATCTCATAGGTCGGGCTGCGCGACCATAGTGTCGCTCTGACAGGGGCAGTCGTTAGTTGACGGTTAGGTCGCCCCTGGTCGTACCCATCGCGCGCAGTGCACCCAGGAGGGGTCGATGGAGAACCCGTTCGCGCCGGAGCTGCTCCTCGAGGAGCGAGGGCCAGTCCGTATTGTCACGCTGAACCGCCCGGAGGCGTTGAACGCGGCGAACGAGCGGCTGCACGCCGCGCTGGTCGCGGTCTGGCGCCACCTTGCCGACGACCCCTCGGCCCGCGCCGTGGTGATCACCGGCGCTGGTAGGGCGTTCAGCGCGGGTGGCGACTTCGAGCATTTCGTCGAGTTGTGGGATGACCTGCCGAGCCGGCGCCGGGAGATCGAGGGCGCCCGTCGGCTGCTCACCGAGATGGTCGATTTCCCGCTGCCGGTCGTTGCCGCTGTCAACGGGCCGGCGGTCGGGCTTGGCTGCAACATTGCCGTCTGCAGCGACATCGTGCTGATGGCCGAGAGCGCCCACGTCTGCGACCCGCACATCACGGTAGGGCTCACCGCGGCCGATGGCGGCGCGCCGACCTGGCCGCTGTTGATGGGCATGCTGCGGGCCAAGGAGTACCTGCTGACCAGCGAGCGGATCCCCGCGCGCGTGGCGGTCGAGCTGGGGCTGGCCAACCGGGTCGTCGCGGACGCCGACCTGATGGACGCGGCCGTCAGCCTCGCCGAGAAGATCGCCGCGATGCCTCCGCAAGCCGTGCAGAGCACCAAGCGCGCGCTGAACATGCACATCAAGCGGGCAGTTGCCGGGGTGCTCGAGTACGCGCTGCAGGAGGAGTTCACCTCGTTCGACACCCCCGAGCACCGCGAGATCGTCAGCGCCTTCCTGGAACGCTCACGGCGTCGGGCGGCCAAGGCGGCTGAGGCGGCCGCTGGCAGCACCCCGGACTCCTCGGCCGCGGGCGTCGCGCCGTGACCGGGCCGACCGGCGCGCCCGCTGCGGCTGCCCACCCGGCCGGCCCGGCGGACAGCCCGCGCGCCGGCGGCCCGCTCGCCGAGGATCTCGACGCCTACCGCCTGGCTGTGCGCGGCCACCTCGCGACCGAGCCCGCGTTCAAGACCTTCCGCGCCCGGCGCTACCCGAGCACCGAGGCACGGATGGCCGACCACGCCCGGCTCGAACGCCTGCTGTACGACGCCGGGTGGAACCGCTACGGCTGGCCGCCGGCCGCCGGCGGGCTGGGCGGCGACGAGCGTCACCGCGCGGTGCTCTACGACGAGCTCGCCGCGGCCGGACTGCCCGTCCCCGGGCAGCACATGCTGCTGGAGACACTCGGCCCGCCGATCGTACGGTTCGCTCCCGCGCTGGCCGCCGCGTACCTGCCGGCCTACCTGCGCGGCGAGGAATGGTGGGGCCAGGGCTTCTCCGAACCGGAGGCCGGCAGCGACCTCGCGTCGCTGCGCTGCCGCGCCCGCCGCGACGGCGACACCTACGTCGTGACCGGCCAGAAGCTGTGGACCAGCCACGGCGCGACCGCGACCCGGCTGGTCTGCCTGGTCCGCACCGGCACCCCGGAGTCCCGCCACCGCACCCTGTCAATGATCATGATTGATGTTGACACCCCGGGCGTCACCATCCGGCCGATCGCGATGGCCAACGGCGACAACGAACTCGCCGAGGTGTTCTTCGACGACGTCGTCGTCCCCGCGTCCCGGCTGATCGGCGCCGAGGGACAGGGCTGGGCCGTCGCGATGTACCTGCTGCAGTTCGAGCGGGCAATGTACGCGTGGCTGTCCGCCGCCGAGGCCCTGCGCCGGCTACGCGAGCTACGCGGCCAGCTGACCACCCGGGCCGCGGCCGGCCAGGAACTGCCCGCCGACGCGGCGCCCCGCCTCGGCGAAGCGTACGCACACCTCGTCGCCCTCCGGGCCCGCAGCGCCGACACCGTACGCCGCCTCGCCGCCGGCAACACCGTCGGCCCGGAAGCCAGCGTCGACAAGGTCCTGCTCGCGGGCGCCGAAATCTGCCTGCACGACCTCGCCCGCGACCTGCTCGGTGACGAGTTCCTGTTCACCGCCCAGACCACACCGGGCACAGGCGACGACACCGACGACGTCGCGCAGTGGCGAACCGACTGGTGGTTCAGCCGCTCCGCGACGATCCTCGGCGGCTCGGCAGAGGTCCAGCGCACCATCCTCGCCGACCATGTCCTCGGCCTACCCAAGGAGGCCAAGCCATGACACCCGCGACCGCAGCGACCAGCGGTCTGGACGCGGCGACCACCGAACTGCTCACCGGTTCACTGCGGGAGGTACTGGCCCACAGCCCCGACGGGTCAGCCCTGGGCGACGCGCTGGCCGAACTCGGCTGGGACGACGTTCTCGCCGACGACCAGCCCGGCGCGACCACCCTGCTGTTCACCGAACACGGGCGGGCGCTGGCAACCTCGCGGGTACTCGACACCGTGCTGCTCACCGAGCTGGCCCCGAGCCTGCCCCCGCCGGGCCCCGGACCGCGGGTCCCGTTCTACCCACGAGGGACAGCAGCCCCGGTAGCGCCTGACGCTCCACTGGCCGGCCTGCTGCTCGGCGGGCTCGACGACGTCGCGGAAGTGGTCGTCCCGGTCGCGTTCGACGGACGCGTCGCACTGTCACTGGTGCCCGCCGACCTGCTCGCGGCCGTCACCCGGCCGGCGGCCGGCTTCGACCCGGCCTCCCCCTGGCTGCTCGTCGACGGTCCCGTGGCCGGGCTCGCCCGGTACGCCGTGCCGGAAGACGCGTCTCGTGCCTGGGATCGCGCAGTCGCCCTCGGGCGGCTCGCGGTCGCCGCCGAGATCATCGGTGTCTGCGCAGCGGCCCTCCAACTCGCCGTCGAGCACACCAGCGCACGCGTCCAGTACAGCCGCCAGATCGCGACCTTCCAGTCGGTGCGCCACCGGCTGTCCGAGTCGCATGTCGCCATCGAGTCAGCCCGTTCGCTGCTGGTGGTCGCCTGGGCGGCGCTCGCCCACCCCGACAGCGGAGTGGGCGCCGCCCGCCTGGCCAAGCTACGCGCCGGCTGGGCCCAGGCCGAAGTCACCCGACACGCACTACAAGTGTGCGGAGCCATGGGCCTCTCCCTCGAACACCCCCTCCACCGGCACGTGTCCCGGGCCGCAGCCCTCGACGCACTACTCGGCGGACACCGCGCACTCACCGCACAGCTCGGCGCCGAACTGCTCACCGACGCCGAACTCGACCCGATCGTCGAGATCTGACCGCGCGGCCGAGGACCAGGCCGCCTCCCGGCCCGTGCCCCAGCCGACCCCGCCCCGGCCGCGGGCGGGGCAGGTGGTTCCCGTCCGCGAGGACGGCGCGGTGGGGGCCAGCGCCCTCGCCCCGCCCGAGGCACACAGTCCGCGAGCGGCGGACACCCGGGCCGCGATCAAGGTCACGATGACCACGCTCGGCTTCGAACGGGCCGACGTCATCGAGATGGCCGCCGGACGAGATCATGAAGAACATCCTCGCCGAGCGTGTGCTGGGCATGCCCCGCTGACGGACGGCCGTCGGTGGCGCCTCCCGCGAGAGCTGGCGGTGGTGCCGGGAACGGGATGGCCCCCTCGTTCCGGCACCACCCGCCTTCACACAGGTACGTCCCAGCGTCTGACTGGCGCCCGGGCCCGACGGACCGCGCCCACCCGCTTCGGTCTCCCCGAGGCCAGCCGGCCGGCTGAGCGGCTACCGAAGGCCATCCGCGGCTACCGACCGCCCAGACCGTGCGCCGGCCCGGGCCGGCCCGGCCATTCTCCGGGCCTCATCGTCGTTCGCCTCGGCTGACGAACGGGCCGCGAGCTCAGCCCGGCTCCGCCGGGCGACGCACGGCTGAACGCGGTCGTTCGACCAGCTCGACAACGGCGCCGTCCGGGTCAGCGAGGAACAGGACGGTGAAGCCGCCGGTGGGGGTGTCCGGCAACGGCATCGCCACCGGCTCCAGGGCGCGGCCGAACGCGCCGGCGACCGCGCCCCCGGCCGCGAGCGAGGCGTGCGCGGCGAGGACATCGTCGACCGCGAGCGCGATCCGGTAGAGGCCCTGGCTGTTCGCGGCCTGGAGCAGCGTCGCCCCGGCGGGCAGCGGGTGCTGTTCAATCTCCAAGGAGAAGGTCGGGTCCTCGGGCAACACCAGCGACGCCGTCGGCACCTTGCCCGGCCCGACTCCCCGGTCGCGCGGCCGCCAGCCGATCCGCTCGTACCAGGCGACGGTGCGGTCAAGATCGGTGCAGCGCATCCGCTCGTGCGAGAGCAGCGCGACCCGCCGAGGATCGTCGGCGGCCGGCGCGATCTCGACGACCTCGAAGACAACGCCGTCCGGGTCGGTGAACCGCAGGGCATGACGGGCCTCGCCGCGCACGGGCAGGCCGCCGGGCACCGGCGTCGACGTGATCCCCAGAGCGGCGAGGCGGGCTATCACGATGCCGAGGGAGGCTACCCGGTAGCCGAGCGCGGTGAACCCGGAGGGCCGGTGCTCCGGCCGGACCGGCTCGGTCGGCGGCCGGCTCCACCCGGCGAGCTCCAGCGCCGGCGCCGAGCGAGGCCCGCGCAGGTCGTAGAGGAACGTCGTGACGCTGGCGGTGTCGTCGGACAGGCCCATCGGGGTGGCGTCGCTGCCTACGCTGACCGAGCGCATCCGCGGCTCGAGACCGAAGACCGCCATGTGGAACTCGGCGGACCGCTCGATGTCGACCGTGTTCAGGTTGCAGTGCATCACCGCGTGCGCGTGATGCGGTCGGGCGGACGTCGACGCCTCAGCACCGGGCAGGCCGGCATTGATGCGGGTGTTCATGAAGTACCTGCCTTCCGTGGTTCCCTGCAGGTCGGCGGGGCGCTGCGCGGACGGCATGCTTCTCGCGCGGCTCGGGCACAGGAGGCGCGCTTCCCGCGTGGGGCCGACGCAGAAGACGCGGCATCACGCCACGGGACGCCGCGCCAGCTCCCGTTCTCTTGGCGACGCCCCGGAAAGAGTCGGTCCGGCTGGGCGAACCAGGGGCACGCCGACGCCCGTGCGGCGTCCGGCGCGCTGGTGCTGACAAGGTGCCTTGAGCGACGAAGAAGCTCAACGGTCCGTCGCCGCATCCGCACCGCACTGACCCACTCCCAGCCCCGACCGTAGTTGACGATATCGCCAAGTTCTAGCTGACTCGCCTTCCGGCCCTGGCTCGCGACCAGGCAGCGGCCAGCTCGTCGACAATGACGACCTTGGCGAGCATCGCTGGTGCGCGGGTCGACCACCAGCGGCGGCCAGTCCTGCTTGCCCGCGGCCGACTACTTTGACGTCATCGTCAAATCATAGCGTGCAGAGCCTCGACGGAGTAGCTCGTGATGACAGATCACCGCACCGACCACTGTCTTGGGGACATCGTCTGGCGCAAGGCGGAGCGATTCGCCGATGTGCCGGCGACCGCGCCCACGGCATCACCCATCACGAGCTGTACCGCCGGGCAGCGGCGCTGGACGCGGCACTCGCGGCCGCCGGGCTGCGCCGCGGCGACAGGATCGCGCTGTTCGGCCGCAACAGTATCGCGTTCGGTGAAGTCTCGGCCGCCGGGCAGCTGTCCGGGATCACTGTCGCAACCGTCAACCTCCGCCTTGCCCCGCCCGAGATCGCCCGGATCCTCGCCGAAGCACGGCCCCGGGCACTGAGCAGAACGCGGCGAGCTCCGCCGACATCCGCGCCGCCCGCGCACCGGCCCCGGCGGCGGGCTAACGACGACGGCGGCGGGCGGGTAGGAACGGAGATGACCCGCCCGTCAGCGATCGGCCGGATCCCGGGACAGCGTCGAGCCCACGGCCGCGGGCTCGACCCGGTCCTCGCGCCTAGATCAGGACGCTCGGCCGGCAGTTCGTCACGAACCTCCTCCCCGCCTCACGCGCTCGCGCCGGCATCGACGTCGACGACGTCCGCGCCTGGGACCCGAAGGTCATCTATGCGCGTGGCAACGGCTATGGCCCGCGCGGTGACCAGGCGGGCCGTGGGGCCTTCGACCTCGCGGCCTACTGGGCCCGTGGCGGAATCGGTGACTCCCTGGTCACTCGCGACGGCGAGTGGGCCGCGCCGCAGCGCCCGGCTGCGCGTCGGCCGGCGGTCAGCCGAAAAGGTTGACGGCGACGGCCTTGCCGTCGCGCTGCCACAGGTAGGCGCTGGCTGCCTGTAGGTGGCGGTGCCAGAGGTCCTCGGCGCCGGCGGTGTCCTTCGCCTCGATCAGGTCGACGAGAGCCCGGTGCACCTTCACCGTGCTGCGCTCCGCCTCTTTCTGGGCAGGGCTGCCGATGGTCGGTTCGAGCCGCGACCAGGTGGTCCGTTCGACGATCTCGGAGAGCATCGCCACCGCCGGGACCGCCGCGAACTGTACTCACTCAGCCGATCTTGACGGGAGTGCCGGTCGCCGCCTTGGCCGTGCCGAGGATGGCGGCCTCGGCACCAGTGTTCGCGGTAGTAGCGCCACCGGAGCCGTCGTCGTAACCACTGCATGCCGCGGTGACCAGGGCAACGGCGGCCAGGCTCGCGGTCAGTGCCACGCGAAGCCGGCCGTCCGTCGGCGGTGCGCTTAACGATGTATCATGAGCTCCTTGCTTTCTCGGATTACTCGCCAGTGGGAATTCATCTCGACCTCCGGGGATCGGTGCTGACGTACGTGATCCGCTCCTCGCCCTCGCCCCAGACGACCTCGTCGTTGGTGCGGGCGTGGCGGCCAGCGTTCGCGTCGAGGAAGGCGCGTGCCTCGGCGACGAACTGGTCCATCCCGCTGTCGTCCGGTTCGCGCGGCATCGGCGGTCTCCTCAGAGGTGGGTTGGACATCGTCGCGGGTGCTGGACGCCCTGGGGCTGCCAGGGCGCTGACCGGATCAGCCACCCGTGGCCATCGACGGTGGGGCCGCCGCTGAACTGTCGACGGGCGCGGCCTGAGCCCTTCGGCGCGTTCCGGGCGGCTGCGCCGGCCAAGGCGTCAAGGGTTGCTCCGATCCCTGCACACCACGCGCGACAGTGCCGCCAGCGCCGGTCCAGTTACCTCGATCAGACAGTATTCGACAAGTATGTCAAGTTATCTTAGAATTGACCGGCAGCGTGTGCCTGCCCGGGCTGTCCACGCTGGTCTGTCGGTTGATCCGATGTAGGGAGCCAGCGGGTGCAGGCACAGGGGAAGCGGATGCTCGACGGGCGGGTCGTCATCGTGACGGGCAGTGGCCGTGGGATCGGACGGGCCCACGGCCTGGAGCTCGCGGCCCAGGGCGCCACGGTGGTGGTGAATGAACGACCTGGGCGTGGGTGTACGCGGTGAGACGGCCGATGACGCGGCCCAGGAGCCGGCCGACTCGGGTGCCGCGGATGCGGATCGGGTGGTCGGTGGACGCGCAGCCTGACGACATTGCGGATGCGGTGATGTGGTTGGTCAGTGACCAGGCGAAATGCGTGACCGGTATTGCCCACCTCATCGACGCCGGAGTTACCGTCCGCGTCGACTACCCGAACCTGGGAGGAAATGGATCCCCAGGGACGATTCTTCAGATCGGAGCGACGCATGGCAATGATGCCTGTCGAATGGGGAAAGATACGAGAGTACGCGGCGGCGACCGCCAATGCTCGGACCGAGTACATGGCGGACCCGAAGGGCCCGATCCCGCCGACGTTCCTCGCTACCGTGGTCTTCTGGGACGACCTGGAACGTACATTCGAGCTGCCGGAGGCGGCCGAGGCCTTCGACGGTGTCGGCCTCACGCGTGACGTGCGCCGGCTGCTCTCCCTGGAACAGGAGTATGTCTTCCACGGTCCCCTGCCCCGGGCCGGTGACGTTCTGGAGACCTCGGCCCGGTTCGACGGCGTAGAGGTGAAACAGGCCCGGAGCGGCCCGATGATCCTCGTCCGGTTCGCGGTCGAGTTCCGTGGTCAGGACGGAGCCCTGCGCGCGGAGTGCCTCTACACCTCCGCGTATCTGAACCCGCCCAGCGCCGACGAGCCACCTGCGGCCGATACCGCGGTGGCCGCGGGGCGGGTGGCGTCATGACCGTGACCAACGACCGTTTCGAGCCGCGCGTGGGGACGCAGCTTGCTCCCCGGAGGTTCGGCCCGCTGACCGCGACCGACATCGTCCGCTACCAGGGGGCCAGCGGTGACCTGAACCCCATGCACCACGACGACGAGCTGGCCCGGTCCGCCGGGTACCCGGCCGCTTTCGGGGTGGGAATGCTCAACGCCGGATACCTCGCGACGTTCTGCACGGACTACTTCGGCACCGAATCGGTCCGCCGTTTCCGGGTCCGGTTCCGGAAGGTGGTCTACCGTGGCGCCATCCTGACTGCGCGAGGCGAGGTGAGTCGACTTTTCGAGAGCGCCGGTGAATCCCGGGCCGAGATTGAGCTCTCGCTCGTCGACGCCGCTGGAACGGTAGTTGTCGAGGGAACGGCCGAGTTCGCCGTCGGCTAACCAGGACGACATCGGCTCTCGTCCGGAGGGCCGGTGTCACCGTTTTTCCACGCCCTGATTTCTTGCGCAAGAAGTGACCGGAATGTGTATCCGTCGTAGGACGGCCCTCGTCGGGCGGCGACCGGTAACGGCTTCAGGTCCGCCGCTAAGGGGGCCGTTGGAATGGAACCCCTTTGGCGGCTGAACAGCGGACCTCGGTGCTGCTGGAGGCCGCGACGTCAAGGTCCATCCGGGGCCGGCGCCGGCGCAGCCCGGCAGGCCGCCAATCGTTGCGGCCGGACGCAGGGAACCGGCGACACGCCGGGCGGCGCTGCTCGGAGACGGCTGGATGCCGCACCTGTATTTGCCCCGCAGGTACGCGGCCTCAGTCCAGACCATCCGCGGGTTCGCGGCGGGCGCCGGCCGTGACCTCACCGGCCGGCCGTATGGCCGATGCTGAATGTCGATGGGCGCGGCCTGAGCCCTTCGACGCGTTCCCGGCCGCTGCGCCGGCGGGGCGTCGATGTACTCCGCTCCCTGCCCATCATGTGTGGTGGCGCTGCTAGCGGCGGTCTGGTCGTTCCCATCAGACGGAGATTTGACAAATATGTCAAGTCAGCTTAGGTTCGACCGGCAGCGTGTGCCTGCCCGGGCTGTCCACGCTGGTCTTGTCGGTCGATCCGATGTAGGGAGCCAGCGGGTGCAGGCACAGGGGAAGCGGATGCTCGATGGGCGGGTCGTCATCGTGACGGGCGGTGGCCGTGGGATCGGACGGGCCCACTGCCTGGAGCTCGCGGCCCAGGGCGCCACGGTGGTGGTCAACGACCTGGGCGTGGGTGTGCGCGGTGAGACGGCCGACGGCGCGGCCCAGGAGCCGGCCGACACGGTGGTGACCGAGATCGAGGCCGGCGGCGGGGTCGCCGTCCGGGACACTGGCTCGGTCTCCGACTGGGCGGCGGTCGGCTCGCTGGTGGCGCGGACCGTCGAACGGTTCGGCCGGCTCGATGCCATCGTCAACAACGCCGGGATCCTGCGCGACGCGACGATCACGTCGCTGACGGAGCAGGACTGGGACGCAGTGATCGCGGTGCACCTCAAGGGCACCTTCGCTCTCACCAAGCACGCCTGCGACTACTGGCGTGCGCAGTACAAGGCGGGCCGTCCGGTCGCCGGCCGGGTCGTGAACACGACCTCGGGAGCGGGGCTGGTCGGCAACTTTGGCCAGGCCGCCTACAGCGCGGCGAAGGCCGCCATCGCCAACCTCACCAGGACCACCGCGATGGAGGGCGCCCGGTACGGCGTCACCGCCAACTGCATCTCACCGGTCGCGGCGACCCGGATGACCGCCGGCACCGGCCTCACCCAGCCGGGCGCCGGCGACGGCTTCGACCCCTTCGACCCGGCCAACTCCTCGCCGGTGGTCGCCTGGCTGTGCTCGGAGGAGTCCGGCTGGCTCACCGGCCGGGTCCTGCGCATCGACGGAAACACCGTTCACCCCGTCGACCCGTGGACTGTGCGCCCCGGCTACACCGCCGCCAGCGGCGGACGCCTGTCCGCCACTGAGATCGACGCCGGGCTGCGCGTCGCCATGGGTGTCTCGCCCGCCGGCCTCGCTGCTCTCCGGGTGTCCTGACCCCACCCACTCCCAACGACCGCCGAGCCGGCGGCCAGCCTGATCGCCTGGTCGATGCCGGCCCCGGATCGCCGGCATCGACGTATGTTGAAGAAACCGAGAGGATCCATGGTGAAACTCGCCGGCCTGGGCACCTACCTGCCACCCTGGGGATCCGCGCGGGGACGGGCTCTGGGTCCCGATGAGGACGCGCTGACCCTGGGGGTCGCCGCGGCGCGCGCGGCATTGACCGCCGCGGGCCTCGCGTCATCCGACGGCGCGGCCGACGTGGAGACCGCCGCGGCGGTGGGCGTGCGCCGGGTGGTCTTCGTGACCCGGGAACTGCCGTTGCTTGTCGGCGGCAACGCGGCCGCGCTGCTGGCCGGGATCGGGCTCGCGGCGGACGTCGCCGTGGTGGAGCAGGTCGGCGGCGCGCCGGCGGTGCTGGACGCGCTCGCCGGCGCCGCCCCGGGCACGCTGGTGGTCGCCGCGGACGCCCCCCAGGCGGGTCAGCCGGCCGGCGCCGCGGCCGCGTTGGTCGGTCCCGACGACACGGCCGGCGGCGTCGGTGTGGAGCTGGTGGGCCGGGTGGTCCGCAGCCTGCCGGTCCACAGCCTGGCCGTCGGCGAGCCCGCCATCCGGGACTACTCGGACGCCCGGCTCGAACGGGAACGTGGCGTCGGCGTCGCCGTCGAGCGTCTCGAGCTCGCTGAGAAGCCCGTCGTCGCCGCCGGTCTCGCCGCCAAGCAGGCCGCCGCGCTGTGCGCCGGCTCGCCGCCGGCGCTACCGACGCTGGGAGCCAGCTCCGCGCTGTTCGCGATCGCGGCGCTGCATGAGCTCGGCTCCGGCGGGGTGGTGCTGGCCGCCGAGCAGGCGTCGGTGACCGCCGTGCGTCTCGACGGCCCGCCCGCGGCGGCGTACCGAGACGAGGCCGGGCCGGTCCTGCCGGAGAAGCTGAGCAGGACGCCAGGCCCGGACATCGCCATCTCGCTGCCCGCCTATGAGCGCGCGTTCGAGGTCAAGCTGCGCTGGGAGGGCGGCCGGTGTGACGCCTGCGGGACCCTCGCCCTGCCGCCGCGGCGCCGGTGCCTTTCCTGCGGCTCGGAGAGCGGCTGGACGCCCGCCGCGCTGCCGCGTACCGGCGAGGTGTACTCGGCGGTCACAGTGCGTGTGCCGGTTCCCGGCCTGCCCACGCCGTACTCGCTCGCCATCGTCGAGCTCGACGGTGACGTCGGCGTCCGGGCGCTGGTGAAGGTCACCGGGGTGGCGGCCGGGACGGTTCAGATCGGTGACCGCGGGCGGCTCGTGCTGCGCCGGGTCGCGGTCCGCTCCGGCGTCCCGGACTACGGCTATGCGTTCTTCCCGGACGGTTCGGCGGCGGCCGCTGCTGGCCCGGCGGCGGCCGGCACGATTTCCGAAGGAGCGGCGCGATGAGGCGAGTAGCGGTCGTCGGCGCGGGCATGACCGCGTTCGGCGAGCATTTCGGGCTGGGTATCAAGGAACTGCTGCCGATGGCGGTCTCCGAGATGGCCGCGCACGTCGACAAGGGGCTCGACCGGGCCGACATCCAGGCCGCCTGGTTCGGCGAGCTGACCACGGTCGACGGTTTCCCGTCGGGCATCCTCGTCGACAGCTGCGGCCTGTTGGACATCCCGGTCACCCGCGTGGAGAACGCCTGCGCCACCGGCAACGACGCGGTCCGCAACGCGACGTTTGCCGTGGCCTCGGGCGCGTTCGACGTGGTGCTCGTGGTGGGGGCGGACAAGGTCCGGGAGTCCTCGGCTCGTGCCACGTTCTGGGAGTGGGCGGGGCTGACCCGGGACATGGCGTGGGACTACCCGCTGGGGCTGGTGGCCCCGGCGAACTTCGCGCTGCATGTCGCCCGGTACCTGCACGAGTCGCCGGCGACGCGGGAGCACCTGGCGATGGTGGCGGTGAAGAACCACCGGCATGCTGTCCCGAATCCGAAGGCGCAGCTGCGCTACGAAATCACCGTCGAGCAGGCGCTGAACGCGCCGATCGTGGTCGAGCCGTTCGGGCTCTACGACTGCACCCCGCAGAGTGACGGTGCCGCAGCGTTGTTGCTGGTCTCCGAGGATGTCGTCGACCGGTACACCGACCGGCCGGTGTGGGTGCGCGGCGTGGGGCTGGGCCTGGACCGGGTGATGCACCAGCACAAGCGGGATATGACGACGTTCCCGCCGACGGTGAAGGCCGCGCGGGCGGCCTACGCGATGGCCGGTGTCGGCCCGGCTGACATCGATGTGGCCGAGGTGCATGACTGCTTCACCGGAGTCGAGCTGATCAGCTATGAGGACCTCGGCTTCACCGAGCGGTTCGGCGCCTACAAGCTGATCGAGGACGGCACGACTACGGTCGGCGGCTCGAAGCCGGTCAACCCCAGTGGTGGGCTCAAGGCGAAGGGACACCCCCCGGGCGCCACCGGTGTCGCGCAGTGCGTCGAGCTGTTCGAGCAGCTGCGCGGCGAGGCGGCCAACCAGGTCGACAGCCCCCGCACCGCGCTGGCCCACAACATCGGTGGCCCGACGGCGGTTTCCGCGGTCACGATCCTGTCTTCGGACCGAGGCTGACGGCGGATAGCGGTGGCGGCCGCGCCGGGACAGGCGCGTCCTGTCCAGCCCGCGGGGGCTCATGGGTCGGGCCGGAAGCGGATCCCTACGACCGGACGGGCACGCGAGGTCGCAGACGAGAAAACCAGGCGGCAGACGAGCAGAGGTGGGCGGGAACAGTGAAGAGTGGATCACGGTGGCGCAGCCAGGTCTGCGACACGGAGGTGATCGTGGTGCGCGTCGGCGCCAGTGGCGCCGAGCTGACGTGCGGGGGACAGCCGCTGGTGCCGGTGGGGGCGGAGCGGCGCCAGCTCGAGCCGCTTCCGGGCCTCGACGGCGGCAGCAAGCTGGGTAAGCGCTACACCGACGACGCGGGGTCGGTGGAGCTGCTGGTGACCAAGGCGGGCGTCGGCAGCCTCGGGATCGGCACCGCCCCATTGGAGATCAAGAGTGCCAAGCCGCTGCCGTCGAGCGACTAGTCAAATGATCAGCGGGGGGTCGGCTACGGCTGAAAAGGGGATCTGATGGAACTGGCAGGAAACGTCGCGCTGGTCACGGGTGGGGCCGGCGGGCTGGGTGAGGCGACGGTCCGCGCGATTGTGGCCGCTGGCGGGGCCGCCGTGATCGCGGATCTCAACGATGAGAAGGGCGAGAAGCTCGCGGCCGAACTCGGCCCGTCGGTCCGCTACGCCCGGACCAACGTCCTCGATGACGAGTCGGTGCACGCGGCGATCGCGGTGGCGGGCGAGCTGGGGACGTTCCGGTTCGCGGTGGCGGCCCACGGAGGATTCGGAGTCGCGCAGAAGGTCGTGCAGCGCGACGGGTCGCCGGCCGACATGGACGGCTTCCGCAAGACCGTCGACCTCTATCTCAACGGCACCTACAACGTGCTGCGGCTGGCCGCGGCCGCCATCGCCAAGGCGCAGCCGGACGAGGACGGCGAGCGGGGCGCGGTGGTGACGACGGCGAGCATCGCGGCGTACGAGGGCCAGATCGGCCAGTCGGCGTACTCGGCGGCCAAGGGCGGTGTCGTCGGGCTGACCCTGGCGGCGGCCCGTGACCTCGGGTCCCTGGGCGTACGGGTGGTCTGCGTCGCGCCGGGCACGATGCGTACTCCGATCATGGAGTCAGTGGGCGAGGAGGCGCTGAAGAAGTTCGGTGCGGCGGTGCCGTTCCCGCGCCGGCTCGGTCACCCGTCGGAATACGGCGCGCTGGTCGTCCACATCCTGACCAACCCGTACCTCAACGGCGAGACCATCCGCCTCGACGGCGCCCAGCGCTTCCAACCCCGGTAGGCCCGAGACAAGCGAGAAGGAGATGCATTGTCGTCGCCATCGCGAGCGCCTTCCATCAAACTGACATTTTGTCGCGTTTCAATCCCCTAGTGGAAGGGCTTGAAATGAACGTCGACGATCTTGTTTTAGTCAGCGTAGACGACCACATCGTCGAACCGCCGACCCTGTTCGACGCGCACATTCCCGAGCGTTACCGGGACCAGGCGCCGCATGTGGTGAAGGGCCCGAACGGGGGTGACCTCTGGGCGTTCGAGGACGGGTTCGCGCCCAACGTGGGGCTGAACGCGGTCGCCGGCTGCCCGCCAGAGGAGTACGGGCTCGACCCGACCGAGTACACCCAGATGCGGCCGGGCTGCTACGACGCCACCGAGCGGGTCCGCGACATGAGCGCGGGCGGTGTGCTCGCCGGGTTGAACTTCCCGACGTTTCCGCATTTCTGCGGCCAGCTTTTCCTGCGGGCCAAGGACAAGGATCTGGCGCTGGCCTGCGTGCGCGCCTACAACGACTGGCACATCGACGAGTGGGCCGGCAGCCACCCGGACCGGTTCATCCCGCTGTCGCTGCCCGTCCTGTGGGATCCGGAGCTGGCCGCGGCGGAGATCCGCCGGATCGCGGCGAAGGGCTGCCACGCGGTCACCTTCTCGGAGAACCCCTCCAAACTTGGCCTGCCCGGCTACCACACCGACCACTGGGACCCGTTCCTGCGCGCCTGCGCCCAGGAGAACGTCACCGTCTGCCTGCACATCGGATCGTCGTCCAGCATGCCCGTGACCTCGCCGGAGGCCCCGCCGGAGGTGATGATCTCGCTGACGCCGGTGAACAGCATCATGGCCGTCACCGACCTGCTGTTTTCCGGCATCTTCAAGCGGATCCCGACCCTGCAGATGGCGATCTCCGAGGGCGGTAACGGCTGGATCCCGTACGCCCTGGAGCGCGCTGACTACGTCTACCAGCACCACCGCGCCTGGACGTTCACTGACCTCGGCGGCCGGTTGCCGAGCCAGGTCTACCACGACCACATCTGGACCTGTTTCATCGACGATCCGACAGGTGTGGAGCTGCGGGAGAAGATCGGGGTCAACCGGATGATGTGGGAGCTCGACTACCCGCACTCCGACTCGACGTGGCCGCAGGGTCCCGAGAAGCTGTGGAAGGATCTCGCGGGCCTGCCCGCCGACGAGATCAACAAGATCACTCATGAGAACGCGATGCGCTGCTTCTCGTTTGACCCGTTCTCCCACCGGCCGAAGGAAAAGGCCACCGTCCGCGCCCTGCGCGCGGAGGCCGCCGACGTCGACGTCCAGCCCAAGAGCATGGGCCGTCGCAAGGCCGAGGCCGGTGATGGCCTGGGGGCCGCCCTCGCCACCCAGGCCGCCAAGGGAAGATCCGAGAACTGACGTCGGCTGACGTGCGGCCCGAGGGCTGGGACCGCCGCCCTGGCGGCGGTCCCAGCCCTCGGGGATCGCGGGTGCCTACAGCACCAAGGTTCTCCCGGATGCCGGTGCGGAGGTCATCGTCGTCGAGCCGCCGAAGGGCCACCCCGTGCGGCGCCGGTTGGCCAGTGGGCGCCAGACCGACCCGGACTACGGCGGGGTCCCGGTGGCTGGCCAATGCGATCATCGGCTGGTCCACGGCGTTACGCCATCATGGCTCCAAGGGCGGACGGTGCCGACTTGATCTTCAGGTGGCGAGGCGGACCGCGGCCGACCTCACCGCATCCCTCATGCGGCTGACGAGAAGGACAGTGCCGAACCGGCGCTCTCCGAGGAACGCAGGGCCGCCGCGGCGGCGTGCATGCACCGGACGCCGGGCTGGCCTCAGTCGTCCGTTTCCGCCCCCGGGTTCCCCGCCGGCGCCGTCGCGGTCGCCCTGGTCACGGGCGAGGCTC
>Ga0068863_100001505_pt1 | contig 23071 bp, 23 predicted proteins | sample KBSSwiS62_FD_66596 | JGI IMG/M metagenome (GOLD analysis project Ga0068863, IMG submission 66596) | Switchgrass rhizosphere microbial communities from Kellogg Biological Station, Michigan, USA - KBS Switchgrass S6-2 | ecosystem: Host-associated > Plants > Roots > Rhizosphere > Soil ... | reverse complement strand
GATCTACGTGATGAAGCGCGAGATCCTCGAGCTGCGCCGCGCGGTGATGCCGCTGCTCAAGCCGCTGCACAAGATCACCGAGGGGTACAGCTCGCTGATCCCGCACGACGTCCGCTCCTACTTCCGGGACGTCGAGGACCACCTCTCGGGCGTCGCCGAGCGCGTCGCGGGCTTCAACGAGCTGCTGACCACGCTGGTGGACGCGGTGCTGGCGAAGACCTCGATGCGGCAGAACTCGGACATGCGCAAGATCACCGCGTACGCCGCGCTGATCACCGTGCCCACGATGTTCGCGGGCATCTACGGGATGAACTTCGACTTCATGCCCGAGCTGCACTGGCGGTTCGGGTACCCGATGCTCATCCTCGTGGTCGTGGTGCTCTGCGGGCTGCTCGCCCGGAACTTCCGGAAGAACGGCTGGCTCTGACCTTCCGTAGGCTGGGCGGGTGCGCAAGCGTCGCCCGGTCAACCCGCTGCGAGTGCTGGACCTGCCCCGCTGGTCGGAGCAGCGCCCGTCCTGGCGGGAGGCGAGCCCGGCCCTGATCCGCGCGGCGACGGAGCGGGCTCTGGCCCGGCCGTCCGGCGGATGGGCCGTGCTCTGCGGGTCGCGGGAGGTCCGGCCGGGTGGCGCGGTCGGGCGCACGGTGGCCGGGCGGGAGATCGTGGTCTGGCGGAGCCCGTCGGGTGCGCTCACCGCGGGCCCGGGAGCCTGCCCGCACCTCGGCGCGGCCCTCTGCGACGCCCCGGTCGTCGGGGACTCGCTGGTCTGTCGCTGGCACGGGCTGCCGATCGGCCCCGACGGCGCCCCCGGCTGGTCCCCCCACCCCGTGTTCGACGACGGCGTGCTGGTCTGGGTGCGGTTGCCCGCGCTGCTCGCGGACGGGGAGGCGGCCACCGCGGCGCCGGTCCTCGGCCCGCGCCCGCCGTCGTCTGAAGTGGCGGCGGTGGCGACGGTGATCGGCCGCTGCGAGCCCCGGGACGTCCTGGCCAACCGGCTGGACCCATGGCACGGCTCCTGGTTCCACCCCTACTCGTTCGCGCTGCTCTCGGTGCTCGCCGCGCCGCGCCCGGGCGTCCCGGACGCCGAGGACCGCTTCCTCGTGGAGGTCAGCTTCCGGGTCGCGGGTCGGCTCGGCGTCCCGGTCAAGGCGGAGTTCAGCTGCCCGGATCCGCGCACGGTCACCATGGAGATCGTCGACGGGGAGGGCACGGGCTCGGTCGTCGAGACCCACGCGACCCCCCTGGGCCCCGGCCCCGACGGCGCTGCGCGGACGGCGGTGATCGAAGCGGTCGTGGCCTACTCCGAACGCTCCGGCTTCGCCCACGCCGCGCGGGTCGGCGCCGCCCTGCGCCCCCTGATGCGCCTCGCGGCGGCGCGGCTGTGGAAGGACGACATCGCGTACGCAGAGCGCACCTACGCCCTCCGGGAGCGTTCCTAGCGGGTCGGTGCCGGCCACCCTTTGCCCTGAACGCGGATCCGCGCTGGCGGGGGGCCTGCACCTCATGATCGCCGTTTGGTCGTGATTTCGGGACAGATTCGGCGCAATACAACCGCAACCGGCGATCATGACGCGCGGGCCCTACCGGCGCGGATCCGCGTCCAGGGCAAAGGTTGCGCGAGAGCCCCTTGTTGGAGGTGGGGGGCCGCTCAGTCCTGGTCCGACTCCCGTTCGGAGCGGACGAGCCAGGTGCCGTCGGGGCTGGTCCGCGGGGGTTTGCGGCCGCCGCGGCGTAGGCCGCCGAAGGGGTTCCGTCGGGGCTTTGCCGGGCTCGCCGGCTCGGTCGGGCTCCCCGACTCGGCCGGGCTCCCCGACTCGGGCGGGCCCCCCACCTCGGTCGGGCTCTCCGGCTCGGTCGGGCTCTCCGGCTCGGTCGGGCTCGCCGACTCGGGCGGGCTCCCTGCCTCGGGCGGGCCCCCCACCTCGGTCGGGCTCGCCGGCTCGGTCGGGCTCGCCGACTCGGGCGGGCTCCCCACCTCGGTCGGGCTACCCGCCTCGGTCGGGCTCCCCACCTCGGTCGGGCTCCCCGGCTCGGGCGCGGTCCCCGACTCGGGTGGGCTCGCAGGCTCGTCGTCCGGGTCGGCCGGTCGGGCGGCGGCAGGCGGACCGGGGTGGTCGGGGAGGTCTGGCGAGTCGAGGTCCCCGTCGTCGTCGAGGTCGATGTCGTCGTCCTCGCGGGCCTGCGGGGACCGCTGGGGACGCGGCGTCGGGGTGGGACGCGGGGCGGACGCGGCGGGTGGGACGGGGCGGATGCCCTCGGCCGGGGTGGCGGCCTCGGGGTCCGCGTCCGCCCACTCGGAGTGGGTGAACAGCTCGCCCCCGCCCCGCGGCACCTGCGGCGGGACGACGGGTGGAGGTTCGGCGCCCTCGTCGAGGATCTCGCGGCGCGGGCCGTCCTTGGGGGCGCGGGCGAGGAAGGTGTAGAGCACGTGCTCCTGGCGGCCGCCGAAGGTCTGCGCCCGCACGTCGGTGTACCGCGCCGTGCGCAGCCGCTCGGCGAACTCGGCGGCGCCGTCGAACCGCAGGACCGAGCCCCACAGGAAGTCGACGATCCCCGGCGTCGCGCCGCGCGCCCGGATCCGCGGCAGGTAGTCGAGCCAGCATCGGGCCGCCCAGCGCCAGCGGCTGCCCGGACGTCCGCGCACCGCGTACTCGTGGACGGCGAGCGTGCCGCCCGGCTCGAGCAGGTCCTTGAGGTACTCGAGGGTGTCGTCGAGGTTGCGCTGGTGGCGCATCTGGAACACGACCAGCACCGCGTCGAACCGGCCGCTGAGGCCGTGCTCGGCGAGCGCGCCCTCCAGGGTGCCGAAGGTCCCCGTGAGGAACCAGTAGTCCGCGGGCCAGTCCCCTCGGATCTGCGCCTGCTGCGCCAGCGCGTGCGACTCGTCGAACGCGACGACCTTCCAGCCCGCCGCGTCCCGTTGCACGCCCTTGACGACGACCCCGCTGCCGCAGCCGAGTACCAGCAGCCGCTTGCCGGAGTCCGGGGCGAGCCCCATCCGGTGCACGGTGGTCTTGAGCTGGTCGGCGAAGGCGGCGTTCTCCCCCAGCAGCCGGTCGAACGCCCGCGCGGGCTGCCCCTGGCCCGCGCCCCGCGGTACCGCCGAGGTCTGCGGCGTGGTGTCGGTCCCGTTCACCCCCCGATAGTCGCGCATGAGCGCTCCGTGCCCAAGCGGACACGGGGCGCGGACGCGCAAAAGATCAGGCGCCCGCGGTGGTACCCATCGCCAGCTTGGCCAGCAGCTCACGGGCCTTCTCGGCGTTGCGCGGCTGGCACAGCACGTCGTACCGGCCCGCGACCATCTGACTGGAGGACGTGAAGTCCCGTCGCCCGCGCGTGCCCCAGTACTGGGCCGCCCCGAACGCGAGGCCGAACACGATGCCGCCCGCCAGCGCGACGACGATCCGCACCAGCGAGTCCCCCGCCCCGCTGAACAGCGAGAGCAGCAGACCCACGAACAGGCCGAACCAGGCGCCGGACGCGGCCCCGGAGATCAGGACCCGACCCCAGGTCAGCCGCCCGACGATCCGCTCGACCAGCATCAGGTCGACGCCGACGATCGTCACGTCCCGGACCGGGAAGTCACTGTCGGCGAGGTGGTCGACCGCTCGCTGCGCCTCCTCGTAGGTGGCGTAGGAGCCGACCGGCCAGCCGGTGGGCGGGGTGGGCAGGTTGGGCAGCCCCGGCGCGGGCCGCCCGCTGCCGCCGAACGGGGTGGTCACGGGCTTCACTCCTCGAGTACATCGGACACCGGGGACATCTCGGCCCCCGTCCTGTCAACGACGGTGCCGCCCCCGAAGTGCCCTCTTCGCTGGTCACGATAGAACCACAGCGCGCGAACGGCACCCTCGCATCCGAGAGTGCCGTCCGTTCGTGACCATGAGACTCAGCGGCTGCGGTACTCCTTGAGCAGGCCGCGGGAGATGATCGTCTTCTGGATCTCGCTCGTGCCCTCGCCGATCAGCAGGAACGGGGCCTCGCGCATGAGGCGCTCGATCTCGTACTCCTTCGAGTACCCGTAGCCGCCGTGGATGCGGAACGCCTCCTGGGTGACCTCGGCGCAGTACTCCGAGGCCAGGTACTTGGCCATGCCCGCGACGACGTCGTTGCGGTCGCCGGAGTCCTTCAGCCGGGCCGCGTTGACCATCATGTGGTGGGCGGCCTCGACCTTGGTGCCCATCTCGGCCAGCTTGAACGCGATGGCCTGGTGCTCGGCGATCGGCTTGCCGAACGTGCTGCGCTGCTGGGCGTACTCGACGGCGAGCTCGAACGCCCGGATCGAGATGCCGCAGGCGCGCGCCGCCACGTTGACCCGGCCGACCTCGACGCCGTCCATCATGTGCGAGAAGCCCTTGCCGGGCTCCCCGCCCAGGATCTGGGATCCCGAGATCCGGAAGCCGTCGAACACGGCCTCGGTGGTGTCGACGCCCTTGTAACCCATCTTGTCGATCTTGCCCGGGATCGTGAGACCGGGCACGACCTCGCCGAAGCCCGACGGCTTCTCCACCAGGAACGTGGTGAGGTTCTGGTGCGCCTTCGGCGCGCCGAGGTCCGTCTTGACCAGGAGCGCGACCAGGTTCGACGAGCCGCCGTTGGTCAGCCACATCTTGGCGCCGTCGATGACGTAGTCCGACCCGTCCGCCTTGGCGCGGGTCTTGATCGCCGCGACGTCGCTCCCCAGGTCCGGCTCGGACATCGAGAACGCGCCCCGGGTCTCCCCCAGCGCCATCTTCGGCAGGTACTTCTGCTTCTGCTCGTCGGTGCCGTGGTGCATGAGCATGTACGCCACGATGAAGTGGGTGTTGATCACGCCGGAGACGCTCATCCAGCCGCGCGCGATCTGCTCGACGACCAGGGCGTACGTCAGCAGGGACTCGCCCAGGCCGCCGTACTCCTCGGGGATGGTGAGCCCGAAGAGGCCCATCTCCTTCATGCCGTCGACGATGTCCTGCGGGTACGCGTCCGCGTGCTCCAGCGCGGTCGCGTGCGGGATGATCTCCTTGTCCACGAACGTGCGGACGGTGGAGAGGATCTCCTCCTGCACGTCGGTGAGACCGTGGGTCTGGGCCAGGCGGGCCATGTCGAACGCTCCTTACTCCGGCTCAGTCGGTCGGGGGGGTCCACTTGTCGGTCCGCGACATGCCCGCGGCCCGACCCTTGCCCGAGATCACCAGCGCCATCTTGCGCGAGGCCTCGTCGATCATCTCGTCCCCGAGCATCGCCGCGCCACGCTTGCCGCCCGCCTCGGAGGTGAACCAGTCGTACGCGTCGAGGATGTTCTCGGCGTGGTCGTAGTCGCTCTGTGACGGGCTGAAGGTCTCGTTGGCCGCGTCGAGCTGGCCGGGGTGCAGCACCCACTTGCCGTCGAAGCCCAGCGCGGCGGCGCGCCCGGCGACCCGGCGGAAGCCGTCGACGTCCTTGATCTGCAGGTACGGGCCGTCGATCGCCTGCTTGTCGTGCGCGCGGGCCGCCATCAGGATCGACATGAGAATGTGGTGGTAGGCGTCACCGACGTCGTACCCGGGCGGCTGCTCCCCCACGACCAGCGACTTCATGTTGATCGACGCCATGAAGTCCGCCGGACCGAAGATGATCGTCTCGACGCGCGGGGAGGCGGTGGCGATCTCGTTGACGTTGGTGAGACCCAGCGCGTTCTCGATCTGCGCCTCGATGCCGATCTTCCCCACCTCGTAGCCGAGGGTCTTCTCGATCTGCGTCATCAGCAGGTCCAGCGCGACGACCTGCTGCGGCGTCTGCACCTTCGGCAGCATGATCGCGTCCAGGTTCGCTCCCGCGCCCTCGACGACCTCGACGACGTCCCGGTAGGTCCACTCGGTGGTCCAGTCGTTGACCCGGACCACGCGCGCCTTCTCGCCCCAGCCGCCCTCGTTCAGCGCGGCGACGATCGTCTTGCGGGCACCGGGCTTGGCCAGCGGCGCGCACGCGTCCTCGAGGTCGAGGAAGACCTGGTCGGAGTTCAACGTCCGGGCCTTGTCGATGAACTTCTGGCTCGAACCGGGCACTGCCAGGCAGGACCTACGCGGGCGGAGCGGTCGGGTCGCTTCGGACGTCACTGTCGGACTCCTCATCGCTGATAGGGGCTCGTCGGATCGTGGCACGTCCGGCGTTCCGGCGCGCCGTCGAGGTGATTGGTTTCTCACCCACGGGAGGTGAACCAGGGTTACCGACGGGTACGCTCCCCTCCGTCAGGGTAGGGCGACGAGGGCCCCGCGCGAGACCGCGACCACCCCGCCCCGCACCGTGGTCCAGACGGCGGTACCGCCCTCGGCCCGCACCGTCACCTCCAGCCGGGAGGGACGGCCGATCTCGGCGCCCTGCCACACCGTGAACGCCGCCTCCCCGTCCCCGGGCAGCAGCCCGCGATCGGTCAGGAACACCCCGAGCGCGACGGCCGCCGAGCCGGTCGCCGGGTCCTCGGCCACCCCGACGCCCGCCCCGAACATCCGGAGGTGGGCCGCGTCCCCCTCGAAGGACACGACCACCAGCCCGGTCTGCCCCAGCGCCGCGACCGCGGCCGGGTCGGGGGCCGCCCGCGCGACCGCGTCCGCCCGGACCAGCAGGAACGCGAACGGCACCCCGGCCGCGGCGATCCCGGGCACGGCCGCCCCGTCGACGTCGTCCGCGGTGAGCCCCGCCGCGGCCGCGAGCAGCGGGGTCTCCAGGTCCTCCCCGACCTCCGGGCGCCCGCCCGCGACCCGCGCCCCGTCGGCGTCCACCCGGACCGGCAGCAGCCCCGCCCCGCACTCCTGGACCACCTCGCCGTGCCGGATCGCGCCGTCCCGGGCGAGCACCCAGGCGGCCCCGACCGAGGGGTGCCCGGCGAACGGCAGCTCGACGGCGGGGGTGAAGATCCGCACCCGGTAGTCCGCCCCGGAGGTGGTCGGCGGCAGCGTGAACACGGTCTCGGAGAGGTGGAACTCCCCCGCGATCCGCTGCATCGCGGCGGCGTCGAGCACGAGGTCCTCGGCGCGCACCACCGCGAGCGGGTTGCCGGCGTAGGGCCGGTCGGTGAACACGTCCACGACGTCGAAGTGCAGCCCCATGCCACAAGCCTAGTGACCTGCACCTTCACACTAAGCTCCCGCGCATGGGCGCCAGCCGGATCTTCGTCGCGCGAATGGCCGGACTCGTCGTGTTCGGGCCGGACGGGGCCCGGATCGGAAAGGTCCGGGACGTCGTCGCCACGCTCCGGGTGGACGCCACGCCGCCGCGGGTGCTCGGCCTGGTCGTGGAGCTCTCCAGCAGGCGGCGGATCTTCGTGCCGATGCTCCGGGTCGCGGACGTCGATCCCGCCGCGGTCACGCTGGCCAGCGGCTCGGTCAGCCTGTCGGGGTTCACCCAGCGACCCAACGAGACGCTCGTGCTCGGCCAGATGCTCGACGCACCGGTCACGCTGCGGGAGTCCGGCGAGCCCGCGACCGTCGTGGACGCCGCGATCGAGCCGACGCGCAGCCGGGACTGGGTGGTCGGGCGGCTCGCCGTGCGCCGCGGGCCGCGCAGGCTGGGCAGGCGGTCGGCGGTCAGCGTGCTGCCGTGGAGCGCGGTGAGCGGGCTGACGCTGTCGGACCGGCAGGGCACCGAGGGCCTGCTCTCGGTGTTCGACGCGATGCGCCCGGCGGACGTCGCCGCCGCCCTGTCCGAGCTGCCGCTCAAACGCCAGCACGAGATCGTCGACGGGCTGGACGACGAGCGGCTGGCGGACGTGTTCGAGGAGCTGTCGGAGACCGACCAACGGGAGCTGCTCGCCCATCTGGACGTCGAGCGGGCGGCGGACGTGCTGGAGGCCATGTCCCCGGACGACGCCGCGGACCTGCTCGGCGAGCTCGGGGACGAGGAGGCCGGGCGGCTGCTCGCGCTGATGGAGCCCGAGGACTCCGAGCCCGTCCGGCGGCTGTTGACCTACGAGGCGCGCACCGCGGGCGGCCTGATGACCCCGGAGCCGATCGTCCTGCGGCCGGACGCGACGGTCGCCGAGGCGCTGGCGCACGTCCGCAACCCGGACGTCCCGCCCGCGCTGGCCAGCATGGTGTTCGTCTGCCGACCGCCCAGCGCCACGCCGACGGGCCGCTACCTCGGCTGCGTGCACGCCCAGCGACTGCTGCGCGAGGCCCCGTTCGAGCTGGTCGCGGGCCTGGTGGACAGCGAGCTCGCGCAGCTGGAACCGGGCGCGAGCATCGACGAGATCACCCGCTACTTCGCCGCGTACAACCTGGTCGCGGGCCCGGTCGTCGATCCGGAGGACCACCTGTTGGGCGCGGTGACCGTCGACGACCTGCTGGACCACCTGCTACCCGACGGCTGGCGGGACCAGCCCGCCGAGGCCCGCGTCGAGCACGGGCGGGTCCGCACCAACGGAACGGGGCCCCTCGATGGCTGAGCTGCAGACCCGTCGGATCCTGGACCAGCCGCGCCTGGGCAGGCGCGGGCCCGGTTTCGACCCGAGCGCCTTCGCCGGCGCCGCGGAGCGGATCGCCCGGTTCCTCGGCACCGGACGCTACCTGGCGATCCAGACGGTCATCGTGATCGTCTGGATCGGGCTGAACCTGGTCAGCTGGCAGCTGCAGTGGGACCCGTACCCGTTCATCCTGCTCAACCTGGCCTTCTCCACGCAGGCCGCCTACGCCGCCCCGCTCATCCTGCTCGCGCAGAACCGGCAGGACGACCGGGACCGGATCGCCCTGGAGGAGGACCGCCGCCGGGCCGAGCGGACGAAGGCGGACACGGAGTACCTGGCCAGGGAGCTGGCCGCGCTCCGGATCGCGGTCGGCGAGGTCGCGACCCGGGACTACCTCCGTTCGGAGATCGACCGTCTGGCCGCGACCCTGGACGGCGAACGCCGCCCTCGCCGCCGCTGACCCCCGCTTACGACACGAGCCGCCCGCTGATCTGCTCGAGCGTGCGCAGCTCGTCCGGCTCGAGCCTGCGGACGAAGTGGTCCGTCACCCCGCGCAGGTGGGTGCGGCTCGCCGTGCGCAGCCGGTCCAGCCCCGCCGGCGTCAGCCCCGCCGCGACCCCCCGGCCGTCGGACTCGACGCGCGTACGGCGCACGAACCCGGCCCGCTCCAGGCGGTCCACCAGGCGGGTGACCCCGGAGCGGGAGAGCAGCACCGCCTCGGCGAGCTCGGTCATCCGCAGCCGTCGGCCGGGTGCCTCGGCGAGCTGGACCAGCACGTCGTAGGCCGCGAGCGAGAGCCCTTGTTCGGCGAGCAGTTCGGTCTCCAGCGCCCGGGTGATCGTGGCGTGCGCGCGCAGAAAGGTGCGCCACGACGCCATCTCCTCCGGCCTCGGCACGGTGCGTGCCTGCCGGTCGTTCCCCCCGTGCGCGGACCGCGTGGAACCCTCAGCGATGTCCGTCACGCTCACAGATGCTACGGACCTGCGTGACGCTGCGTGGGCGCACGTAGCATGGCGGGGACATGCCGGGGCCCCGCGGGCGCCGGCCGTCGGATGAGGAAGGTTCAGCGGAGACCCAGATGTCCGTCATGGGAAACACCAGCACCGAGGCCGTCGAGCAGGCGATCCGGGCCGCGCTCGCCAAGGTCGAGGACCCCGAGATCCGCAAACCGATCACCGAGGTCGGCATGGTCAAGGGCGTCGCGGTGTCCACGGACGGCGTGGCGTCGGTCGGGGTCTACCTCACCGTCGCGGGCTGCCCGATGAAGGAGACGATCACCTCCCGCGTCACGGACGCCGTGCGCGCGGTGGCCGGGGTGCGCGAGGTGCGCGTCGAGCTGGACGTGATGTCCGACGAGCAGCGCACCGAGCTGCGCAAGAAGCTCCGCGGGGACTCGGCGGAGCCGGAGATCCCGTTCTCGCAGCCCGGGAACCTCACCCGGGTGTACTGCGTCGCGTCCGGCAAGGGCGGCGTGGGCAAGTCCTCGGTCACGGTCAACCTGGCCGCGGCGATGGCCGCGCGGGGTCTGCAGGTCGGCGTGGTGGACGCGGACATCTACGGGCACTCGATCCCGCGGATGCTCGGCGCGGCCGACCGGCCGACCAAGGTCGAGAACATGATCATGCCGCCGCAGGCGCACGGCGTGAAGGTCATCTCGATCGGGATGTTCGTGCAGGACAACACCCCGGTCGTGTGGCGCGGCCCGATGCTGCATCGCGCGCTCGCCCAGTTCCTCGGGGACGTCTACTGGGGCGACCTGGACGTCCTGCTGCTGGACCTGCCCCCGGGCACCGGTGACATCGCGATCTCCACCTCGCAGCTCATCCCGAACGCCGAGCTGCTGGTCGTGACCACCCCGCAGCAGGCCGCCGCCGAGGTCGCCGAGCGCGCGGGCTCGATCGCGCTGCAGACGCGGCAGCGGATCGCGGGCGTCATCGAGAACATGTCCTGGCTGGAGATGCCCGACGGCACCCGCATGGAGGTCTTCGGGTCCGGTGGCGGCCAGACGGTCGTGGACCGCCTGACCCGCACGCTCGGCGTCCCGGTCCCGCTGCTCGGTCAGGTCCCGCTGGAGCCCGGCGTGCGGGAGTGCGGGGACTCGGGCACCCCGATCGTCCTGCGCAGCCCGGACACGGTGGCCGCGCAGGTCCTGAACGGCATCGCCGAGAAGCTCACGGTCCGCAGCCGCGGCCTGGCGGGCATGAGCCTGGGCCTGAGCCCCGTCCGCCGGTAGACACCCCGCGGGTTCTCAGACGGCCGCGGAGAGGGCCCGCTGCCAGCGGGCCACGCCCTCGTCGACCTGCGCCGCGGTCGTGATCAGCGGCGGAATGAAGCGGACCACGTTGTTGTAGGGCCCACAGGTCAGCAGCAGCAGGCCGTGCTCCGCCGCCGCCCGGTGCGCCTTGACCGTGGTCACCGGGTCCGGGCTGCCGTCCGGGTTCGTGAACTCGACGCCGACCATGAAGCCCAGCCCGCGGACGTCGCCGACCGTGCCGACGCCCTTGGAGACAGCGGTCACGGCATCCAACAACCGCGCCCCGTTGACCCGGGCGTTCTCGACCAGGCCCTCCTCCCGCACGACGTCCAGCGTGGCGAGGGCGGCGGCGCACGCGACGGCGTTGCCGCCGTAGGTGCCGCCCTGCGAGCCCGGGCGCGCCTTGCTCATCAGCTCGGTCGACGCCGCGATGCCGGACAGCGGGAACCCGCTGGCCAGGCCCTTCGCCGTGATCAGGATGTCCGGCGTGAGCCCCTCGGTGTGCTGGTGGCCCCAGAAGGTGCCGGTGCGGCCGAAGCCGGTCTGCACCTCGTCCGCGATCAGCAGGATGCCGTGCTCGTCGGCTCGCTCCCGCAGCCCGCGCAGGAAGGCGGGCGGGGTGGGCACGTACCCGCCCTCGCCGAGCACCGGCTCGATCAGGAAGGCCGCGACGTCCGCGGCGGGCGCGGTGGAGATCAGCTGCCGGTCGAGCTCCTTCAGGGCGAACTCGACGGCCTGCTCCTCGCTCCAGCCGTACCGGTAGGCGTAGGGGAACGGCGAGAACACCGTGCCGCCCATCATCGGGCTGTTGCCCGAGCGGATCTTCGCCCCGGAGGTGGTGAGCGCGGCGGCGCCCATGGTGCGGCCGTGGAAGCCGCCGTCGAACGCGAGGACGAGCGGTCGGTTGGTGGCGTGCCGAGCGAGCCGCACGGACGCCTCGACGGCCTCCGAGCCGGAGTTCAGGAAGAACACCGAGTCCAGGGACGGGGGCAGGACCTCGCCGAGGCGCTCCGCCAGCGCGAGCAGCGGCCGGTGCATCACGGTCGTGTACTGCCCGTGGATCAGCGTGGCGACCTGCTCCTGCGCCGCGGCGACGACCTTGGGGTGGCAGTGCCCGGTGGACACCACGCCGATGCCCGCGGTGAAGTCCAGGAAGCGGCGGTCCGCGGTGTCGTACAGGTAGACCCCTTCGCCGCGCGCGACCTGAACCGGCGTGGCCTGGGTCAGGACGGGGGACAGCTGTGCCATGAGAGAGCTCCTGAAGAGGTTGTCCTGTTGTCGACAATTCTCAGGGAACCACGCCCGGGAACACCTGGCAAGCGCGCCGGACCCACTCAGGCCGGTAGGGCGGGCGGCTCGCCCTCGGCAGCCGCCGGCTCGACGACCGTGACGTCCAGGATCCGCGACACCGCGTCCGCCATGTGCGTCTCCAGCACGGCGGTCATGCGTTCCGCGTCCCCCTGCTCCAGGGCGTCCCGCAGCAGCCGGTGCTCGGCGAGCAGGCTCTCCGGCGGCGGCGGGTTCTGCTGCAGCGCGGCCAGGCACATCCGGGTCTCGACGAGCAGGGTGCGGGACATCCGGTGCAGCCGCGGGCTGCCGGAGGCGGCCACGAGCTCGGCGTGGAACTCGTGGTCGGCGTCCGCGAGCGCGACCGCGTCCCCGTCGGCCGCCGCGGCCTCCATCGCCGCGATCGCCGTGGTCAGCCGGGCGACGGCGGGCGCCCGGTCCGGCGCGGCGAGCAGCAGCAGCGCCGCGGCCCGCTCGACGGCGGTGCGCGCGGTGTACACGTCCCGAACGTCCGCCGCGTCCAGGTCCCGCACGAACAGCCCGCGGTGCCGCTCGCTGCGCAGCAGCCCCTCCGCGACCAGCCGCTGCATCGCCTCGCGCAGCGGCCCGCGGCTCACCCCGAGCTGAGCGGCGAGGTCCACCTCCCCGAGCTGGGTGCCGGGTGGGAAGGTGCCACGCATGATCGCGCTGCGGATCCGGTCCGCGACGATCGCCGCCGTCGACCGCCTGCTGATGGGTTGCAGCTCCTCGCTCATCTGACCCCCATTCACCGGAACAGGGCCCCCAACCCCCCGCGGGACCGGGTGTCCCCGGCCAGCCGCAGGCCCTGCCACACGCTGACCTGGTTCGCGGTCAGCACGGGCCTGCCGACCCGCTCCTCGAGCCGGTCGAGGAGCTCGATGGTGTGCAGCGCGGTGTCCGGCAGCAGGATCGCCTCCGCCTCGGGGTTCTCGGCGGCCACCGCGGCGGCGAAGTCCAGCACGACGTCCTCGGTCAGCGTCCCGACCTCCGCGGCCGTGACGATCCCCCGCGGGGTCATCGCGAGCACCCCGATCCCGGCCTTGCCGAGGAACTCCACGAACCGCTCCGCGACGTCCGCGGGATAGGTCGCGCCGATCGCGACCGCCGTGATCCCCAGGTGCCGACACGCGTCCACGAAGGCGAAGGACGTGCTCGACGCCGGCACCTGCGCGACCGCCCGCAACGCGGCGACCTGCGCCTGCGCCCCGTCCCACCCGAACACGAACGAGCCGGAGGTGCAGGCCCAGACGATCGAGTCCAGCGGGCCGCTCGCCGCGGCGACCGCGCGCGCGCCGTCGGCGAGGACGTCCTCGGACCCGACGTCGAGCAGGGCGTCGACCCGATGGGCGTCCTCCCGCATCAGCGTGTGCACGAGGGGCAGTCGAATGCCGACTCCGCTCGACTCGCCTGCGGCCAGCAGCCGCTCGGCGCGCGGGTAGTCGTCCTCGGCGGAGTAGCCGGGGTACAGGATTCCGACGGTCGTCACGGGCGTTCCTCCCAGAGCGATTGTCGACAACCGTACAACTATGCCGCCGACAAGTGCAGGGGCACGTCGAGCAGCGCACCCCCGCCGACCGCGCGGCGCCCGATGGCCCGCAGCGAGGCCCACATCGTCACCTGGTTCGCCGTGACCACCGGCTTGCCCAGTGCCTGCTCCAGCGGCTCGACGATGTCGTAGGTCGGCAGGTTGGTGCAGCTGATGAACAGCGCCTCCGCATCGGGCCGGTCCACCGCCCGCACGATGTCCACGACCCGCTCGTACCCGACCCGCCAGATGTTGCCGAGCAGCCCCAGCCCCTCGCTCGCGACGGTCTCGACGCCGCTGTCCGCCAGGAACGTGACCAGCCGGTCGGTCACGGGCTGGATGTACGGCGTGGCGAGGGCCAGGCGCTGCACCCCGAGCAGGTGCAGCGCGTCCACCAGCGCCCCGCTCGTCGTCGTCGCGACCGGGGCACCCGCCTCCAGCATGGTCTGCTTCAGCACGGCCTCGCCGGCCACGCCGGACACGAAGCTGCCCGACGTGCACGCGAACGTCACGACCCCCGGCCGCGGCGCGAGCACGTCGCGGGTCGCCCGGCGCACCGCCCGCCGGTCCGCCACGGCGACCGCCATCTCGACGGTGACCGGCGTGGTGAAGAACGGCAGCCGGGTCAGGTACAGCGAGACGTCGTCGGGCGCCCAGCGCCAGAGCTCGCGGTCCAACGCGAAGTCGAACGGGGCGACGACACCCACTCCGGGAGCGTCGGCGTCCTCGTCCACGAGGCCGACGGAGAGTTCAGCGGGCACGGCCCTACTCCAGTACGAAACCGCTCCCTACTCGGGAGCGAACCCATCGGGGAGCCGCTCGTACACGAGCCGCTCCCCCACACTGCCGGACCGCCACACGTCGTGGCACGCCTCCGCCATCGCCGGCAGATTCTGCACGATGGTGGCGTAGACGTTTCCGGGCACCCAGCCGACGTCGCCGTTCAGCAGGAGGTTGTTGCGGCCATAGAAGATCGCCAGGTCGATGCCGCCCTCGGCCTGGTCGATGTCCTGGTCCTGCTTGAACGCCGCGTCCAGCATGCCGCCGTGGAAGTCGAAGTAGACGACGTCCCCCGGGATCGGCGTCACGGTCACGTTCTCCTGCCCGATGGTCGGCGGGAAGCGGCGGACGATCGAGTAGACCTCGTTGCGCGCGTACTTGGCGTGCTGTGCCGGTCCACCGAGCGGGCCGTCGGCGAGGGCCGCCCAGACGGCGGCCGTGGTGCGCGGCGCCTCCTTCTCCAGCAGCTCGGCGACGCAGGACACGCCGCGGCGCTCGAGGGTGATCCGGATGTACTTCGGCACTGCCACTCCCGTGAATCGGCCTAGATCGACTGATTGTTGACAATCATACGAGCGCTTCCTAGCGTGTCAATCGCCGCCCCGACCCCGCGAAAGGATCTTCCGCGTGCCCGACTCCGCAGGTCAGCCCGTCATCGCGGTCCTGGCCGGGAGCGACCCGCCCCGTGATCTCGGAGACGCCGAGGTCCGCCTCGCGGGGGACTCCGATCTGTCCGATGCGCTGTCCGGGGCGGACGTCCTGCTCGTCTGGGACTTCCTGTCGCACGCCGTGCCCGACGCGTGGCGGGCGGCCGACACCAGCCGGGTGCGCTGGGTGCACACCGCCAGCGCGGGCGTGGACAAGGTCACCTTCCCGGAGCTGCGGGAGCACCCGGCGCAGATCACCAACGCCCGCGGGGTCTTCGACCGGCCCATCGCCGAGTTCGTCGCGGGCGTGGTGCTCGCGTTCGCCAAGGACCTCCCCGGGTCGCTGCGGCTGCAGCAGCGCGGCGAGTGGCGCCACCGCGAGACGACGACGCTCGCCGGGCACACCGCCGTCGTCGTCGGGAGCGGACCGATCGGGCGGGCGATCGCGGACATGCTGGCCGCGGTCGGACTGCGCACCGAGCTGGTCGGCCGCCGGGCCGCGGACGGTGTGCACGCCTTCGCCGAGCTGGGCTCCCTGCTCCCGCGGGCGGACTGGCTGGTCCTCGCCGCGCCCCTGACGGACGCGACCCGGGGGATGCTGGACAAGGCCGCGCTCGACCTGCTGCCCGATCACGCCCGGGTGGTCAACGTGGGCCGCGGCGGGCTCGTCGTGGAGCCCGACCTCGTCGCCGCGCTGGCCGAGGGTCGGATCGCGGGCGCGGCGCTGGACGTCTTCGAAGTCGAGCCGCTGCCCGCCGACTCTCCGCTCTGGACGATGGAGAACGTGCTGGTCACCCCCCACATGTCCGGGGACGTGCTCGGTTGGCGGGAGGCGCTGCGCACGCAGTTCCTGGACAATCTGGCGCGGTACCGGGCGGGCGAACCGCTGGTCAACGTCGTCGACAAGGCACTCGGATACGTGAAGGGCCCTTCGTGAGCAGCACCGACGACGCACTTCTTCCCGCGGAGGAGAGATGAGCACCGCAGACCTGTCCGCCACCGAGCTCCTCGCCGGGTACGAGAAGGGGGAGATCTCGCCGGTCCAGGCCACGCAGGACGCCCTCGACCGGATCTCCGAGCACGACCGCACGGTCCACGCCTTCACGCTCGTGGACGCGGACTCGGCGCTCGCCACCGCCCGGGAGTCGGCGCAGCGGTGGAAGGCGGGCGCCCCCGTCGGCCCGTTGGACGGCGTGCCGACCTCGATCAAGGACATCCTGCTCACCAAGGGCTGGCCGACCACCCGCGGCTCGTGGGTCGCCGAACAGCCCGAGCCCCACGACGTCGACGGCCCGCCGGTCGCGCGGGTCCGCGAGGCCGGCGCCGTGCTGCTGGGCAAGGTGACCACGCCGGAGTACGCGTGGAAGGGCGTCACGGACTCACCGCGGTGGGGCGTGACCACGAACCCGTGGGACCCCACGCTCACGGCGGGCGGCTCGTCCGGCGGCTCCGCCGCGGCGGTCGGCCTGGGCATGGGCGCGCTGTCGCTCGGCACGGACGCGGGCGGCTCGGTCCGGATCCCCGCCGCCTTCACCGGGACGGTCGCACACAAGTCCACCTACGGGCGAGTCGCGCACCATCCGGGGAGCCCCTTCGGCACGTTGGCGCACGTGGGGCCCATGACCCGCACCGCGATGGACGCGGCCCTGCTCCTGGACGTGATCGCCGGGTTCGACGCCCGGGACCCCTGGCTGCTCGACGCCCCGCCGCGCTCGTTCGCCGCGCAGGCGGCGGAGGGCGTCGCCGGGCTGCGGATCGCCGTCAGCCCCACGCTCGGGTTCGTGAACACCGACCCGGACGTCAGGTCCGCCTTCGAGGCGGCCGCGGAGGTGTTCGCGCAGCTCGGCGCGACGGTGGAGCGCACGGACCCCGGGTTCCCGGACTGCGTGGACGCCTTCCACGTCCTCTGGTTCTCGGGCGCCGCGAAGTGTCTGGAGCCGTACTCGGCCGAGCAGCGCGCGCGGATGGACCCGGCGCTGGTCGAGATCGCCGAGGAGGGGGCGGGATACTCCGCCACGGACTACCTGGGCGCGATGGCGGTCCGCAACGAGATGGGCTCGCTGATGGGCGCGTTCCACCGGGACTACGACCTGCTGCTCACGCCCACCCTGCCGATCCCGGCGTTCGAGGGCGGCCGCGAGACGCCGTCGGGCACCGGCAGGTGGACGTCCTGGACCCCCTTCACCTACCCGTTCAACATGACCCAGCAGCCCGCGGTCTCCGTGCCCTGCGGGTTCACGTCCGCGGGGCTGCCGGTGGGGCTGCAGATCGTGGGCCCGCGGCATGCGGACGGTCGCGTGCTGGCGGCGGCGCACGCCTTCGAGCAGGCGACGGACCACCACAAGGCCGTGCCGACCCTGCTGCGTTAGGTCGACGTCAGGTCGCGTCGGGGTCGATCGGGGGGCGTTCGTTCGGGGCCAGGCGCTCCACCGGCGTCGCCGCCGGCGGGGCCGCGGGCGGGGTGGCACCGTTCACCGCCCCGTTGCCGCCGTTCGGGCTCTTCAGGGCGTTGAGGCCCAACGGGTCCGCGTCCCCGTCGAACAGGGTGCGGCGGACCGCGGTGCGCGGGTTGAAGTTCCGCAGGCTCTGCAGGTCGGCCAGCGGCTTGCGGAGCTCCTCGAAGTCCGCGCCCATCTCGTCCCGCAGCTTCGTCTGCGCGCCGGTGGCGTACTCGCGCACCTGCTTGACGGTCCTGCCGAGCCACGCGGCCGCGGACGGCAGCCGCTCGGGGCCCAGGATGAACAACCCGGCCACCACGATGACCAGGATCTCCCCCCAGCCCACACTGTCGAACACGCCCGCCTCCTCAGCCGACGTCAGCCTAGTCCGAGGCCAGCGTCGCGGTCACCGTGAGCGGGCGACCGTCACGCACCACCTCCACCGGGACCGCGTCCCCGGGGTTGTGCTCGCGCACCGCGACGATCATCTCGTCCGCGCCCGCGATCGTCCGGTTCGCGACCTTGACGATCACGTCCCCCTCCACGATCCCGGCCGCGGCCGCGGGGCCGCCCGCGACGACGTTCTGCACCTGGGCCCCGTCCGCGCGCCCGTCGGTGACCGAGCGGACGTTCACGCCGAGGTCGGCGTGTGTGACCTTGCCGGTCTGGATGAGCTCCTGCGCGATCACCCTCGCGTCCTCGATCGGGATGGCGAAGCCCAGTCCGATCGAGCCGCCCTCGTCCTGCCTGCCGGAGATGCTGCGGATCGCCGTGTTGATCCCGACGACGGCGCCGGTCGAGTCGACGAGCGCGCCGCCGGAGTTGCCGGGGTTGATCGCCGCGTCCGTCTGGACGGCGTCGATGACGGCGATGCCGTCCCCCTCCCCGTCCAGGCGCACGGGTCGGTTCAGCGCACTGACGATGCCGGTGGTGACGGTGCCCGCGAGCCCGAGCGGCGAGCCGATCGCGATCACCCCGTCCCCGACGGCGAGCGAGCTCGCCGTGCCGAACTGGGCGACCCTGGGGTTCGTGACCTGCACCTTCAGCACCGCGAGGTCCGTCTTGGGGTCCCGGCCGACCAGCGCGGCGGGCACGCGGGTGCCGTCGTGGAACACGGCCTGGATGCTGCCACCGGACGTGGTGGCAGCCGGCGCGACGACATGGCTGTTCGTGAGCACGTACCCGGCCGGGTCGATCACGATGCCGGAGCCCGTGCCGCCCTGGTCGCCCACCTTCACGTCCAGCGAGACGACGGCGGGGAGCACCCGGGAGGCGAGGTCCGACACCGAGCCGAGCGGGCGCTCCTTGGACTCGGTGACGTCCGCGAGGGTGGCGCCGGGATCGGTCAGCGAGTTCGCGCCCTCGACGGTGTAGCGGCCGATCATCCCGCCCGCGGCGCCGATGAGCAGGGCGACCACCCCGAGGATCACGAGCGCCCGCGGCTGCACCCGCCTGCCGAACAGCACCTCGCGCACGCTCAGCCGCGCCCCGGGCCCGGGCGGGGGGCCGGGGTCGGCGCCAGCGGAGGGCGGCGCGCCGAGCTCGACGGGGCTCTCCGGGCGACGCCACGGGTCCTCCCGACCCGGTGTGGGCCCGTCCCAGAACGCGTCCTCGTCCGGGTGCTGAGTGCTGTGCTCCCCGGGCGGCCTCTGCAAGGGACCCACCTCGGCGGCCGGCCTACCGAAGGCGCCGGCCAGCGCCGCGGTGGGCGCTGGGGCGAGTGAGGTGGGGCGTCCGTTCGCCGCACCGCGCTCGGCGAACGCGCCGTCCACGCCCTCGGGGCGGCCGAACACCGCCGCGGACTCGGCGTCCACCGCGGGTCGGTCCAGCCCGCGCGGAGCCAACCGGGGCGGTTCCTCCCGACGATCGGGATCGGGGACCTGCTCGTCGCTCATGGTGGCCCCACCCTGCCCTACGGCCGGTGAAGTCCCTGTAGCCAGGCGGTCTCCGGTCTGCCGGGGGCCTAGTGTCCCGTCCTGGTCATGGCCTACTCACCCGGCTCCGGGGTGGGCGCGGGGCTCGTGGTCGGGCTGGGGCGGACGGCGGCGGGCTGCACCACCGGCGCGGTGTCCAGGCGGGCGTTGCTCACGCTCGGGGTCCCGAGCACGGGGCCGCCGAGCACGCCGCGGTCCGGCTGGACGGGCGCGGTGGTCGAGTCCCCGGCGGGCAACGCGACGAACGTGAGGCCGGCCAGCGCGAGCCCGGACACCGCCGTGACCCCGACCCGCAGCCGCCTACGGCTCTGCCCGGGGATCGCGCGGGCATCGAGCCCGGCCGGCGCCTCGAAGGCGCTCAGCTCACGGGTGGGCCGCACCGCCGCGGCGACCCGCTCCGGGCGCAGCACGCTGACGAGCTCGCCCTCCGCGGACATCGCGAGCCCGGGCGGGAGCGTGGGCAGGTCCGTGTCCCGGGGGATGGCCCCGAGCTTGGAGATCAGCGAGGACGGCACGTGCGGCTCGCTCGCCCCACGCAGGGCGGACCGCACCTGGCGCTGGGCGACGACCTCCCCGGCGCACTCCGCGCACCCGGCGACGTGCCGGGTGGCGCGCTCGTGGGCGGCGGCGGAGAGCTCGTCGTCGACGAAGGCGACCACCGCGTCCTGCGACAGGTGGTCGATGCCCCAGTCCCGGGTGAACCGCCGACGCCCGTCGGTCATGACGCCGCCTCCGCGGGAACGAACACGTCGGCGGTCATGACGCCGCCTCCGCGGGAACAAGCACGTCGGCGGTCATGACGCCGCCTCCGCGGGAACAAGCACCTCGGCGGTCATGCGACCGCTACCTCCTCGTGCCGAGCTTCACCCTCCCGGGCACGCTGTCGCTCGATCGCCTGACGGAGCTGGGCGCGACCCCGGTGGATCCTGCTCCTCACCGTACCCAGCTTCACCCCGAGGGTGGCACCGATCTCCTCGTACGAGAGTCCCTCCACGTCACACAGCACGACCGCGGCCCGGAACTCCGGGGGCAGCTCGTCCAGCGCCGCCTGCAGCGTGGGGTCCAGGTGCGTGGCGCCCCACACGTCCTCCGGCTCCGGGCCGCCGCCGGGCAGGCGGTCGGTGTCCTCGGGCAGCCCCTCCATGCGCAGCCGGGCACGCCGGCGGACCATGTCGAGGAAGAGGTTGGTGGTGATGCGGTGCAGCCACCCCTCGAAGGTGCCGGGGCGGTAGCTGGCCAGGGACCGGAAGACCCGGATGAAGGTCTCCTGGGTGAGGTCCTCGGCGTCGTGCGGGTTGCCCGTGAGCCGGTAGGCGAGCCGGTAGACCCGGTCCGCGTGCTCCCGGACGACCTCGTCCCAGCTCGGGGGCGTCCACTCGGACGTCGCAGAGCTACCAGCGGACCCCGACTCGTCGTCGAAGCCCACCGTGGCCGGTCGGCTCGTCATGGGGGGAGCGCACCTCCTGCGGCGGGTCGTGCCGTCCGGTCGGGCGTCGAGCCGGCGGGGGGTGGTTCCCGGCCCGGGCGTGCGAGCGACGACCCCGCTCCCACAACACACACCATGGTGGACCCCCGTGACAGAAGGGTGATAGCCGTCTGAGAAGAAGCTGTGATTCTCGGGCTCGGTAGATTCTCGACCATGACCGCCCTGCTGGCCTTCCTGGCCGCGACGACGAGCGCGCGCGCCGTCGTGGAGATCGGGACCGGGTCCGGGGAGACCGGGCTTGCGCTGCTGCGCGGCATGGGCGCCGAGGGCACGCTGACCACGATCGACGTCGACCCGGAGCTGCAGCGCGCCGCCCGCCGGGCCTTCCTCGACGCCGGCAACCCGCCCGGCAGGCTGCGGCTGATCAACGGGCTGGCGCTGGAGGTCCTCCCCCGGCTGACCGACGGCGGTTACGACCTCGTCGTCGTCCACGCGCACGACGGCGATCCCGCGGCCTACCTCGCGGAGGCGCTGCGGCTGCTGCGGGCGGGCGGGGTGGTCGTCCTCGCCGATCCCGGCGGAACCGTCCCCGACGCCGAGGAGCTCGTGTCCGCCCTGGTGGACGGCGTACTGGTCGCGACCAGGGCGCGGTGACCACAGCGTCGACTACAGGGCGGTGACGCCCTTCCCCAACACGACGACGCCCCCCGGGCTCACCGTGTAGCGGGCCCGGTCCAGGGCCAGGTCCACACCGATCAGCGCGCCGTCCGGCACCACAACGTTCTTGTCCAGGATCGCCCGCCGCACCACCGCGCCGCGGCCGATCCGCGCACCGGGCAGCACCACCGAGTCCGAGACCTCCGCGCCGTTCTGCACGGTGACGCCGGGGCTGATCGTGGACCGCCGCACGATCGCGCCGGAGATGATCGTGCCGGCGCCGACGATGGAGTCCTGCGCGATCCCGCCGTCCACGAACTTCGCGGGCGGCAGCGGCGGGGTGCCGGTGCGGATGGGCCAGCGCTGGTTGTAGAGGTTGAAGATCGGGTGGATGGACACCAGGTCGGTGTGCGAGTCGTAGTACGCGTCGATGGTGCCGACGTCTCGCCAGTAGCCGGAGTCCCGGTCCGTGGCGCCCGGCACGACGTTGTCGGCGAAGTCGTAGACGTGCGCGTCCCCGTCCTTGACCATGCGCGGGATGATGTCCCCGCCCATGTCGTGGCTGGAGTCGCCGTCCTCGGCGTCCGCGCGCAGGGCGTCCACCAGCGCCTCGGTGGTGAACACGTAGTTGCCCATCGAGGCGAACGTGACCTCGGGATCGTCCGGGACGTGCGGCGGGTCGCTGGGCTTCTCCAGGAATCCGACGATCCGGCCCGCCTCGTCCGAGTCGATGCAGCCGAAGGCCTTGGCCTCCACCCGCGGGACCCGGATGCCCGCGACCGTGGCGCCCGCCCCCGTGGCGATGTGCTGGGCGATCATCTGGCTCGGGTCCATGCGGTACACGTGGTCGGCGCCGAAGACCGCGATGTAGTCCGGCCGCTCGTCGTAGACGAGGTTGAGGCTCTGGAAGATCGCGTCCGCGGAACCGGTGTACCAGCGGCGGCCGAGCCGCTGCTGCGCCGGGACGGTGGTGATGTACTGCCCCAGGACGCTGGAGAGCCGCCAGGTGGTGGAGATGTGCCGGTCGAGGCTGTGCGACTTGTACTGGGTGAGGACGCAGATCTGGTGCACACCCGCGTTGACCAGGTTCGACAGCACGAAGTCGATGAGCCGGTAGTTCCCGCCGAACGGGACTGCGGGCTTGGCCCGGTCCGCGGTGAGCGGCCACAGGCGCTTGCCCTCGCCCCCGGCGAGGACGATGCCGAGGACGTTGGCGGGCAGGCCACCCGGGCCCAACATCCGCGAGGAGGTCACGGGCACAACCCTAGTCGGGATCGGGTGGTCGCTGCCACACGGAGCCGATAGCGTGTGCACGCGTGCGGATCGGTCTGCTCACCCGTGAGTTCCCCCCCGAGGTCTACGGCGGGGCGGGGGTCCACGTGGCCCATCTCGTCCCCGCGCTCCGTGCGCTCGTCGAGGTGGACGTGCACGCCTTCGGCGCCCCGCGCGAGGGGGTGCACACCTATCCCACCCCCGGCGGGCTCGCCGCGGCGAACCCCGCGCTGCAGACCCTCGGCACGGACCTGAGCATGGTCGCCGGCATCGAGGGTGTGGAGATCGCGCACTCCCACACCTGGTACGCCAACATGGCGGGCCACCTGGGGAAGATGCTCTACGGCATCCCGCACGTGGTCACCGCGCACTCGCTGGAACCCCGGCGGCCCTGGAAGGCCGAGCAGCTCGGCG
>Ga0068863_100001501_pt1 | contig 23096 bp, 24 predicted proteins | sample KBSSwiS62_FD_66596 | JGI IMG/M metagenome (GOLD analysis project Ga0068863, IMG submission 66596) | Switchgrass rhizosphere microbial communities from Kellogg Biological Station, Michigan, USA - KBS Switchgrass S6-2 | ecosystem: Host-associated > Plants > Roots > Rhizosphere > Soil ... | reverse complement strand
GTTGCGCCGCAGACGATCGCCGACTAGTTACCCCCCTCACAACGCGCCCGTAGCTCAGCTGGATAGAGCATCAGACTACGAATCTGAGGGTCGGACGTTCGAATCGTTCCGGGCGCACCATAGATTTCAAGGGCTTAGCGGCAATCAGTCGCTGAGCCCTTTTATCTAGGTAGCAGATAGGTATCTGCCGCGTCCGCGCGGAAGGGTACCACCCTTGTTACGGCTCGTGATTCGCCACCTATCGTTATAGTCCCCGGAGAATCCCGATATATTTTTTGGTGTTTTCTGAAGCGAGCAGTGGCGGCATACGCGGCCGCTCGCTAACCCTGCATAGCATAAGGCCGCCGGGGGATGCGTAGAGATGTCGAGTTCACTTCGTCAACTGCTGAGCCAGTATCGCGCAGCGGCGCATAGTGAGCGAGAGAAGGGCAACTATTTCGAACGGCTGGCGGTCGAGTTCATCAAGAATGATCCCGGCATGGCCCAAGAGTATGCCGATGCTTGGCTCTTTTCCGATTGGGCGAAGGCGCACGGGGTTGATGGCCGAGACACCGGTATCGACGCGGTAGCTCAAATTCGTGGCGAGAGCGGATTCTGCGCCATCCAGTGCAAGTTCTACCGCGAAGGCCACCGCATTCAGAAAGCGGACATCGACAGCTTCTTCACCGCATCGGGCAAAGTCCATTTCGCGCGACGTCTGATAATAGATACCACCGATGCACCTTGGAGCGCGAACGCAGATGCGGCGCTTGAGGGACAAAGCATCAATGTAACACGCCTTGGCCTGGATCGTCTGGAGCAAAGCCCGATCGACTGGTCGGTCTATTTCCAACGTGACGAAATCCAACTTGCCCCCCAAAAAGCCCTGCGCCCGCATCAGCAGGATGCGCTTGCGGCGGTTCAGTTGGGATTGGCTGACGCGGATCGCGGCAAGCTTATCATGGCCTGCGGTACCGGCAAAACCTTTACCGGCTTGAAAATCGCCGAACATATGGCGGGTGAAGGCAGCTTTGTGCTGTTCTTGGTGCCGTCGTTAGCATTGATGAGCCAGACCATTCGCGAATGGACGATCGACACGAAAACGCCTTTACGTGCTTTGGCCGTGTGTTCGGACGCGCAGGTGGGCAAGCATCGCAAAGACCAAAGCGACATTGCAGAGGTCGATGCCCACGACCTCGATTATCCTGCGACCACAAACGCCTCCAAACTAGCTTCAAAAGCGGCCCAGCCTGCTGCTGACAGAATGACTGTCGTGTTCTCTACCTATCAGTCCATTCAAGTTATCGCGGATGCTCAGCGGCAGCACGGTTTCCCAGAGTTTGACCTTATCATCTGCGATGAAGCGCATCGCACAACGGGCGCGACGCTGGCGGGCGAGGATGAGAGCAACTTCGTCAAGATTCACAATCAAGACTTCATCGCGGGAAAAAAGCGCGTCTACATGACCGCAACGCCGCGTGTGTTTGGCGATGCTGTCAAATCCAAGGCTGGCGAGGTCGATGCCGTTCTCGCCTCAATGGACGATGAGACGCTCTACGGCGAAACGCTGTTCACGCGAGGTTTCGGCTGGGCTGTCGAAAATGGCCTGCTGACCGACTATAAGGTGCTTGTGCTGGCTGTTGACGAAGGCATGGTCAGCGGCGGCGTGCAGAGCCGGCTCGCGGACGGGACCAGCGAACTGAAACTGGACGACGCCACGAAGATCATTGGCTGCTATAAGGCGCTGATCAAATCGGGCTTGAAGGACGAACTGGCGAGCGACGGTCAGCCTATGCGACGTGCATTGGCGTTCTGCAAAGACATCGCTTCTTCCAAGCTCATCCGTACCGAATTTCAGGCAGTGGTTAGCGAATACCTCGCGTCGGATGAAGGGGCCGCAACGCTGGGCGACGCCGACGTCCTCGAATGCCAAATCCACCACGTTGATGGCACTATGGGGGCGAAGGAGCGGTCATTCCATCTCGATTGGTTGAAGGAAGAGCATAGCGATCCCGCATGCCGAATCCTGTCCAATGCCCGATGCCTGTCCGAAGGCGTCGATGTTCCGGCGTTGGATGCCATCCTGTTCATGCACCCACGCAAGAGCCAGATAGACGTCGTGCAGTCGGTCGGCAGGGTGATGCGCCGGGCCGAAGGCAAGAATATGGGCTATGTCATTCTACCCATCGGTGTTCCGGCTGGCATGACGCCAGAGGACGCATTGAACGATAACGAGCGGTATCGCGTCGTTTGGCAAATTCTCAATGCGCTGCGCTCACATGACGAGCGTCTAGATGCCCAGCTGAATCAGGCTGATCTAGGCGTTGATATCAGCGGTAAGATTGAGGTCATCTCGGTCAGGAACACGTTGCCGAGCCGTTCAAAAGCCAAAAAGGAAGGCGCGGGGATCGGGCAGGGACGCGCTGGCAACGATGACGGCGAAGGCGACGGCAGCAGCGGAGACAGCACGGCTGGTGTCAATGGCGGCGGGCAAATGCCGTTTGTCTTCGATGAGTTCTCCCGCGCGATCATGGCCAAGATCGTTAAAAAATGTGGGCGGCGTGACTATTGGGAGAATTGGGCAAGCGATATCGCCAAGATTGCCCAAACCCATATCACTCGTATTACCGGCCTAGTGGAAAAGAAGGGTACGCCGGAGCGGGCGGCATTCGAGGGCTTCCTAGCCGAAATCCGCGATGATCTGAATGACAGCATCTCCGAAGGCGAAGCCATCGAAATGTTGGCGCAGCATCTGATAACCCGACCGGTGTTTGACGCGCTGTTCGAAGGCTATAGTTTCGCTCAGAACAATCCCGTGTCTCGCGCTATGCAGAGCGTATTAGAAGCATTGGACGAACACAGGCTGGACAAAGAAGCTGACAGCCTAGAGCGGTTTTATGAAAGCGTGCGGCGACGAGCAAAGGGCATTGATAGCGCTGACGCCAAACAGAAGATCATCGTCGAGCTTTACGATAAGTTTTTCCGCAACGCCTTCCCAAAAATGACAGAGCGTTTGGGCATCGTTTACACGCCCGTGGAAGTCGTGGATTTCATCCTGCATTCGGTAAACGAGGTGCTGCAAAGCGAATTTGGTCAGACCCTCGGTAGCAAGGGTGTCCATATCATGGACCCTTTCACAGGCACCGGCACCTTTGTAACTCGGCTGCTCCAATCCGGTTTGATAAAACCAGAGGAGCTCGAATACAAATACCGACACGAAATACACGCGAATGAAATCGTCTTGTTAGCCTACTATATCGCCGCGATTAACATCGAGGCGGCGTATCACAGTGCAGCTGGCGGAGATTATCTGCCATTTGAAGGCATCTGCCTTACTGACACGTTCCAGCTTTATGAGCAGGAGCGCGATATGATCAGCGAATTGATGGCTGACAACAGCAGTCGGCGTACTCGGCAGAAGGCGCTAGATATTCGAGTGATTGTTGGCAATCCACCCTATTCTGAAGGGCAGAAAAGTGAAAATGATAATGCCGACAACTTATCTTACAAAAATCTAGATGATCGAATTCGCACGACATATACGAAGCGTTCGAGAGGGACTCTCGCGAAGGGTCTCTACAATAGCTACATTCGGGCAATACGATGGGCGAGTGATCGTATCGGGGATGCTGGCGTTGTTGCTTATGTTAGTAACGCTGGGTGGCTTGATTCAAATACTGGCGACGGTTTGCGTCAATGTTTGGCTGAAGAATTTTCTTCAATTTATGTCTTCCACCTGCGCGGCGATCAGCGGACTTCAGGAGAACGGTCACGGCGTGAAGCCGGTAAGATCTTTGGAAGCGGCAGTCGGACTCCAGTAGCAATAACATTTCTTATAAAAAATCCCGAATCGGCTGAGCATGGGAAAATATATTTCTATGATATTGGAGACTATCTGTCTCGCGACGAAAAGTTAAAAATAGTTTCTGGCTTTGGTAGTAACAGTGGAATAGCGAAAGCTGGCGGTTGGCAAAACATTTCGCCTGATGAGCATGGTGATTGGCTTGGGCAAAGAGACAAGCGCTTCGATGATTTCTTGCCGTTGGGTGACAAGAAAGCTGATGGGGTAAAGTTCTTCCAGAATTTTTCGTTGGGCGTCGTCACTGCGCGTGATGCGTGGTGCTACAATCCCAGCCGCAGCGCGTTGGCAACAAATATGCGCGCGATGATCAACGTTTATAACACGGAGCTCCAGCGCTTCAATTCGGAATACCCGAATGCCGATCGAAAAAAGAGGGGGGAAGCGGTCGAAAGTTTCATTAACACGGATACGACGAAGATAAGCTGGACCCGCGCGTTGAAAGCGGATCTCGCCAAGAACAAGACTTTCGTATTTGATGAAACTGCGTTGGTGCCGAGCTTATATCGTCCTTTTACTCGACAATGGCTCTATTATAGCCGGACCTTCAATGAGATGGTTTATCAGATGCCGCGGATATTCCCCATGGGAGGTGTGGCACCGAAGAACCGTGTCATTTGCGTTTCGGCGAGTGGCGAGAAAGTCGGCTTTAGTGCTCTGATGGCAGAGACTGTACCGAGTCTGCACATGGTTGATATTGAGGGCTCCCAGTGCTTCCCCCGCTATCTATATGAAGGCAGCCAGCCTCGGGATGATGATCCTCAAGGCGGACTAGGGTTAGATACTGCCGGGGAGGATCCTGCGGCTTACAAGTGCCATGATGCAATAACGAATGAGGCGCTGACCAGATTCCAAGCGGCTTATACGGGGGAGGTCATCAACAAAGATGACCTATTTCACTACATATACGGCGTCCTGCACTCAGAAGAATACCGCGCCCGCTTTGCCGATAACCTTTCCAAGCAGTTGCCTCGTATCCCAGCGGTAAGAAAGGTTGCGGATTTTCGAGCCTTCGTTGAGGCCGGACGCAAGTTAGGTAACCTGCACTGCGATTTCGATAGCGCGGAGCCGTACCCTGTAACCATTGCAGAGGGCGATCTGCGGCTAGCCCATATCCCCGATCCCACCAAATTCTATCGCGTCGAAAAAATGAAATTCGGCGGTAAACGGCCCAATACTGACAAGACGACCGTGATCTACAACGGCAACATCACCGTGACGGGAATTCCGCTAGAGGCCTATGATTATGTAGTGAACGGCAAATCCGCACTCGAATGGGTTATGGAGCGCCAATGCGTAAAGACCGACAAGGCGAGCGGTATCGGTAACGACGCAAATCGGTATGCATCGGAGACCGTCGGCGACCCGGCCTATCCCTTGCTGCTTTTGCAGCGAGTTATCACGGTAAGCCTCGAAACGATAAAGATCGTTCGCTCGCTGCCCGCACTAGAGATTAGCGCGCCGGATGATGGCGCGTCGGCAGCATACCCTGTTGATGGCGTAAAAGAAGGTATTTCGAACCATTGGGGAGCGCTCCCCTCTGGTCGTGTTGCGCTTCGGATTATTGACGGGATTCGAGATGCCGGGTCGAAAAGTTACCACCAGCTAAGCGATTTTAGAAAGATGTTGGGAGAAGATGAGTCGTTCGACGATCTTATTGCAGCACTGGCTATCCTAACTCAGTCGCAATTCGCGGTTCTGCGCGTAGAAGGAAAATTCGTCGGCGATGGCGGCGAGCGCTATGATTTGAAGCAGGAGCATTTGCACGATGCTCTGGTCGGGAATACTGTTTTTCATCCCGTTTCTGGTGCTGTTGTTGGTGAGCCATTGATGCACATCATTCCGGTCTTTTTCCCCGAAATGGAAGTGTTTGGAGGGAAGCAGTCTTGAGTACGATCGCGCAGTTACGCGACCAAGTCCAAGGGACACCACAAGCGGCATCTCTAGACTATCTTTTAGCACAAACTCACGATGCGCGCTTGGAGGCCGTTCAAAAAGCGGTGGATTATGCGTGCAATGAGTTGGAGCTGCATAAAGATCAAAAGCAAGGGCTAGAAGAAAATGCCCTGAGTACTGAAATATGTTCAATGTTGACGATGGCGGGATTTGAAGCATCGCGAGAGAGCAGTGTTGGTGGTCACTGTGATATTTTGATCAAGGGTAAGGACTTGTTTCTCTGGATTGCGGAGACGAAGAAGCACAGCAATTATGCATGGCTGGACAAGGGATTTGCACAACTGTCAACGCGTTACTCCACCGGCGTGCCCGGGCAGGATAACGGCGAGATATTGATCTATTGCTACGTGAAAGATGCAAAAGAGATGCTCGAAAAATGGCGGGCAGAGTTGGTGTCCAGAAACGAAGGCGTTGAGACGATGCCTGCGAAATGCGGTAGTCCGCTGATATTTCGTTCTGCGCACAAACACGCTGCTTCTGGCCTAAATTTCTATGTGCGCCATAAAGCCATCACACTGCTTTGGGATCCGAAAGATAAGTAGTCGCAGATATTAGAGCGGAGCGGAGGCTGTGGGACTAAAAGAACAAGAGATCATGCGCTTCTTGCATGAGCGTATTTTTGATCCGATCCTTCGATCCGCTTCTGCGAGCGCATCTCTTAAACAGGGAATTCGCCTAACGATTGGTCGTATGGAGCAGCGCGATGCGGCTGGTATGATCCATTATTATTGGTCAGCGATCATTGGAACAGAGCGCAGCATCGATTTCGCGGCCAAGATGCGCGAAGAAGGTTTTACGCGCTTTGAAGAAGAGATTGAGGAATTCCGCATTCGCTTCGATGACGCGTTCCTACGAAGCTAAGCGGCCCTTCGACGGTCCCAGTATCGGCGCTCCTCAACGTCGTCACGGAAGTCGAACAGCATGGGGATTGGCGGCTGGTCATCTTTCATGGCGTTATAAGCTTCCACATCGGTCGCAAGCTGAACGCAATCGCCGACTATCTGCTCACGACGTTGGATAAAGGCCTTCTGCATGTGCTCGCGAGGTGCGTCGCGCATAATAGCCCAGAAGGTGTATTGGACGCCGCCACGCGTGACCCGAACCGCATGATTTAGCCGATAACGGCGACCTTCACTGTCGGTGCCGTACTCCTCCCGCAAAGCGGTCGACATATCTTCGGCAAGCTTATCGAGAGGATCGACGCGCGGCACTTCGATCATTCGCTGCAGGACGCCCCAGCGGACGGCTTCACGCGCGGTCGCGGGCACGCTGCCATGCTCCTTCTCGTAGGAATGCCAGACTTTCTGCAGTTGCTCTTTGTAGGTCGCCACGTGCTGCTCCTTAGAAAGTCACAGGGGCGACATCGCCCCATCCATCAACCACGCTATTACCCAACAAGAATTGACGCACTTTGGCCTTATGCCGATTCAGCCAGTCGTATCGTTGCATCTTGTGCTGCAGTTGCCCGACCACGATCCCCGGATGTCGCCCGACACGACCTGCGAACCCAATGACATCCTTCTCAGCGATGTACGGATATTTCCGAACGTAGAAGGATTCGAGTTCGCTGGCAGGAACGCAAGCATCCTGAGCGGCTGCGTTCGCCTTGATCTCAGCAGGCGGCAAATCATCCCGTCCACCAGATCCCTCAAGGTCCACATCGATTTGCTCGCCGTTCAGTTCACCCCGGCCATCTCCGTTGAGCACATGCTCAAGTTCATGTCGGAGGACGAACCAGAAATTATCAATCCGATCGTGGCGGGTCGTCATTCCCACGATGGGCGATTTTTTGTCGAGCCAACAGCAGACGCCATCTATGTTCGCCTTCGGCAGTGTTTCGACAATGACGAAACGCACGCCGCATTCGGCCAGAGCCCGAGGGATGTGCCGCACTTCTTCAGCCTCGATCATATAGCGCGGCAACGCGGACACGAACGCACGCAGCTTGATCTCGGAATAGGGGACGACAACCATTTCCGCCGCAATTTGCCGCACGCGGAAAAGCCACGCCAATTGGGTAGGGGTCGTCTGGCTGTAATCTGCTTTTCTGGCCGCAAAAGCGAGGTAAGGAATATCGTCGAGATCGTTCTTGCAAAAGAACCGCATCATCTGCGCTTCAAGCAGGCCGATATTGGTGTCGGTCAGCCAGCCACGCTTTATCATCTCTCGCACGGGGAAAACGGTCTGCAGCTTCGCGCGTCGCTCCACGGCGGGGTCGGGCGCACGTGCGTTTGCCATTTCAAACGCCTGTTGGAGATTGGCAAAATATGCTGCGGAAACATCAAAGGCCTTGCCCAAAGCCTTTGCCATTTCGGGGCTAATGCCACGCTTACCGGACAGGATAAGATTAACCGCCTGCTCCGGCACGCCCAGAATATATGCGAGATCGCGCTGCGACCACTCGCGCGCCTCCAACTCCTCGCGAATGAATTCGCCGGGATGAGGTACATCTTCCAGACAAGATGCTAGGCTCATACGCTTCCCTTCAATGCGTGTCGCCGATCGTCATGATCGTCACGACGGGCGATGGACCGCCCTCAGAAACTGTAAATTCAATACGGTACTGATCGTTGATTCTGACTGACCGACGACCGTCCCGATCCCCCTGTAATTTCTTGTAGTTCAAACTCTTTAGATTCCTCAGATCACGCTCATCTTGCGCCGCCTCCAGTTGGACAAGCTTTCGCCTAGCCGCCTTGATTATCGCGAACGGCAACCCGAGCTTATGAGCTTCGTCGGTGCATATGCGTTGCAAGTCGGCATCAGCGAATTCGATCCTCATTGGATCAATAGTAACGGTGAGGGGGGCAGCCCGTCAACCATCAACTGAACTACAGGCGTTCAGTCGTGTATTTTTATCTCAAACCCGTGGTCGGTTGAGATTCAGCTTTGCCATCCTTTGCACCAAACCACTCAGAGGATGATAGGTGCCGCCGCACCCTCGTAGGACATTACGCACGGTTGATGGCGAGCAGAAAAACATCTTGGCGATTTCCTCCGTCGCATGACCGCGGTCGCGATATGCGGAGATAGCCATCCTCGACCAATGGGGCATTTGACTGCGACCTCGGCTACGCGCCATCGCCAATCCGTCCTCCGCTTTCAAACCGCTTACCAATTGGTGCGCCATCTTTTCGATGGTTGGGTCCGAACGGGCAGCGGCTTTTGCTTCACGACGATACCGCCGGATAGAGGTGTCAGATCGCTGCAGGGTATGCATATGAAAGCTGCCGGAAAAGCCGGGGGCGAGCATGTAAGCGTAGAAGCGTTTCCGGCGTGCGGGATCTGCAGCGATGCTAACCGGCTTAACGGGGCTCCACCAATGCTTCGGATCAGATCTCGAAATTGGGAAATTTCCCAGAACCGGTTCTTGAGAGTTGCTTTTGGGATCCATGGTTTATGGTGCCCGCCCTATCGAAGGCATTTTCTGGACGGTTGGATAGTTTGGAAGGTTTTCCATAGAGTCAAAAAACCGCTCCACCTAATGGCATGAGAAGCGAAAGCGCTTCCAAACCCTCCAACTGTCCAGAATGCCCTGCGACGCCCTGCGCGGATCATGCCGCCAGTGGTCTCATCGAATGTGTGAAGCGACTGTCTGGTAGCACGGTATCGAAATCGTCGAGCCGCAGTTGTCGAGCCGCGCGGCAGTGAAAGCGACCAGTGTCCAGAAGCTTAAAACCACACCGGCCATCGACGTAGGCGGTGCCCCAAACTTCACCCGGCCAAGGATTTGTCCAGATACCGACATCTAAGTCGACGTCGCTGTTCTTTGGCCAGAGCGCCCAGCGAACATTGCAAATACCTTCGCGCCAAGGGCCTATCTCCACGACGGCCGGGATATCATAATCCAAAATCGTCGAGTATCGGAACGGCTTGGCCGGAGTGCCCCACCATTTGGGGTCGTCCGGGCGGATGAAGCCTAGTTCCACTGCCTCATTGACGAGCGACTGGGTGACGAGTGCGAAGCGGCGGGTGGCTGAATTCACGATTGACCTCCTACAAGCAGCATGGAGCGAAATTTGATTCCTCGGCGGTACATGGTGCCGTTCTTTTCGGGCGATATGCCGCGTTGAGTGAGAGCGCGGCCAAACATCGTGCTGGACACCGGACTTTGCCCCTTGCTGGCCATGTAAAGCCGATAAGACGCATAGAGCGCGCTGGCGGCGATCAACGCCTTTGGGTCAGCCTCGCAATTGTCCGCAATGTACGCGCCGACCGAATCCATTTCTGCGCGGTACGCTTCGTTCGCGGAGATGATTGCGGCAGGCGTTTTCAGGCCATCCGAATACCACCGGCGCGCGCCTTCAACGATCCATGCGAGGATGCCCGGCTGCTCTGCCGCCAGCTTCTGCGGCAAGGCGTGATCCTGTTCATCTGGGCCGAAGCTGCGATTGAACGGAACCGTTCGTATACGGCGCAGCATGGCAGAATCGTTGCCGTTGATTTGCGGCAGATAGTTGGTGGCGAGGAAGATCTTAAATACCGGTTGGAATTCTATGAATTCCTTGAATAGGAAGCGCGCTACGATTGGCTCGTCTCCAGTGACCTGCTTGAGCAAGCCTTCGGCCAGACGCTGATCCGCATTTGCCTCCGAGACGGTCACAACCCGGGCTCCCGCCAGCCGGGCAAGGTCATTCGAGCTACTCGAACCGTTGGATTTCGCGACCAGCGTCTCGGTCGGGGTATGTTTGGCATATGATCCGAGTGTCGAGCGCAGGATATTCAACAGGGAGGACTTACCGTTGCTGCCGTCACCGTGCAGGAGGAAGAAGCACTGTTCCGACGTCTCGCCGCTTGCGGCGTATCCGATCGCAGACTGCATGTAAGCGACCAGTTCGGCATCCTGAGAAAAGATGCTCGACATGAAATTTGCAAAGGTGGGGCAGGTCGCTTCTGCATCGAACGGCACATCCACCATTTGCGAAAGCAGGTCTTCGCGGGCGTGGGGTCTCAACGCTCCTGTTCGAAGGTCAATCGTTCCGTTGGCTACATTGAGGAGATGTGGCTGCGCATCGAACTCGCTGAAGTCGATGGAGACGGCTTGTTCGGTGCGCGCAAGTTCGATCATCCCACGGATGCGGGCAGAGTTTTGCGACTTTGTGGCGAAGCTGACGAAGCTCTTGCGTCGGTCGGGATCATCGACCGACTGAGCCGCGCTCAAAAGTTGATCTGCGACCTTTTTCGCGAGCCGTTCGATCGCGCCATCCACGTCACGCTTCCAACGACGTCCGTCGAAATGAAACCATGTTCCCAACGTCGGCTCGTAGCGAAAATTGCCGCCTGCAAGGTGAACCAAGCGTCGAGCGTTGCCGAGGTCCGAAAACGGCTCCGACGTATGCGCCTCATAGCGCGTGACGCTGTGTGCGATGGCGGCCACTTCGTCAGCATCGAGAGGCGGAACGCACTTATCCCGATTTTCCACCTGTAGCGCGGCTAGAATGGCTTCTTCGCTCATCCCTTGCGCCCGCAATCGAGATGCTATCCGGAACAGAGTGGTGTTCCTGGAGCCTTCCTCAATATCCCCTGTTGCGGTAGGTGCCTCTGCTACACGCCGCTTGCCCTGAGCAAATTCAACAAGAATTGCAGGCGCGATGGTGGGGATGTGCGCACTGCCATCGGCCCATTCATATGATTTGCCTGAAGGATGCACACTAGGCGGCGCAACTACGTATCCGCCGCATTTGATATCGAGGCCCTTGAAGCCGCCGAAGCCTTGGCGATCGCTCAAGCCAGCGGCACCCTCAGGAATTTTGAAATACAAATGGAAACCACCGCCACCGGTGTTGACGCGGGCTGTCTCTGGCATCTTTCCGTAAAGGCGCTCGAACGCGCGGCGAAGCTCTCCGAGCCCCCGTTTCGAGTATCCATATCTAGGATCAGCAACCGAGACTTCGGCCCAGTCAGGATGCCAATGTTCGCCCTGTTATCAGCAAAGGATGCGTTGATCGTTGAGCGGTCCGTGGTGGCGTCGTCTTTGCCATGTGCCGTAGCTGGGCGCTTGTCCCGGTAGCGGAGTTCGATCACCGGCCAACCTGCATCAGCATACTGATAAGCGTGGTCGAGAGTGGTCGCGGCGGCATTGAGCGCTGTGGAGCCGGCGCTCATGAAAATGCTCCGCGCTGCACGAGAGATTTTGCAGCGAACTCTTCCACGTCTTTCGCCGCATAACGCACGGCTCCGTTGCCGTTAAGCTTGTGAAAAATAGGTCCAAGTGAGGCTGCTCGCCACCGGCGGACGGTCTTTTTTGAGACGCCGAAATAGATGGCAACTTCGTCTTCACGCATAAAATTTGAAAGCTGAGGCATCGCAGTAATCCTGAGTAATTTCGTACTCAAAGTTCCTAAACGTTGCCCAAATGGGTCGGTAGGAATTTCCAGCCAACCAGCGGCAACCGCCATCTAAAGCAACCTGTTGCGCTGATCGCAGTGATCTGCGATTCCGACAGCGCGGCCCGGTCTGTCCCGGCCGTGGAGGGTAGTGTCTCCAAGTCACGTAGTTCGGCTGAGTTTCTCGGCCGGGCAGCGGGCGCGCATGTCCAATGGATCTCGCGATCCTAAAGGCGTCCGCGCCTTGTACTACGTGCAAGGGACACTACTGCCCGGCTTCCGCCGGGCGGCCTCCAAATTAACGGAGGCACTATCCAAATGGCAAAATCGACGCTTTGGCCCCATCCGATTCGGATTTCGACGCTGTGCGTATCGCTGGCTCTATCCACTATTGCATCATCGGCGATGCCAAAGAGCAAAGCCTCCTCGCCAGTGGCGAGCGGCCCTGCCGCAGAAGCCAAATCCATCATCAAATCCATTTTAATCGATCCGACGTCCGCGCAGTTCACCTTGCAACCGCTAAAAAGAAGCTCTGATATGCAAGGAAATCCGACGACCGTTGTTTGTGGAACGTTCAATTCCAAAAACAGATTTGGTGGCTACGTCGGCCCGAAAAGCTTTGCTTATGATGTGAATTCCAAAACCGTTTTTGATGCCAATCTGGAGAAAATTCGGTTTGGCAATATCGTGGAGAGCGCTGATGCCATCGCGGCATCGACGGAGGGGGCTGCATCCTATGACGTGTTTACAAAGGCCCACGACCGGCTGGACGCGCTCAACGCCGAAATCAAGTTCTGGCTTACGAAATGTGACGGCTGACAACATCACCCGCTCCCGGCCGCAATTAACGATGAGAAAGAGCAATGGTGGGAACGGCCCTTCATGAATGGGAATCCGTTCTCTCCAGTTCAACATCGGCTGGCCGCGTGAGCAGCTACAGATGACGTCGAAGAAGCGGCCCGGCGCAAAACGACGGGCTAGGGGTATGCAAACGAACGATCAGATCTGATTACCTGCGATCATCCGTTCAAATTCGGCACCGATAAGATCGGCAGCGGCCCGTACCGGGTCTTGTGCCAGATGAGCATAGCGCGCCGTGGTAGCGGCCTGAGTATGACCTAGCAGGCGGCCGAGGAGAGGGAGGCTGAGGCCCATGCCTGCTCCGATACTGGCGAACGTGTGCCGGAGATCGTGGATACGAACATCCGACAACCCCGCCAGTGCGCGAATTCTCCGCCAAGCTTTTTGGAGGTTAACCATCGGCCCAGCGAACTTCCCCGGCACTACGAATATCGCGTCTGGAGCCTCAACTCGGAGCTTTCGTAGATATGCGATTGCGGCCGTATTCAACGATACGGTCAGCGCGCCCGATTTCGTGTCCGGGAGCCGAAATACGCCGTGTTCGAAATCCACCCATCGCCATTCTAGCGTGAGTATCTCGTTGAGACGCCGCCCTGTCAGGATAAGCAGAGTTATCGCTGACAAAGCACTGGCAGACGCAGCTTTACGCCCGGCGTCGGAATTGAGCACTGCCCAAAGTCGGGCGACCTCCCCCGAGGTCAGAAAGCGCTCGCGCTTTTCTTCCTTATAGCGGTCAATATTCTTGGCTGGGTTAGATCCGTCCGGCCTGAGATTCCAACGCTCCGCTAGGCCGAAAAGCTTCGACGCGAGTGCAAGCATCCGGTTGGCGTCGTAAGGGGTATTTCGCATCGCATGATGCAACGCGGTCATGTCCGCGCGTGTGACGGATGCGACCTTCTTTGAGCCGATTGCGGGAAGAAGATGCTTCTCTATATGGCGCTTGTCATTCTCCACGGACGAAGCCTTCTTCCGTGGCATCGCGTGCTCACTTAGATAACGGCTGCATAGGGCAGCGACATCGGGAGCGGCACGGGCCTCTGATCGCTTCAATGAAGGATCACCGCCTTTAGCAACATCTGCAAGCCAACGCTTAGCGATCTCGCGAGCTGCCTCGGGCTTGATAGGGCCATGTAAGCCGATAGCCGGGCGACGCTGCTGACCTTCTTGCGTGCGGTAATAAAGGAAGTAGGTCCGTCGTCCGGTGGGTGTGACTTTCAAGCCGAGGCCAGACACCTCCGTGTCCCACAGGATTACATCCTTATCAGCAGGCTCGATCGCCATAACGGATTTAACGGTGAGTTTGGCACGCATGTCACGCTCCGCAGGTATCATCTAGGTAGCAGCATAGCGGGACATGATGGGTAAGCAAGGGTAGTTGGGCGGTTGGAAGGCAACCACAAATCCTTATAAAATATACCTTATGAGTACTCATGAGTATCGATAAGCACACGTGGATTTGAGACTACGAATCTGAGGGTCGGACGTTCGAATCGTTCCGGGCGCACCATTTTCCCTTCCTTGTGCTGGGAAAACAAACACTTGGCTGGCTCCACCATTGCGGTGGCCGGCTAAGCGTTACACAACCCCGTTCCACAATCGCATGAGCGGTCCTCGGCCCGCGCATCTCGTTCGCCGTGGCGCGATTTATCAAGTTCGGTTCCGTCTGCCGCAGCGCTTGATCGCACGCGTGGGAATGTCCGAGCTCGTCAGATCGCTCCGCACCGCTGATCCGGCAGAGGCTCGACGGCGATGCCTTGAAGCCACTATATGGTTCCGGCGAACCATCCAGAGCCTCAGCCATATGACGTCACCCAGCCGCTCAGACCTCGAAGACGCCGCGCGTCGGTTTTTTGACGAGCTGGCTCGCGAGGATGACCAGCCGAGGTCGTTCGATCCGGACAGCCTAGAATATCACCTGGCTTTCAATATCGAGGCCAGTCGCGACCGTACGCGGACGTTGGAAGACGATCTCAAATTGAATAAGTTCGACGGGCCGGTGACTCACCGCGCTGGCACCATCGCCAGCCTCTGCGGCGTGGCCTTTCAGGACCTTTCCGATGCAGAAAAGATGCTGACGTTGCAGCTTGCTGCCCGGGCGGAATTAGAACGGGAGCATCTGTTCATTCATCGTCTGACGTCTCCCGCATCGTCCTTCCAGCACCATGACGATTTGTTTACGGTTGCGCCTCTGCGTGAGCACGCGGCAACCGCTCGGCCGATGCCCGTCAGCCCGTCGGGAAAGCGGTATCCGACCCTCGCGATGGTGATAGACGACTTCAAAGCTCGCATGGAGCGGCAGGGGTTGGGGGACAGCCACAAGGATGAAGTTGGACGGCTCTTCGGTTGGCTGCAGGAGGAAATCCATCCCGACAGCAGCATGGATCAGATTTCAGTCGATCAGGTCCGCGAGTTTCGCGATAACATCCGGCGAATGGATCGGAACCGCCAGGGAAGGTCTAGCTCGTTTCGTCGGCGGCTGACCGACATCCCCGAACGTCAGCTCGCCCATGCGACCGTCCAGAAGTACTGGTCAGCGACCCAGCAGCTGTTCGCGTGGGCGAAGAGCGAGGGGAAGTCGCCGGGCGATCCGTCGGAGGGGCTGAAGCTTGACCAGCGCAAGGGCGAGGTTCGGCGATCACCAGAGCCGTTCTCGCTGGCAGAGCTAAAGCTGTTTTACGGCACGCCGTTATACGTCGGATATAAATCGAGCACTCGTCTCAGCGACCCCGGCTTTTGCCATGAAAGAAATCAGCATTGGTGGGCAGGTGTGTTGCCGCTGTTTACCGGGCTGCGCGCTGGCGAGCTCACACAATTGATGGCGTCCGATTTTTCGTTCGCCGATGCGATACCGCACCTGTTGGTGCAAGAGATGGATGGTGACGGCGAGCGAACGAAGTCGGTCAAAACCGCTTCGTCAGTCAGAGCTGTGCCGCTCGCTGCGATCTTGCTCGATCTCGGACTCAAACAGTTCGTGGAGCGCCGTGCCAAAATTCAGCCGAAGGCCAGAGTATTCGAGAAGTTTCGGCTCGGTACGCGAGGTAAGATCAGCGAGGGTATGACACGGTTTTGGGGTCGCTACCTGCGGCAGCATGGCTTGCATAAACCTGGCAGATCGACCCACGTGTGGAGGCATACTGTTATCGAGGGACTGCGCGCCGCCGAAGTCGCTGCCGAAGATATCTCGGCGGTCGTCGGCCACTCTCAGGGAACCCAAACCAGCCGTTACGGAAATGGTGATTACCCGCTGCCCCGGAAGCTCAAAGCTGTCGAGAGGCTCGACTACGGCCTCGACTGGTTCACCATTCTGGGCGGGCCGTATGTTGAAGCGATCCACAAGGCCTAAGCGGCGGCCGGGCGTAATTTGCTGATATAGCGGGATCACTTGACCTGACGCTTCAATTCAGTGATGATGCGTGCGATTTTAGTATCAAGCAGGGCTGCAGCCACATCGCGAATGTGAGCACTTTGGCCCCGGCTCTAGGGTATCGGCAAAGAACAGCCGGTAGCTGGACCGACCCCCATTCCGATAATTTGTTAACTCGGAAAGCTCGCGAGCGGTCCGTCTCTGCAATCATCGGCATGGGTTTCTGTTCAGCCGGAGACCGTCATGCCCGTAAAGATCACGTTCGCGAAATCTAAGAAGCACAAGCCGTATCTCGCGACGGTGCCCGACTTGCTAACCCGCGACGAGACGGCGGCATACATCGGTGTTTGCGTTGGCAGTCTCGCCCACTGGTCGAAAGCCGGGAAGGGGCCGACACCATTCATTTTCGGCCGGCGCTCATATTACCATCTGACGGATATTCACGCTTGGATGTCCGGCCGCGCCGGCAAGGGACGGAGCAAGGCGTGATGTCGGTGCACCTCAACGGGCGGCGGCTCTGCAAGGCTTCCCCTAGGGCAAATCGCTTTCGGCATCACGAGGTCGAGAAATTCGCGGCGCGCGTCGCGCTATTGCAGGCGTCCGGCGTCATTACGTCTCGCGACTTGGCCGTCTGGCTTAATGAACAGGGCATTGAAAACCCGCATGGGAAACATTGGAGCCATGCCGTGGTGTTTCGCCTTCTCCGGCGGGCCAAGCTGGCGGGCCTGCCTGTTATCCTGCGCTCAAGATCGGAAGCGACTTCAGCGCGTCGAGTCCGTCGGCGAAGCAAGTCTGAGATCAATGCGGAAATGAATGCCCGCTTCAATCTGTTTGTGGCGAAGGTTCAGGGCAACGCGAGTGAAACTGATCCGGCTATAATCGCGGCGCTGAAGGAGGTCGTGGCATGAGCGATAACCCGCCCGGTGAATCTTCGGTCGCCAATTTTAAGTGGCCAGCGTTTTGGGATCAGCCAACGCGAGCCAAGGATCGTGCGGAGGTCATGGCGCTGTTCAGCCGCTGCCGCGAACGCAATACGCTCATGAAGAAAGCCATCGCGTTGGCGCGGGATGCTGGAAAGGACCGAAATGCGCGGCATTTAGTCCGCCGCTATCTAAGGAGTTTCTCGGCCGCGCTACATAACTTGGGTGTTTCGTACGTTCGCCATCAAGGTTCGCTTAGGGACGCATCTGAACAAATGCTTCTCGATCTCGTCATCGCGGCGGTCGAGGTTTTTCCGTGGAAATCCGTTGGGGAGCGTTGCGTAGCGTGGCCGCAGGAAAAGCGTGATGGCGGTCATCGTATGATTCATTCGAGCGGCGTTTTCCAATATGCGCTGGAGCGTCTGGCCAAAGAAGCTGCGGATTCGCGCGGAAAGCCGCTCGATACTCAGTTCGCGTCAAAAGGAGGCAAACGCGCGCGGGAAAAATGGCTAGCCGAAAGGTTGCCTCTGACCAAGCTCGTCATCACAGTTGATATACCCCGCTGCTTCGACATTATCATGCGCAGCAGTGTGGAAGATGCTCTTCTCTTGCCGAGAAGAGTTGTGAGAGAGGTGCTGTTCAATCCACAGGATCGAGCAAAGCATCTCGGTCATGGTCCTAAGGGATTGGTACCCGTTGATCATGATCCTATCGCTAAGGTGGGGTCGGCCTCGCGCGGTATCGCGCAGGGCAACGCCCTTCAGCAACCGCATCCGAACTGGTATTAGCGAAGGTCCTTGGGGCTGTCTCTAGCATCAGTTCCGCCATACATGTGGCGGGCCATGGGGATAATTTGATTTTCCTTTTGGAGGACGCGACATTGAAAGGGTCGGTCGTCTCAGCCCTCACGTCATCCGTTGCCGAACACTTCGGTGATGACGTGTTGGCCGATCTCACCAGCCGCATCTCCTACGACACGCCGGCGCACAGCTTTTCGTTTTGCCGGGCGCGATATCGCATGAAGGGCGGCATTTTTTCGAAATCTCTCGATCCACAAATCGTCGCGCGGTTTAGCGAAAGAACGATTTTGGCAATAGGGGATGCATTGTCTGCCAACGATCAGGCCGCATTCGACAAAATCGAGAGGAGCATCTTCGGGTGGCTGGGGCAGAATAGAGATAAGAAAATGGTGCTGAACGAGGCCGCGGAGCTGCTTGCTCACCTCAAGGCGATGCGGAAATAACTGGACATGACCGGGCACAGGATCAGCGTTCAACGCCTCTTCCTCCTTACTCAGGTACAAGCTGCCATGTTCGTCGCATACCTTCGCGTCAGCACAGATCGACAATTTGCGTCCGGGCTCGGGTTGGAGGCGCAGCGGGAAGCGGTTGAACGATATGCGGCTCAGCAGAGCATTCCTATCGGCGCGACCTTTGTTGAGGCTGAGAGCGGAGCACTCAAGTTTCGACCACAGCTGGAGGCCGCGCTGGCGATGTGTCGCAAGCACAAGGCCAAGCTCCTCATTGCGAAGATCGACCGTCTCGCTCGCAATGTGGCATTCGTCTCGGCGCTGATGGAAACGGGGGTGGAATTCGTCGCGGTTGATGCGCCCTTCATGAACAAGCTCATGATCCATATCCTATCAGCATTTGCCGAACATGAGCGCGAACAGATATCGGAACGCACGAAGGCAGCACTTGCGGCGGCTAAGGCGCGGGGCGTGAAGCTCGGTACGTATGGGCGGACCTTGGCCGATAAAAATATCGCCGATGCCACGCGCTTCGCTGAGGGCGTGCGCGAGCCGTTAACAAGCATGCTAGAAAATGGTGCGGGGACGCTGCAGGTGTTGGCGGATGGCCTGAACGCGGACGGATACCTGACACGCGAAGGGGCGAAATGGGGCACCGTTGCCGTCCATCGGACGCTTCGCCGGCTGGGCCTGCCCATGCCCGCGCAGGCGTCGCAATCCACAAGGGGCGCGGCATGAAGGAACACTCCTCAGTGCCACCGACCGGCAAGCCGCTGTCCGCTAACGAGAGCGCAAAGCTGGCCGACCTCCTGTTGCAGCTCGCGGGCCGGGCCACGGGGCGAATGCTATCTGCGCGTCGTCATGTGACGATCCTGACAGAAGCATATCCTCTCTTGGATGACGGTCGGAAAATGATAGCCCGGCGGCGAGTCGAGAACCTTGAAGCGCGATGGGGTCCTTTGCGTGATCCGGCAGGCTTGCTGGGAAACGAGATCGCGCCGACCGGGCTGGCGGCAGCTATTTCGCCGGTGATGAGGGTCGCGCAGTGGCTGTCCAAGAGATCACTTCCGCACCGCCATTTGAGGATACTACATCGAGCAGCGACATATTTCTGGAGCGGTCAGACCTCCATGACGGAAGCTCTGTGGTTCGGGTTCGAATTTGAAATGGAGGATGGTGTCCGGCAGGTCGGGCTGAGCTCGTTCACCGAGTGGATGGCTGAACATCGGATCGCTCGGAGGACAGGCGAGCGTTCCTATGGTCCGGGTGAACTATGCGAGTGGTGGGCCAACGAGATGGTACCCACGAGAGCGCAAGACAGCTCGTACGCCGCTTGCTTGCTCGGTCTGGTGGAGATTGACGTCGCTCTGCGCCGGCGACGTCGCCGCTAATTCAGTCGCTAGTGACTTTCCGGCGACCACCCAGAAACTTATCCATCGCCATCAGCAAAACAGCAACCAAGATGCCTCCAATGGAGGCTTCAAGGAGAGTATAGAGACGATCGATGCTTTCCTTCGTGGTGGCCTGCTCGCGTTCTCTGGCAGCGCGTATCTCCTCGATATCCCTCCGCATCATCGGTAGCTCCAGGGCCCGCATTGGGCTTGCCATGATGACGCGCTCCAAGCTGCGTTGGCGAGCATCAACGGCATTGAAGCGGGCCTTCAAGAAAGCCATATCCTTTCGGACGGCCTCGTAATCGGGCGTCGTTGTTGCGCTTGGCCGAGGTTTATTCATAAACTTCTCGATGTCATCAACTTCCGCGCGGAGCTGCTCAATCGCCGGATCGCGGGCCGTCGCTGCTGCTAGTTCAGGCGATAGAGCAGTTGATGAAGTGGGAAGAGAGGCGAAAAACATTGCGCCGGTCGCTGCAGCGATCAACATGGCTGCGATCATCAATGGGTGCTGCGCCAAAGTAGCTGACATTATCATCCCCCGATTTGTGACGACGTGATGCCCGACCGATTATAAAGAAGCAATTCCATGGCCATGCCCGAGTCATGAACATTCAACCGAGGTCGCCGCCTATTTCTGCAAGGGAAGCGTTTGAGCTGCGTGGCGTGAGCTCGACGATGACCGCTGGCATAATGACCGGAACCTTGAACTGAATTCTGCTCACCGACGACGAACCTTTGACCCCGCTTATTTCGCCCGACAGACCAACGCCCCAAACTTTGATTCCTCCCCCTGCCTTCTCGTTCGTCTTATTCTCGGCGGTCACCGCGACGTCGAAAGACACGTCCTGAAAGTCTGATTTTCGAATTTGGTCGGCCACCACGGCGATGCCCCCCTTTTTGCCGGATGCCGTCCACCCGCTTTGCGCATCCAAAACCCCATCCATGATCTCGGTCAGCGTCGCTTTGATGAACTCCTTAAGCTCCACAGCAGATACTCCCCTTGAAAGAATGCTTTCGCACGATGTACCCCCCCGGTGAGCGATAGGCGACCTGACCACGGGTTGCCAACGTCGTCACAAACTCTGGATGACAGCCATAGCGAATCGCATCTTTCGGAGATGTCAGCCTCGTGACCGGAGCGCAGTGTCTAAAAGTTGATCAACCCATTCTAGGTCCTTGTCAGAGAGCCGAGCAAGCCGTGCCGACACGTTCACCAGCGCGGGCCGGATTGGTACGTCGCTTTTCGATGGAGTCCCGAACAACTCGGATACATCGACCGCCAGAGCCGAAGCAAGCCGCTCGACGGTTTCGAAACGTGCGCCTGAGCGCCCATTCTCGATCCGAGATATCATCTCGATGCTGAGCTGAGCCGCTTCAGATAGCTGCTGGCGCGTCATTCCCTTGGCGCGTCGCGCTGCCGATACTAGCCGGCCAAATCTCTTTTTCAGGTCGCTCATGCTTAACGACCGTGACGCGGAGAAGGGAAAATCGGAAGGAAGCCAAAGTTCCTGTTCCCATGAGACGGAACCTACTTGCATGCCATGTGCATTAAGTTACGCTTCGAGAATAACATGAAGCTGGGGTTGATAATGGCGAACAAGACGAAGCCGGGCGAAAAGCACTGTCCGCGATGCGCGGAGAGCATCAAAGCGGAGGCTACGGTATGCCGCCATTGCGGCCAGGAATTTACCCCCGACGAGATCGCTTCAGCGGTAAAAGCGTCCAAACAAGGACTGGGCATCAAGGCCGGCGGCTGTCTCGTTCTGGTCGTGGTATTCCTCGTACTCTACTCGTGCATGATGAAGGTGACTGGTCCGACCTCCCCACTGGTCACTGGCCAGCTTCAAGAGATGAAAGACAAGGTCGCTCAGGACGCGATCGAGCAATACAACATGGCGGTAGAGAGCGGCACCAAGATAGATCGATGTGTCCACGCGGGCCTCGTCTCAGCTGCATTTTCACAGGCCCAAAACAAAGATAACTACGCAAAATGGAAGCAGACCGAGGAAGCGGACTGCGCAGCAGCGCACGCTAGGTACGAGCCTGTAGATCGTCAAGTGACAGCGGTCGAACCTTCAGCGTCTATGCGAGCGCAAAGGTCTGCGAACCTGCCGAAGGCAATCGACGCTGTTGCCGAAAAACTCCCGTTCGACGAGGGTCATTTTGACGCGAGCATGGCGACGTTTACGGTCCACCAGTGGTCCGACCTGCAAAAAGGCTTGAGCGAAATGCGCCGAGTCACAAAAGGTCCGGTTGTCATACTCTCATGCGAGCCGTCAGAGTTGGACAGGTTTTGGCTTGCGAAATATTGCTTCGAGGTGATTGCAGCCGAAGCCGGGCGCTACCCCTCCATGGAAACTCTAGCCGCTAGTCTTGGCGGCAACGTTGAAGTTCGCGCGGTGCCGATCCCGTTGAACTGCCGCGACGGCTTCAATGAGGCTTACTACGGCAGACCAGAACGTCTTCTCGATCCGCACGCCCGTTTGGCATGTTCGGCTTGGACTTTCGTTGATGCAACCGCGACCGCCCGCTTCGAGCAGGCACTTTCCAAAGACCTTAAGTCCGGAGCGTGGGATGAAAGGAACGGATATCTTCGAAGTCAGCCAACCTTTGAGGGCTCACTGAAGCTTTTGATAGCATCACCATAATTCTTTCACTTGCCTCCAGATCACGGCGCTGGCGGATTTGTTGTTCCTGGCAGCAAGCTATCTGGCGCGACCCGCGTCAAAGCGTCGTTCCATCAAATTCTTTCCATCCGGGCGCACCAAAGTTTTCAAGGGCTTAGCGGCAATCAGTCGCTAAGCCCTTTTTTCGGGCAAGCAGATCAGCTGTCCAATACCGCTGCCGGGGCAGTATCGCCATATTCCGGGCGCGTTTGTTCCCTCTCCTAGTGGCGCGCTGCTTGCCGAGTACGCCGGCGCGGAGGACCGCTTTGTCGGTTACGAAGCGGGCAGCGACGATTATCGCTTCGAGCGTTTAACGCTGGACGGTGCCCCACTTGGCACCAACAAATGGGACCTTGAGGTTTGAAGGATCGCGTTCGCGACCTGCACGTCGAAACATGCTAACGCCCTTGTTCGAGCGCGGCGCTCGAGCATGGGAACATATATGATCGACGATAGCGACTTCCGCGAAGGTTTCATCCAGGGCTACAGGGCAGTGATGGGTACCGCCCGAACATTGCCTTC